>Ga0316611_1000490_pt1 | contig 13503 bp, 11 predicted proteins | sample MIS2016202_MG_FD_207675 | JGI IMG/M metagenome (GOLD analysis project Ga0316611, IMG submission 207675) | Microbial mat bacterial communities from Middle Island sinkhole, Lake Huron, Michigan, United States - MIS.2016.202 | ecosystem: Environmental > Aquatic > Freshwater > Lake > Sediment... | reverse complement strand
CCGGCATTAAAGCCATGTTTGACACAATCAAGTTGAGTTTCAAGCATTTGCATCACACCGGCGGGCTGATCAAGGTGGTTGAATTGCCTTCAGATAGTGATGAAAAAGTTGATCTTGATAGCTTTTTGTTGGCACACGGGATTGAAGAATTTAACGGGATGTTAGATGGGGCATTGCCTGCGTCTGAATTTTTCAAGCAAGCGTTTCTAAAAAAACACACGGTTGAAAATTTCGATTCGCAACTACCTGAAATGAAAGCCACTTTAGCGGCAAAACTGAGTGACGAATTAAAAGAGGTGTCCGACGGTGAATTTAAGTCGAATCTGATAAATTTCTGCTTAGATAAGCCACAAAAACATGATGTTGCATCAATGCAAGAAACTGAGTTCCTCATTCCAGAAATCGAAGAGGAAAATAAATTCCCTGTTGATGCACTTGGTTCACTTGGTAAAGTGGTAACTGAAATTTTGACTAGAAATGTCCAGTGTTCAGTCAACATGGTTGCGCACTCAGTTCTAGCAACAATGGCAATTTCTACATGCCAATTCGCTAAAATTCAATCCTACTCACCCAACTCTGAAGATGATACTATCAGCTTAAACGGTGCTTTTATTACTGTCGCGGAAAGCAGTGAAGGCAAGGGGCGGGTAGAAAACGCATTGTTGAACGGGTTGTTTGAACTGGATGACCAATTTAAAAAGACCTATCGTCGTGATGAATCGGAATTTAAGTCTAAAATGAAAGCCTATGAAATTGCGATCAGCGCGCAACTTAAAGCTGATGCTAAAGGTGGAAACACAAATATCACACCAAATCAACTGGCTCCATCGCCCCCCCGCGACCAATCATTTATCTTTGAAACTCCTACGATTCAAGCGGTTCAGAAAGCCTTTCAAAATGGTTCTTCTCTCGCTGTCATTGCGACTGATGAGGCAATGCAATTTTTAGCCGGGTGGTCAAACCAAGATGGTCGGCAATCTGCAACACTTGCCACTTACAATAAACTTATAGACAGAGGTTCTATAAGTCGTAACACTGCAACCGATATTGTTCACTATGTCAAGCGTGCAATTATTTTGAACCTCGCCATTCAACCTCAATTGTGGGATTCGTGGATTTCACAAGGCAATGCAAAATCGTTAGGATTCCTCGCGAGATTTTTGACTGTGAGACCTACGTCAACACAAGGTTATCGCGACATCAATTCACTTACAGAAAGCGATATGCGGCAATTGCAGATATTTAGACAACGCACTGATGATCTTATGAAATCAGGTTTACAAAGTGCGGCGGATAAAGATCAACTCACTGATTCACCAAAAATAAGTATGGGTGAGTTATTAAATCAAGTCATCTTGCGTTGCGACAGTGCAGCATTATCGTTATGGCATGATTTTTATCGAGAAATTGAACCAGAAAAAGCTAAGTTGCACAAAAATGAAAATCGCCCCGGTATGTTTTACGAAGTTCGCGAGGTCATGGGCAAATACGATCAATTCGTTGGCAAAATCGCCGGATGGTTGACTTTGTGGGAATGTGAAGATATTGAAGGCTTGCTTTTACGGCAAAATATCCCGCTCGTTACTGAAGACATCATGAGACGGGCGATCCGTATTACGCGGTTTTACCTTGATGAAACATTGCGTATTGCGCAGCAACCCAAAACTGACCCACTGACAGAAAAAGCCAATAAGCTACTGCAATGGATGCGTAACCCGGTCGTTAAGCGCGGTTCTAAATTTGTCGATTTTGAATCAAGCCCAACCTACGCAGACGATGGTTGTAGAATTTTTACAATCACTAAATTAATGCAGCATTCGCCAATTCGTGAGTCAAAAACAAAGATTATTGAATTACTTAACGTCATTGCTGGTCATAATGGGCAAGGGCGACTTGAATCCGGGAGTAAGAAAAACACGCAAGTATTTCTCTTAGCTCTCAAGAAATAAAATGAACCGATCAGTGAGTTGCTATCAACGTAACTCGCTGAAATTTTCATTTAACTTATTGAAATTTCAATACAATAGCAACAATAGCAAAGAATAGCAACAAAATAGCAAACGTAACTTATTGAAATTTCAACACAATAGCAACAATAGCAAAAATAGCAGACCCGGTAGCGACCACTTCAAAATTTAATCCCCCTTGTTTTTCTCTTATCTTCCCGACTGCTTCTCAATAGCAACTCTATAGACGAAGCGTAGTAACCTAACCTGTTGAAATTTCAAGACAATAGCAACAATAGCAAAATTACGACTGGTCTATATATCATTTTCCACTCATCCCCCTAAAAATTTACTGCTATTAAGTCTTGTCGTAAGTGCTACAAAATCACCTGTATTTATTTTTTCAAGTGGACGCTGCCGGGTCTGCTATTTTTGCTATTGTTGCTATTGTGTTGAAATTTCAATAAGTTACGTTTGCTATTTTGTTGCTATTCTTTGCTATTGTTGCTATTGTATTGAAATTTCAATAAGTTATTAATATTATTATTATTTAAATATATAATATAATATAATATAATCAAATAGATATAAATAAATAACTGACAAATAAGTATGTAAATCCGTCAAGCCAACAAACTCACTGCATTTTTATGCAGAATATGATATAATGGATTGAAATTAAAAGATAAATGGCGAATTCGCTATCGAAAAGTCGGTTAATTGCGTAATTTTGCCCGCGCCAAAAGCACTCATTCCTGCCAATTAGCATGATTTAGATTAAGGACTCAGTAGCTATTGCTATGATTTGAAAGTAAAGTTGTGCAGTGTGGTGCGATAATCTTGTGAACCGGTCAAGAAAACCCGTCCCCGCTGACAACCCAATTCATCGAATCGCGATAGATGGACTTGGCATAAGTAAAATCATAACAATAGCTACTGAGTTTTTAATGCCATTGCTTACGTCAAATTGGCGAGTAGCGGTTTTCGATGAATCTGTATTGAGTTGTACCAGAGAGTGACAAGGTGCGTTTGGATAGGCAAAATAACAATGCTATGGACGGCAAAATGAGAAAAACTGAATTATGGTATGAAACGCGGTATGATAAAAGTTGCCAACGAAAACTAGCGCAACTCACTCATTTCTTTGAAGAAATCGCTGAAACGATGCAACAGCGTGGAATTGCACAAATTGAACTTGATAAGATTCAACGACTTGCCACAAATGGCAAATATTTTATTGCATCGAGTGAGGTCATATTTGGCAAGCGCGGAAAGTTTAACGCAGAATTGACAGTGCAAATCGTTGATTTTCAGACGGTTGAATTGGCTGTCACGCTTGGCAATTTTTCGCATGGGTTTAATTTTAAAGTAAATCAGACACTTCAAGAAGTGAGTGACTGCACAGATTTTTTATGGTTCGCTCACAAGGTTTTTTGGTACGCTTTCAATGCAAAACAGCGCGGAATCCGCGCAAAGACTGAAATTAAGCGCAAACTTAAAGTTTTTCTAAGAAAAAACTGCCATGAGTAATCGCAAATTCCTAGACGACGCAGAAAAAGAAAAAATTCTTTTACTAAGTCAATCAATTAGAGCATCAGACCGCACGTTTTGCAATTTTATTGCGTGCGAAATTTTGCTTGAAAATCGCGGGGTGAGTCAGGAAGAATTTAATGAAATCAAGCGCATCAATGATAATATCCGTAAATTTGAAGATTTTTATATAGCAAATCAACACGATACAAAGGTTGGCGATGTTTACTGGATTGCCCATGCCTTTGTCGATGAAGGCGTAAATTTTCAAATTGGATTGAATGCTATTGAAAATATTGAAAATCCTAGTCTTAACGTTGTCTCAGTGATTCTACAACGGGATTTATGGTTAAGTCAAAAAGACTTGATTTCTGATAGAACTGAATTTGTCAAAAAAGGCAGTCAGAAAAAATTCACTTTTCGCTTGAAAATCCGACCCCATCTAAATGAAAAAATTGGCATTGTCGAATTTCTCAGTCACGCATTCTTGTTCTCAGTTGAAGGTAATTTTTTGTCGCGCAACAACGTTGCGAAACTTGCGAAGGCATCACGAGAATTTCGTAAATTATTCATTGAGTTAAATTGCAATAAGCCCACTGAACCGCCAAAAACAGCACCGCCCAAAGTGAAATTAGTCAAGTCTAAGAAAATCAAATAGATATAATATTTTGGTAAAAAGGAAGTCGTGCGTCAATGCCACTTGACAGAATCAAGCTAAACGGTTGAAATCGCTTGATTCTTTCTCAAAAAGAAGTGTCTCGAATAGTTGGCATTGGCAAGGCAACCGCTTCTTTTTGAAAAAGAAGTCAATATTTTCAATCGAAATTATGTTGACTTTGCGAATCGCTTGCCACTCCTAACTATTTTGGATTGTGTGCCTTAAAAAAGAAGTGGAAGTGAAAATTTTTTATATGTAGTGGGGCGAAAATCGGGGCTAATCTACCCGCAGGCAAAATCCCCAGAAAGTACCTACGCACTTTTAATGAGGGGATTTTATTTTAGCTCAACTGATTGATGATAAAAGCAATCAGTCAATCCCATTCGAATCGGTCGCATAACCCGTTCAAACTTTGCGTTGAAGATTAGAAAAATAATTTTTGCAGAGATATTTTTGTAATGGCAATTTTGCGTCGGTAAAATTGAATGAGCAGGGTTTATAATCCACTGATTTCAACAATGTTTAAATATGAATTTTCTAACGAAGGTTTTTAAAATTATTTGTATTGTGCAATTTGAATTTGTGCAAATAGCGGGGTCGTTTGCCTTGGCAAAATTTTTGGCGACGGATGAAGCAACGATAGCAGGATGGTTTTTGGTTAATTTAATAGCTGTTCATATCATAGGTTTTATTTTGTTCAGTAATTGGCTTGCCAAATTATCTAGCAATCTTAAGGAATAATTAAATGAAATAGCACTGGTCAAGCGTGAATGCCTAATTTTTTAAGTTGTTGAAACGACTCTAGTTTTTGAACTCGATAATTATACATTATCGTTTTCAAAATCGACGCTAGAAACTCTAATTAGTCAGTGGCTATTCAGTCTAATGACCTTGACAATAGCAGGCTTGTTTGTCGATTGCCGTGTGATTCATGCGCTGAGTCGATTGATTCAACTGATTCATTCCCTGTTGATTCATGTTGTTATTCAGCGTGATTCATGTTGCGATTCATTGAATCAGTGCGATTCATCAATGAATTAGGTTTTGGCGAGTGTCAATCTGATTTGTTGAATCAACTGATTCGCTTGAATCAACGGTCGCGGGAATTCGACAACCGATTGAATGCTGTGATGACCATGCGATTGACATAGGCAATTATAAATTGTTGGTTCAAATAACAAACTATTACTTACACCAAACTTTCGCAACCAAATCAACAGGTTGCAATCAATGGAATTGAACAAGGGATTGTGCTGCAATGAATGAATTAATCGTGTCTGTTCAAAATGAATTAGCCGTTGTGACTGAACAAGAAAAAAACAGAATTTTAGCATGGATGTCTAAAGCCCGTTCCCAATCGACAAAGGATTCTTATCAATCCCATTTAAAAAGGTTTCTAAAAACTGAGTCAATCCCGTCAAGCCCGGCGCGCGTTGCGTTGTGGCTTATTGACCAGTGTGAGAATCGTATCGAGAGTGATGACAAGGCGTATTCAAAAGCCACTTTGCAAGCATGGCTAGTGGCTATTCGCCTCGCTCATTTGGCACAAGGTTTTGCCGATCCGACGAATAACATCATTGTGCATGACGTATTTGAAGGCTTGATGAGGGAATTCGGAAAGCCACAAAAGCAGGCTAAAGTGTTGACTTCAGACGAAATTTTGGCAATGTTGGCAGTCTGTAAATCTGATAATCCGATTAAGGATTTGCGTGATAAAGTGTTGATTTTGATAGGATATACAGGCGGATTTAGAATCAGTGAATTGTTACGCCTTGATTGTAATCAGATTTATGTGTCTGATCATCCTAAATTCGACGGTTTTGAAATCCTTATGGGCAAAACAAAGACAGACCAACGCGGCGAAAAAGGTCTGAAAAAACTGATACCCATGACCGGCAAACGCAGCGCGCCGGGCGTGATTCTGCGCGAGTGGCTAGGCGTGGTCAAAAGCGGGGTGTTATTGCGCGCCGTTGACAAAACAGGGCAAATTTCAGACACTCGCCTTTCCTACAATGCAGCACTCAAAATTTTGCGAGAACGCGCCCATGCTGCAAAAATCAAGAATTTTCAAGCGATTTCGACGCATTCACTCAGACGGTCATTTGTCACAAATTCTTACAAAAACAAGAAAACTAATCAACAGATTGCCAAACAGACGCACCAATCAAATGCGACAATCAATAGATATATTGAAGATTCAAATAGTTACGAAAACAATCCCGTTTTTGACGTGATTTAATTGTTATTCTTGATGATAACAGGGTCATTGTTACTGGTCGCGGTACCGTCCAAAACCCCATCAATAAATTTTTGTGGGATTTGCGAGAAAATACTTCCTCTCTTGTAAATTTGTCGCGCAATTTCTGCATTACTTTGAATAACCTGTTCTTTCGATGCAGTTGTAGAACCGTCGATTGAACGGCTTGCGTCAACCTCTGCTTTAATGGTAGTTTGATATCCACCACTGCTAATATTGTGACTTACTTCATTGATCAACCATTGGAGATCACAAAATTCCTGACGAAAACCAACTAATTTTAATTTACGCCCCGCCCGGACTGAAGGATCGCCGGGAATTGTAAGTGATTCTATATGACCAGTGGTACGGGCTAACCTACTGAATTCACTCGCTGCGGCAGCAAGGGCTTGTGCCTTATTTGTGAAAGTTCTAGGGAGAACTTTCATCATCTTGCCTTTCGCTCCGGCGATCTCTTGATATGTTTCTCCACTATCAACGTTGTGCCATTCGGCAGCAACTCCATCAAATTCGTTGCGACAACTTACACTCGCTGTCAAGCTCACGCCGGTAATTCCCCCGCCACCGCGAGAAACCACAACCATCCCCACACCATTATTTCGTTTCCAAAAAACTAATTGATTATTCTCGTATTTTACATAGCAATCGTGCATAACCGACAATTTTTGTAGAAAATGGGCATCTCCTTCGTTTTGATCAAGGTGATCGTAAAAAAATGTGGCAACTTCTGGGTCAACTTTTGCGGTATAGCCGCTGCGAACCGCTATCTTGTTGACAATAGTGAATAAAGTCACTTCGTCCCACGGGCGTGCAACGCGCACCTTGATCGGTTCGCCGCGGTGCTTTTGAGCATTCGCTGTGATTTCAAACGTTGCAGCTTGAGCATCCTTGTGTCTTATCTGGTCAACCATATATTCCCCGGCGGGAGACAAGCCCGTTTCTTTGTATCCGATCATCACTGTGATTATTTGACCTTTTTTGGGCACTTCAAGTAAATAGTCGCGGTCGTCAAGCGTGAATGTTGCTGAATCACTCTTTCCTTGAGTGGATTCTGTAACTGTGAGCGATAATAACCGATCATTCGCCGCGGCGGATAACCCTGAAATATTGAAGTCTGGACGCATAAAAATTCCCTTTTTTATGTTTGAAAACAATAGTTTACCACAAAATTGTCGAAAAAGAAAGCCAAATTTTTGACGCAAATGATTGTTTTTTGTCATTTATTCCAATGTTGTGCGCGCCCGTCCTTTTTTATTCATTGGAAAGTGTAGTTGAATAAATTATTCCGCCCGCGATTATTCCACTGCCCAAAATTTTGGAGTGTTGAGTATTCAATAGGTTAGTTTTTGGGATCGTCTCGACGCAAAAGAATTTTTTGTATTGGAATGATAGGGCATTTAACATGCCTTGCCAATTTTGGTATAATGAAAGGGATTTCTTAGGAAGAATTATATCTACAAAATTGATTGAATCAGAGAGAGGGATTGGGGTGTCGCCCGCGGTAATGACCGTGTATTAAATACACCACACCCAGCGTGTCAAAGGATAACTACGCCTTAGCTCAAATGCCTAGCCATTTTGAATGAAAATTCAAGTTATCTCAGACTGGCATATCGTCTTCTAACAAAGATAAGTATAGCACAACATTTTATTACAGGCATTCGTTAGGATTCTTAATGAACTTACCACAATTTAGTTTACAAGGAAATAAAAGGTTTGATTTCTGGTTAGTCGAAGGGAATCGAGATTTTGCAATTATACCTGCTAATACTATAGCAGATATAGACCGTGATATTGCGATACGATTGCAAGTGGGAGACAGATTTTTTGGCGAGAGACATGTCATTGATAGGCATAAACTTTGGGTTAATTTATTGATTGAAAGAAGAATGATTGAGCCGGTCAATAGTGTCGCTAGTTTGGTATGGTTGAAATTAGGGCAACGCGGGAATATCTTCTCTACAGAATCAACGGATAAAATAAAAATTGTCATGAGCATTTCACCTGATGCACTAATGGTACTTAAATATATTGATACGGGAAATGACAAGTTTTTTACTGTGCTAACTCTCTATAAAACCACGAGTCGAATTGATGGTATGAAGATCGGCACATATTTACCACGTTTTAGATGCAAATGAAATTTCAGACACTTGAAATTCTATCGACGCACCCAAAACCTACTTGAACAACCAAAGAATGAGTTGTACAACCCATAATGAATCAGTGAATGCCGCTAATATCCGACAATATCCACTCAGTGAAATCGAAAGTTAAGTGAACAATTTGACCAGTGACGACATTTACCCGTCCATCAATCCCATTTTTCAGAATGCGATTGTTTGGCGGGTTTTGTCGCGCTGAACACGGGTTAAGTTCATCATGTAGTGAGGTTGTGTAACGATGTAATATTACTATGTAATGAAGTTGTGTAATGATGTAATGCCACTATGTAATGAGGTTGTGTAATAGTTATGAGCGAATACCATAATAACCTAAGCAAGCAATTTCTAATTGATTATTCTGAAGTTTTGCCAGTCGTTATTGATTTACGCTCGCAAGGGCTTTCAATGCAACAAATTGCAAATGAGTTAAATAAATCAGGCTATTTGACTCGTGAGAAAAAACCGTTTTCATCTGTTCAAGTTTTGCGAATCTTGCAACGGGCGCGTGATGCCGATCCCACGCAACCGGGCGCGCAGAATTCAGTGCAAAGTGTCACGACCGATTCGCAACCACATGACGAAGTTGACCAGTTGAAAATCGAAATTTGCGCGCTTAAAACGCAAGTTGAGGAAATACAGCAAGAATTGAGTGAATTAAAAGCGCAACTTTCTGAATTGAAAGATAAAATCCAATTACAAAAAAGCAGTTATGTAGAAATCACTGTTGACTCGCAAGATGGCAAAATTAAACCGGTTGAACTCATGCCGCGGCAATCGACAAAACCGCCCCGCCAAGTTGACAGTGAAATTAAAAAGTCTGTTTTGCAACAAGCGAATCAATTGCATTCAGAAAATAATGAGTTGACTAAATCTCACATTGCAAAAGTGCTATCAGAGAAATTCGACGTTCGGTTTGAAACCGCGCGCGATTGGTTGAAAAAATTGTGGTAATCAGAGTGACGTGATGTGTGCGCTACGCTGAACCACACTATCAACATCTCTCTGTTTTTACAGATTCTTATTTTTTATGCGCGTAACAAAGTGCTCTTTGCTGTCGATGCTATGAGAACTGCTAGAGAGAGTTCTATCCACTTCACATTACATACTGCCAGATTATCCGTTGTACTGACAACGTACCGCCAAAAATAAAATGTACTGTACTTTCAATATAGTACACTCAACCCAACGCAACGCATCAAAAATATTTTCACTGTACTATCAACTTGATACATACGGTTCATTCAATTTCGTTCCCGGTACCCGTTCCCGTCCGTTCCCAAAAAAAAGTACAGTTCCCACTGCGTTCCCTGTTGATATTTTTCTCAGTTCCCACAATCGGTTACGCAGGAACGATCCCATTTTCATATCGGTACACTTGGTTGTTTGGGTGCGATCAGAAAAAAATGCTTGCTTGTTTTTTGCTCATGCTGCATAATACAACCAATGACGTTTATAAATATTTATATCTAACCTAGCGCAGACTATATGCAAGATGACAACCAAGCTGAATACAGGGTTTTTTCTGTCAGAATACAAGTGAGTGATGTAAAGGAATTTGCATTTATACAGGATTATTTACAAAATAAAGCGCGCACGGCTGACCTGCCTATAAAAATCAGTAAACCGCAGACGTTTAAATGGCTTTTGCAGCTTGCACAGAAAGAAATGGAAAAAGAGTTACCAGAGAAAAATGAAGGTGAATTGAATTAACACAACTGATCGCTTGAAATAGACTAAGTTTCTCAGGCTGGACTATTTCAAGCAATTCATGACCATAACTGGAGAGTCACATGTCAATTGTAACACAACGCCAATACGCGCCCATCATCGCACCGATCTTTATCGACAACGAAGCGAATCGCATTGATTTGGTTGAAAAATTCAACTCTGCACTGAAAAACCACGCCCACACCGGTCGCGACATGTCGAAACGGGTTTTGAGTGAGGTTTATCAATCGACGGGCGCGGATTGGCTCGTTTTGCGTGATTTCATCAAACTCAATCGTGACAAGGTGAACCTTTCCCCATTTGAAAACTGGTTTAATACCAACCGAATTTTCACAAACTTGGCGCGTCATCTGCGTCGTGAATTGAATGAATTTACTGCATTCTCCAATCTTTTTAGTGAGTTCAGCATCACGCTTGAATCGCTGTATCAACTGACAGCCGGCGCGAAAACGCTTGACCGATTCGGATTGAATCGCAGCGATTTGTTGAAACAAATCAATTTCGTGTCAAATGCCACTACTGAAAATTTTGAAATGGCAATTCCCGCCATGTTTGGCTTTCTCGAGATTCTCTCAAATTACAAAATCTCGGCGCGTGAGCTAGACAGAATCGACGACACGCTGGTAATTCTGGACACGTTGAATGATGATTTTGTACAGCATTTTGGTTTTGAATTCAACGATTTCTATGCCAATTTATACATTGAAAATCAATTGAATGACGCTCTCGCTGTTGAAATTGACTCAACTCACTTAGCAATGTCAGGGATTGCATTCGATGTTGACGATGGCGACGGATCCGCTGTGCTGCAACAACCCGTTTTCGCAACATTGCAATCCCTTTGGTGCGCGGCTCTGCGTTGCGATGCACCCGCGATGTTTGAACTCACGCGAGAACGCACAACCCGCTCACACGAGCGAAACAGCCTGATCGGTGTGGCACATGCAAACTAACCTACTGTCTCATATCGAAATTTGCGACTTGCTCACAGCAATTCGATTTAAATTAAACCTGTTGAGGGGTGCTGTCCACTCAACTGAAGATACCACTGGAGATGATGGGATTGCAGCCGGATATGACTTAATTCACTGGGAAATTATCAGTTCGTTGAAAATCGCAGAGCAATCAGTCACTTCTCTGCGCAGGGATTTAGACAAAATTCACGAATTGGCAAAAGGCTAATTCAGAGAACCAATCACGACAAATTTGAGGGGGCTATGAACACCAATACGAACCGTATAACCGATTGTCTTGGTGAAATTGAGGGGGAAATGAAGATAGTTGAACGCAATTTTGCGTTGTTGCGCACGGCTCTATCTCTTCTCATAGATGACAGCGAAATGGGTGCGTATGCTGCGATTTTCACTGCGATTAATGAATCATTTGACAAAATTGACGACCATACAATGCAGATGGCAATCATCGCAGGGGCAGCAATGCAAAACCACGCGACAAATCATGCTTTAGTGCATGATGAGTATGATGACTTTGCGATAGTTTTGCCTGCAAACATTAAGACAAGTCACTGATTTACCTTTAGCCCAATTTGATGCAATTCGAGTTGGGCTTTTTTGTGAGAAAAACGCTGCACAGAAAAATGTTATTTATAATCAATAAGATACATTCAATTTATTTTGCTTATCATTGGCGTAAAATGCTTTTTCAGTATAGAAAATTAAATACACCCCCCTTCGTGCATTTTCGCATTTCTGATACGATGACTAAATTCAGTATAGAAATTAAATGCACCCCTTCGCATTTCGTTTATATTAGCAAAAGCTAGGAGGTTTTTATGGAAAACAACGGACGCGGTCGCCCGGCTAAAGTAACTCGATTGATGGTTGAGTCTGCAATGGTTGAATTGTTGGCTCAAAAGAGATCACTTTCGCTTGAAAACATCAGAAACATAACGGGGAATGGGTCTTGGCAACTGATCTCACAGCATAAACACGCAATTCTTGCTGAACGCTTCGGCGCGACAAATGGCAGTTTTGCTGGAATGCAAAAACAAATTGACGAAATACGCACCACCATTGCTGGATTGCGTAACGCCCAATAACTTCAAACATAAACGGGAATTTGTACCGGGATTGAGCAAACAACCCCGGTGCGAGAGGAATTCAGAGAAATGAACAACTTACGAAGCAGAAGGGCTGCTATATACGAGCAAGCCCCTTCTCATAACAACAATCCGAATAAGATTCGAGTCATGATTTTACATCATTCGATTCAAAAAACAACCACGTTCGCACATGGAGATTGTGCGCTTTCAACAAAAGGAATTGTTATGCTTGTCATTATATCACAAGAAGTTCAACAGAATCAACATATATATGCTAGTCCATATATCTTGATTTGCAAACTTGATCGGGTTTTTGTCGCGAGTCACGCAAGCGGGTGCAGTCATGGCAACTAAGCACGGCTATCGCGACATGACTATCGCAATCAATTCACAAGTTGATCTTGTTTCTCTCATGGAAAATCAAGGTGTTGTGCTCAAAAAGAGCGGTAATCTTTTTGAAGGTCGCTGCCCATTCCATGATGATGATACCCCCTCATTTAAAGTCTTTCCACAATCCCAGCATTATCACTGTTTTGGTTGTGGCGCGCATGGCTATGCGTCTAGCTTTCTCAAGAAACATAAAAATATGTCGGGGGTTGAGGCAATTCAATATCTTGCTGAATTAACTCACACTCCACTTGAAGAATCTACCGTTGCAAATTTGCGCTATGCCATTGCACAAGATGAAAAAACCCGTGAAATCCTCAAAATTGCGACAGATTTTTACGCGGGGAATTTTCGCAATAGTGGACAGGCAATTGAATATTTGCTTGAAACTCGTCAATTTGGGTGGAATATTTGCCTAGAACACAAGATCGGCTTGAGTGCGTCAAATTTGTCGATAGTTGAGTTTTTCAGAGAAAAGCATAGCAGTTACACATCTGACGATTTGATCGCCGCGGGCGTGGCAAATTTACGCAAAAATGGGGCGGTGGGAGACTACTTCATAGGCAACCGAATTATTTTCCCGATCTATGATTCGACAAAGCGCGTTGTGATGCTGAGTGGTCGCGCAATTGATGACAGCAAGCCCAAATATTTGCACACGCGACATCAAAAAAATGAGGTTCTCTATGGGATTCACGCCTTGCCAAAAGGTTTCGACAAACTGATTGTTGTTGAAGGCAATTTTGACGCGTTGCGTGGGATTGAGCGCG
>Ga0316611_1000488_pt1 | contig 13532 bp, 5 predicted proteins | sample MIS2016202_MG_FD_207675 | JGI IMG/M metagenome (GOLD analysis project Ga0316611, IMG submission 207675) | Microbial mat bacterial communities from Middle Island sinkhole, Lake Huron, Michigan, United States - MIS.2016.202 | ecosystem: Environmental > Aquatic > Freshwater > Lake > Sediment... | reverse complement strand
ACGCTCCCCGCATTTACCGCGCTCGGCGACGATTTCCGCAAGGTCGCCGACCCCGCATCGAGTTCCTCCAGTGCCTACGGGGACAAGCCGTTTCACGGGAGCCCGTTCATCGGTTTCCGCCTTTTTCGGCGCGAGGCAGACGGAGCAAAACCCGACATGGCGGTGGCCAAGGGCGTGCCTGCTTGGACGGTCAAGCGCGACTTGGTGACTGCGCCCGACCCGAAACGGCAGTTGGCGAAACCGCTCAAAGCACCGTGGTTGGAAATGAAGGATGTCAAGGGTCTGCCGTGGGGCAAATACGAGGTGACCTACGCGAAATGGAAGCCTGTCTATGACTGGGCGGTCGCCAACGGTTACGCTTTCGATACGACGGGCGAGATGGGTTCGATGGCGTATTGGGGCTGGGGCAAGGAGTGGAAGCCGACCGAACACGGCCCCGACGAACCCGTCACGGGCGTGACCTACTACGAGACCAGCGTCTGGCTCAATGCCCTTTCCGAACTCGAAGGCAAAACGCCCGTCTATCACATCGGCAAACAACTCGGAACTGTCTTGCGTAAAGCACCCCTCTTTCGCCCGCTCCAACGACTCCGCGGCGAGGTGGAAGATATCGGGGGCGTGGGCAAAGTCTTTCCAGCCGCAAACAGCACCCAGGTCTATACGCTCGACCCCAAAGCCAACGGCTACCGCCTGCCAGCACTTCAAGAATACTTGGACCTGATCGGCAAGCAGGGCAAAGATGCTGACTCGGGACCGTGGTTGGAACGCGGGTGGTTTGCCGACAACTCGGGGCTCACTACCCACCCCACAGGCAAGAAAGGTGAAGATGCGCACGGCCTCTGCGACCTCCTCGGGAACGCTTCGGAACTCGCCGACCCTTACTTCAACATCAAGATGTTCACCAAAGGCGGAGGTGCCGCCTACGCCTCGCGGGTGGGTGGTGGCTTTTTTGACAGTCCCGACGGACAGACGGTCGGCTATACTTATGCCGAACCGACCGCCAACCACATGGGCTTCGGCTACCCCGACACGGGCTTCCGTCCCGTTTTACAATCTGGAAAATAACAAGGAGACATGATTATGAAGAGATCTATTTATCGAATTGTGACCGCGGTGGCAGGAGCCTGTTTGCTGGTGAACTCGGGAGTCGCCGCTCCGAAAGGCAAAGCAGGAAAAGGCGACAAACTGAAAGCGGATGCCTCCGCTTTTGATCCTTTGGACGGGAAGGTCTATCGCGCCAACCTCGGGCGCACGGGTCTCCACAAAACTTCGGGTGCTCCATCCCTCTCCAAGGTGCGCTGGAAATTCAAAACAGGCGCGGAAGTGCGCTCTTCGCCCGTGGTCGTGGACGGCGTCGTCTATGTCGGGAGCAACGACAAACATGTTTACGCCATTGACCTGAAGACGGGTGCCTTGAAATGGAAAGCCTCTGCGGGTGACGAAGTGATCGGTTCCGCCGCCGTTGTGGATGGAGCCGTTTATATCCCCTGCAAAGAGGAGGGCGTTTTGGCGTTGAACGCGGCGGATGGCAAAGAGCTGTGGCGTGCCAAGACAGGTTCCGCCTGTGGCGGTTCTCCCGTCATTGCCTACGGTGCGGTCATCATCAGCGCAGGGGCGAAAAGCGGAAAAATCAACAAATCTCCCATGATGACTGGCCCCATCATGGCTTTTTCTCAAAGCGACGGAAAATTGATTTATAGTGCTGCCGAAGGTATTTTCTCGAGCGCGGCCTACGCCACGGACGGACGGTGGCTCTTCGGGCATTACCCCTCGCAGTATTCGGTTCACTCCATCGAAGACGGCAGTCATGTGACGGATGTGTTCCAGACAGGCGGTCAGCGCTATCCTTGGGGCAGTGTCTCGTATGTGGACGGAGTCGCCTACTACCCGCTCGCACTAGGCGGTTATGTGGACGCTTACACGGTGGAGGCGAACGGTTCGACCAAACTGCTCTGGCGCAATGCGACGGTCGAAGAAAACCTCGGCGTGACCGTCCAACTCGGCGCGATTTCTGGGCACGAAATTCTCGGGGACATGGCGGTCACGGACGAGCTGGTTTTGGCACCGTGCTGGGACGGTGGACTTTACGCCTTTTCGACAAAAGACGGCAAGCTCGCTTGGAAATACCAGATCGAACCCGCCAGTCCGATCATGGGTTCGCCCTCAGTAGCTGGCGGTGTCGCCTACTTTGGCGCTTGGGACGGGCACCTCTACGCGATCGGTCCTGACGGCAAACTCAAATCCAAAATCAAACTCGGTGGACGACTCAACACCTCGCCTTGGCCCGCAGATGGCGTCGTGGTCGTGGGTAGTGATGATGGAAATGTCTATGCCGTGGAATGACGGGTTAGCAATGTTTTTCCCTCCTGCCAGACGGGGGGATCAGGAGTTGATAGTTGTCGCGGTCTGCGCCAGTGTGATGCCCTTGAATTTGCGTGTCCAAAAGCTCGACTGCGACTGCGCCGATTTTTTCCGAGTCGTAGAGGATTCCCGAAATAGACGATTCTTCAGCGGCGCGGAAGCACAATGCGTTTCTGAGGGAGCTTGGTTTGCCAGAGTTACTTTAGTCACTTACAGATCAAATCCCACTCAAAACGCGCAAGATTTTTATTCAACCACAAAGAGCACAAAAGCCACAAAAAAACTGCATCGCAGAATCCTCTTTTTCTCTCACGCCACGCCGCAAGGGATGAAAATGTGGTGCGGGCATCCTTGCCTGCTTCTTCAGATTTCGGCGGCGAGATGTCGTTACGGAAGAGGCGGGCTGGAAGCCCGCCCTCCGTTCTATTTTCAGGCAAAAAAAAGCGGGGTCGTTTCCGACCCCGCGTTTTCGCGTAAATGCAGGATTTTTTACTGGATGGATTTCGGGCGGTTGCCTTTTATTCCGCGCTTCTCCAGTTCGTCAAACACGAGGCGCAGCCATTTTTTGCCTTCGGCACTGATGGCCTGATCCTTCGCGTCCACCATTGCGTGGTATTCGTAGATGGCGTGTTGGAGTTCGTAGATGTTCAGGTTGGCGATGTCCTTCTTATCCTTTTTGGTAAAGGAGAAGCCGTAGATGCCCGCATCTAAGTTCTCGTCTTCGCCACCGTCATCTTCGCACTTGGTGCCGACATATTTCTGAACGGCTGTTTTAAGTGCAGCCAGAGTTTCCGTGGTTGCTTTGATTTCGGCTTCGACCCATTCGCGGTTGAATGGGCAGGTTTTGCGCGGTGGGGGCGGCCAGCGTCCATCAGAGTTGGCTGAGTTGGTAAGGTGATACCAGAATTTATCCACGAGCTGCTTGTATTCTTCGCCGTGTTTTGAGGATTCGGCGATGGGCTGGATATCGCGCTTGTACTCGTTGCGCAGGGCGTTGACCTGCGGGTCGTAGTGGAGTGCTTCGGGTGTGTTGGCCCAGGCGTTAGCGTAGGTGCGATGCCATGCGAAGCGGTCTTCGACGAAGAACGGTTCGGTGACTGCCTCTTTTTCGCAGGACTCTTTGAAAGTGATCATGGGGCCGACTTTTGTCACTTCGCGGATTAGCACATCCAGTTTATCACCAGCCGTAGGCTCGATGTCGAAGGAGCGGCTATAATCGTTGAAATACTTGATGTAGTAGTAGCCAGTCGTGCCGCAATATTCTGCGTCGTCTGCTATGATGACCAGTGAGCCTTTGTTCTTTTTGCCAGACCAGTATTTCATGTTTTCAATGAAATCTTCGATGGTGGTGCTACCACGGAAGTAGGTTAGGTATTTGCCGATCAGACGATCCGAGCGGCACATGCCGTGTAGGCCAGGGACGATGTTGCGGAATGGCTGGTGGAGGAATGGACAGTCTGGGTCGAGCGGATACCACGGGAGGTGGCCGCCCCAGTTCATGTCGTATGCGCGGTTGCGTTCCACCCACGAGTATTCTTTATCAGTGCAGGTCATGTATGACTCGAAGTCGAGAGTCAGATATTTGACGCCTGCTTTCTGGAATGCGCTGGGCACATATTGCATCCATGTGCATTCTGGATTCCAAAACGATTCTGGGCGGAAGCCGAGGTGTTTCTCGAAAACGCGCTGGGCGAACTCGCAAGACCAGTAGCCGTCTTCTTCTGGTATATTGGCCATGAGCGGGTGAGAGTATGGGGCTCCCATGAACTCGCACTGCCCGCGTGCTATGGCGGCTTTCAGTTTTTCCAAAACATCTGGCGTTATTATCGCCATTTGTTCGATGGTGTAACCAGACGCTTCAAATACATATTTGGCGTCTGGATGCTTGTTGAATGTGTCTATGATCACCTCGTAAGAGGCGCGAATCACTCGCTCATAATTCTGTGGAATCAGAAACGCGTAATTCAGGTTGGCGTGGAATATGGCCACATAATCCATGAATGTTTCTCCTTGTTCTATTTTTATCGATGAATTTCGATGTGGGAACAGGCTCTAGCAGTTTTTTGGATATTGGCCATTATTTTTTTAACCCAGATTTGTATTTGCCATGCAAACGACAAAATGTGCGGTCAAAAAATAAAAAGTGTGTTATGAATCTGAGATGGGTTCTGATAGGTCTGAACGGTTCGATTTTTTGGTGCTTGGGAGCGGAATTGCGGGTTTGAGCTTCGCCCTTGATGTGGCACAGGGCGGCACCGTGGCGATTATCACAAAAAAAAGCCGAGCCGAGTCCAACACGAATTATGCACAAGGCGGTATAGCCTGTGTCACCTCCGATGAGGACTCATTCGATCTGCATCTGCGCGATACGCTGGAGGCTGGCTGCGGGTTGTGCCGCGAAGATGTGGTGCGCGGTATAGTCGAGGACGGGCCGCAGCGCATTAGCGAGTTGATAGGGCGCGGAATGGCTTTTTCGAAGCGCGAGGCGGACTCTGGCGGGTCAGCCACTGAGCTGGACTTGGGCAGGGAAGGTGGGCACTCCAGACGGCGTGTCTTGCATGCCAAGGATGTGACTGGGCGCGAGATCGAGCGGACTCTCCTCGCGGCTGTAGAGGGGCATCCTAACATTCGCATTTTCGAAAATCACTTGGCCGTCAACCTGATTACAACCGATAGGCTGGGGCACGCCCACCCGAGGCGTTGCATAGGGGCGTATGTTTTTGATAAAGAGGCCGACGAGGTGAAAACTTTTGTTGCCCCCGTAACGATGCTGGCAACGGGAGGTTGCGGCAAGGTGTACCTCTATACCACGAACCCCGACATAGCGACTGGCGACGGCATCGCAATGGCGTACCGCGCTGGAGCACGCGTGGCCAACATGGAGTTCGTGCAATTTCACCCGACCTGCCTCTACCATCCTGAAGCAAAATCATTTTTAATTTCAGAGGCTGTGCGCGGTGAAGGTGCCAGATTGAAAAGCCGCGCAGGCCGTTTTTTTATGAAAGACCACGATCCAAAAGGTGAACTCGCACCGAGGGACATCGTGGCGCGAGCCATTGATGCGGAGATGAAGCGGACGGGTGCCGATTGCGTCTATTTGGATTTGAGCCACAAGGAAGAGGGATTTGCGGAAAACCGTTTCCCGAATATTTATAGGACATGCCTCAAGTTCGGATTCGATATGGCCGAAGACCCGATTCCTGTAGTTCCCGCCGCTCATTACCAGTGCGGCGGCGTCTTAACTAGCCAGTGCGGCGAGACGGACATCCCAGGGTTGTTCGCTGTTGGGGAAGTAGCCTGCACTGGGTTGCATGGAGCCAACAGGCTCGCCAGCAACTCACTCCTAGAGGCGCTCGTGTTGGCACGCCGAGCCGCAGACAAAGTGCTTAACGCCAAAGCAGAGGCGGTGCCGTTTACTGTTCCGAGGTGGGAATCTGGGAATGTGAGCACGCCCGATGAGCTTGTCGTGGTGAGCCACAACTGGGATGAAATTCGGCGGTTGATGTGGGATTATGTCGGGATCGTTCGCTCGACCAAACGGCTCCAACGGGCGTTTTCAAGGTTGCAAAACCTGATTCGTGAAATAGATGAGTTTTACTGGAATTTCAGAGTGACAGCCGACCTTTTGGAACTCAGAAATTTGGCACTCGTCGCAAGCCTCATAGTGGAATGTGCTATGAAGAGAAAAGAGAGCCGTGGACTCCACTACACGCTAGATTATCCGAATCTTGCGCCTAGTGGAGCCAAGGACACAGTTTTGGTTTGCGGGGACGGGTGTGCGGAAAGGTTGCGGATATGAGCAGCGAGAAAAATAAAGCACCACTGGGAGTGTTCGACTCTGGCGTTGGCGGCTTGACTGTCGCCAGAGAAATAGCCAGAGAAATGCCTTGCGAAGAAATGGTTTATCTCGGCGATACTGCGCGGCTACCGTATGGCTCCAAATCGCCAGACACAGTGAGGCGTTTTGCGCTGGAGGATGCAGATTTTTTAATGAGTCGTGGGGTGAAAGCTATAGTGGTAGCGTGCAACACAGCCACAGCGTTCGCGCTCCCTATTTTGCAACGAGAGATGCCTGTGCCCGTGATAGGCGTCTTAGACGCAGGTGTGGAAGCCGCCTTGCAAAGCACGCGTAACGGGCGGCTCGGGCTGATAGGAACGGTGGGCACCGTAGCCAGCCAAGCATACCAAAAAGAATTGAAACGACGCAGCCCAAACATCCATGTGGTAGCACGCGCCACGCCGCTACTGGTGCCGCTGATAGAGGAAGGATGGCTGGATCACCCTGCGACAAAGCTGGTTTTAAAGGAGTACTTGGAATCATTTTTGGAACAGGATGTGGATACGCTCCTGCTGGCTTGCACGCATTACCCACTCCTGAAACCAGTGATTTCGTCTATCCTCGGAGAGGGTGTTTCCCTCGTAGATTCCTCCACGACATGTGCCCTTCACCTGCGCCGTATCATGGAAGAAAAAAACATGGTAGCAACAAGGGTCGCCAGAGGTAAAATGGATATTTATCTCACTGACCAGACAGAAAATTTCGAGTCACTCGCACGCTGCATCGTGCCAGGCGAAATACGCAAAATCAGTGCCGCAGCACTGGTGTCGAGAGCGTTTTAAAAAGCACTTTTCAGAGGAGAAAACAAAGTTTTCCGCTTTGAATTTGCGGGTAAAACACCGTATGGACAAAGGCGCAAAAAAAACGCGAACATGTATCGTACGAGTGAAAAAAACAAAAATTCCGCATAAAAAGAAGATGTTTTTTGAGCTGAAATGCTAAAAATTCGCTGAAAAACAAGCGGGCTGGCGTAAAAAGCAAAGAAAAACACAAAAAGTATTTTATTGACTATCAGCATGTTACAAACAAAATAAAAAAAACGAAAAATATTTTTTGACAAAAATTAAAAAAAGGGTAGCTTATTCATCCCTCAGCGAGAGAAGATAACGGGAACGAAGTTCGAAAAGAACGACGGGAAGTTAGCAAAAATCTCGGTGAGTGGAAGAAAAAAGTGATCTTTGACAGTCTGGCTTTGGAAATAAAATATTTCCAAAAAGAAACAACAGCGAAAGTTGAATTGTGCGATCTTTGTTGATTTCACAAAATTGAGTTGAATAGTAAGTCTTAAATGACAACAGTTCAAATTTTCTACGGAGAGTTTGATTCTGGCTCAGAACGAACGCTGGCGGCGTGGATAAGACATGCAAGTCGAACGGGATTTGTTTGGTAGCAATATTGAGCAAGTTCAGTGGCGAAAGGGTGCGTAACACGTGGGAATCTACCTGAAAGTGGGGGATAGCTCGTCGAAAGGCGAATTAATACCGCATGTGGCAGAGATGCTAAAGCTGGGGACCGCAAGGCCTAGCGCTATCAGTTGAGCCCGCGTCCTATCAGCTAGTTGGCGAGGTAAAAGCTCACCAAGGCTATGACGGGTAGCTGGTCTAAGAGGACGACCAGCCACACTGGAACTGAGACACGGTCCAGACACCTACGGGTGGCAGCAGTCGAGAATTTTTCACAATGGGGGCAACCCTGATGGAGCGACGCCGCGTGGAGGATGAAGGTTTTCGGATTGTAAACTCCTGTCACTAGGGAAAAAGGTTTCATATTTAATAAATATGAGAATTGATGTTACCTGGAGAGGAAGAGACGGCTAACTCTGTGCCAGCAGCCGCGGTAATACAGAGGTCTCAAGCGTTGTTCGGATTTACTGGGCGTAAAGGGTGCGTAGGAGGTTTTTTAAGTCGGACGTGAAATCCCGCAGCTTAACTGCGGAACTGCGTTCGATACTGAAAAGCTGGAGGATCGGAGAGGTTACTGGAATTCTCGGTGTAGCAGTGAAATGCGTAGATATCGAGAGGAACACCAACGGCGAAAGCAAGTAACTGGAAGATACCTGACTCTGAGGCACGAAAGCCAGGGGAGCAAACGGGATTAGATACCCCGGTAGTCCTGGCCGTAAACGATGTTCATTAGGTGTAGGCGGAATCGACCCCGTCTGCGTCGTAGCTAACGCGTTAAATGAACCGCCTGGGAAGTACGGTCGCAAGATTAAAACTCAAAGAAATTGACGGGGGCCCGCACAAGCGGTGGAGTATGTGGCTTAATTCGATGCAACGCGAAGAACCTTACCTAGGCTTGACATGCATTGTTCAATCGTGGAAACACGATGGCTCGCAAGGGCGAATTGCACAGGTGCTGCATGGCTGTCGTCAGCTCGTGTCGTGAGATGTTGGGTTAAGTCCCGCAACGAGCGCAACCCTCGTGTTTTGTTGCCTGCAAGGGATATCAAAACAGACTGCCCTGTTTAACGGGGAGGAAGGTGGGGATGACGTCAAGTCAGTATGGCCCTTACGCCTAGGGCTGCACACGTACTACAATGCCTGATACAGAGGGATGCAAGACCGCGAGGTGGAGCTAATCCCCAAAATCAGGCCCAGTTCGGATTGAAGGCTGCAACTCGCCTTCATGAAGTTGGAATCGCTAGTAATGGCGCATCAGCTACGGCGCCGTGAATACGTTCCCGGGCCTTGTACACACCGCCCGTCACATCATGAAAGCCAGTTGTACCCGAAGTCGGCCTTTTGGTCGCCTACGGTATGATTGGTGATTGGGATGAAGTCGTAACAAGGTAGCCGTAGGGGAACCTGCGGCTGGATCACCTCCTTTCTAAGGAGAGAAGCTTCTTACAATAAATAAAGTGCCTAGCACTTATTAATGTAAAGGAAGCTCAGGTCGATCGCTAACATTCGCATTAAGCGAATGTTATGCGACTAACTATTGCAGGTGACTGCGATAGGTCAACTTGGATCGCACAATTCAGTTTTCGCTGTTGACGTGAAAAAAGAGAAATCGGGGGTATAGCTCAATTGGTAGAGCACCAGCTTTGCAAGCTGGGGGTTACCGGTTCGAGCCCGGTTATCTCCAAAATGAGCGAAGGCCATCAATCGTTTTGGGTTGGTTCGCATACAGGGCCTGTAGCTCAGTTGGTTAGAGCATGCGCTTGATAAGCGCAGGGTCACTGGTTCAAATCCAGTCAGGCCCATAGGTCTATAAGCCAGACAAGTTTTTGTTGCTGGAACATTCCAGCAACAGTGTTCTTTGACAGTTTAAGAAGGTTCTTTCCTTGCAGACTCTAGAAATAGAGGACTGCATGTGAGAGGGTAGAATTAAAGTACAACTTTGTGCTGAGTGGACTGCCGCCCGAAAGGGTGGTAGAGAATCCAAAAATTGAATTGAAGAGAATCAAGCTACGAAGAGCATATGATGAATGCCTTGGCGCCTAAAGGTGATGAAGGACGTGATAAGCTGCGATAAGCTTCGGGGAGCGGCAAGTACGCGATGATCCGGAGATTTCCGAATGGGGTAACCCGATCCGATTAATATTGGATCACCTCCAGATGAATACATAGTCTGGATGGAGCGAGACCTGGTGAAGTGAAACATCTCAGTAACCAGAGGAAAAGAAAGCGAAGCGATTCCGTAAGTAGTGGCGAGCGAAAGCGGAACAGCCCAAACCGGGAGGCATGCTTCCCGGGGTTGTAGGATCGTAATATGGCATGGTGGAGGTTAGGTTAAACGGATGGAAAGTCGTCCCAAAGAAGGTGAGAGGCCTGTGACCGAAAACTGAACCCAGCCTAGCGGTATCCTGAGTAATGCGGTGCACGTGAAACCCCGCATGAATCGAGGCCGACCACGGCCTAAGGCTAAATACTAATTGGCGACCGATAGTGAACAAGTACCGCGAGGGAAAGGTGAAAAGAACCGCTGTGAGCGGAGTGAAATAGTACCTGCAATCATATGCTTACAAGGTGTCAGAGCCCGCAAGGGTGATGGCGTGCCTTTTGCTTAATGAGTCTGCGAGTTATTGTTAGTGGCAAGCCTAAGCGTTTCTGATGCGAAGGCGAAGCGAAAGCAAGTCCGAAATGGGCGTCTAGTCGCTGGCAGTAGACCCGAAGCGGAGGTGATCTACTCTTGGACAGGATGAAGGTATCTTAACCGATACTGGAGGTCCGAACTGGTGAACGTTGAAAAGTTTTCAGATGATCTGAGAGTAGGAGCGAAAGACTAATCAAACCCCGTGATAGCTGGTTCTCCCCGAAATGTATTGAGGTACAGCCTCGGATGCTGACCTGCGGAGGTAGAGCACTGAATGGACTAGGGCCCACACCAGGGTACTGAATCCAATCAAACTCCGAATGCCGCAGGGCGAAGTCCGGGAGTAAGGCAGTGGGGGATAAGCTTCATTGCCGAGAGGAAAACAGTCCAGATCGTCAGCTAAGGTGCCTAAATACCGTGTAGTGGAAAGGATGTGATCTTGCATAGACAGTGAGGATGTTGGCTTAGAGGCAGCCATCATTTAAACAGTGCGTAATAGCTGACTCATCGAGCGAGATCGCGCCGAAAATGATTGGCGATTAGCGGTATACCGAAGCTACGGATGTGCGCCGGATTAGTCTGGCGTGCGTGGTAGGGGAGCGTTCTTGGTGCTGTGAAGCGGGAGGGTAACCAACCGTGGAGCGCCCAGAAGTGAGGATGCAGACATGAGTAGCGATAAGGCTGGTTGAATTCCAGCCCGCCGTAAACCCAAGGTTTCCTGGGGAAGGTTCGTCCTCCCAGGGTTAGCCGGGACCTAAGTCGAGGCCGTAAGGCGTAGACGATGGAAGAGCAGGTTTAATATTCCTGCGCCACCGACATTTAAGAAAGACTGACGCATGACCGGAGGGCAGTGGCCGATTGATTGTGGCCGTCCCGCAAGGGGACGCTGAGGCTACGGCTGAAGCGGATTGTCTAAAGGTAATGCCAAGAAAAGGTCTTTCGTATACTAAGGTGCCCGTACCGCAAACCGACACAGGTGGGTGGGTAGAGTATACCCAGGCGAGTGAGTGAAATCTCTTGAAGGAACTCGGCAATCTAGCCCCGTAACTTCGGAAGAAGGGGCGCCCCGCAAGGGGCCGCAGTGAAAGGGGTCAACCGACTGTTTAACAAAAACACAGCGCTCTGCAAAGTCGCAAGACGACGTATAGGGTGTGACACGTGACCAATGCCGAAAGATTACGGTAAGGGGTCAGCTTGTAGTAATATAGGCGAAGCTCTGAACCCAAGTCCCGGTGAATGTCGGCCGTAACTATAACGGTCCTAAGGTAGCGAAATTCCTTGTCGGGTAAGTTCCGACCTGCACGAATCGTGTAACGAGTTGACCGCTGTCTCCAAGAGAAGCTCAGCGAAGTTGTAATGGCGGTGAAGATGCCGCCTACCCGCAGCAGGACGGAAAGACCCCGTGCACCTTTACTGTAAGCTGTTACTGTATTTCCGTTTCGGATACTTAGCGTAAGTGGGAGACTTTGAAGCCTTGATCTCGGTTGAGGCTGAGTCGCCAATGAAACACCACCTTTTCGCAAGGGAGATACTAACCCTGATTCCCGTCAGCCGGGCGGGGGACAATGGCAGCGGGTCAGTTTGACTGGGGCGGTTTCCTCCCAAAGAGTAACGGAGGAGTGCGAAGGTCAGCTCAGGCTGGTTGATAATCAGCTGTCGAGCGTATGGGTAGAAGCTGGCTTAACTGCGAGACCTACAAGTCGAGCAGATGCGAAAGCAGGCCCAAGTGATCCGGTGGTTGAATGTGGAATTGCCATCGCTCATCGGACAAAAGGTACGCCGGGGATAACAGGCTGATCGGGCCCAAGAGTTCATATCGACGGCCCGGTTTGGCACCTCGATGTCGGCTCATCACATCCTGGGGCTGGAGAAGGTCCCAAGGGTCCGGCTGTTCGCCGGTTAAAGTGGTACGCGAGCTGGGTTCAGAACGTCGTGAGACAGTTCGGTCCTTATCCGCTGTGGGCGCTAGGAAAATTGAGGGGTTCACTCTTTAGTACGAGAGGACCGAGAGTGACGAACCTCTGGTGTTCCGGTTGTCGTGTCAACGGCAGCGCCGGGTAGCTAAGTTCGGAAGAGATAAGCGCTGAAAGCATCTAAGCGCCAAGCTCATCCCAAGATAAGTTTTCCCTATTAGGTTCGAGGAAGACTACCTCGTTGATAGGCCAGATGTGGAAGCATGGTAACATGTTGAGCTAACTGGTACTAATAAACCAATTGACTTGATTCTTCCATTTCTTTCGATAACTCCGGGCACATTGAGCCTGGAGCCTCGAAAGACTGTGGATGATTTACTTTGGGTTCGATTTCACTCGGCACAAAGTTGTATTTTAATTAACTTCTTAAACTGTAAACATGGCAGCATGTCGCCAGATCATCCGTTCTTGAAATGCGAGAATGGTCATCTGGTGATTATGGAGACATGGTCCCACCCGGTCCCATCCCGAACCCGGAAGTGAAATGTGTCATCGCCGATGGTAGTGCGTCTACAGGGCGTGTGAGAGTAGGTCGTTGCCAGATTAATGACCCCGTTAGGTCTAAAGCCTGACGGGGTTTTTTTATTTTATTAATCTTTGCATCCACTGTTGGAGAAAGGTCAACAAAGTAAATTGCGTGGGCACTTGGTTTTGCATTTAAAACACCACACGCCTACCGATGAATGTATTTTTCCACTCAAACCCGTTTTTTTACAAGAACGGTTGGACATTAAAAAAATAAAGATTAAATTCCAGCGATGAGTATATCTGAACAAGCTGGCTGCCTGCCAGAATCGTTGCGCAACGATTTTCCATGCCTCCACCAGTCCGTCCACGGGCATCCGCTTGTCTATCTCGATAGTGCCGCTTCAGCGCAAAAGCCGTGCTGCGTCATAGATGCCATTCGCAGCCTTTACGAGCATGATTACGCGAATGTCCACCGCGGACTTCACGAACTCAGTGCGCGTGCCACCGAAATTTTCGAGGGGGCGCGGGAGAGTGTAGCCCGTTTCATTGGAGCGTCATCCGCAGATGAAATCATTTTTACAAGAGGAACCACGGAATCAATAAATCTAGTGGCTGCTGCGTGGGGTCAGCGGTTCATCGGGCATGGCGACACGATACTGCTCACTGAGATGGAACATCACAGCAACCTCGTGCCGTGGCAGATGCTTGCCGAAAGAACTGGCGCACGCTTAAAATGGGTGCCTGTCACAGACAGGCGCGGCATTCTTGACCCGAATGAGGTTGAGGCGTTGCTCACGCCAGATGTGAAGCTGTTTGCGTTCACGCATGTTTCCAACTCGCTGGGAGTTATAAAC
>Ga0316611_1000486_pt1 | contig 13588 bp, 21 predicted proteins | sample MIS2016202_MG_FD_207675 | JGI IMG/M metagenome (GOLD analysis project Ga0316611, IMG submission 207675) | Microbial mat bacterial communities from Middle Island sinkhole, Lake Huron, Michigan, United States - MIS.2016.202 | ecosystem: Environmental > Aquatic > Freshwater > Lake > Sediment... | reverse complement strand
TGTGCTATTTTTACCGCTTATTTATTGGGCGAGAAAAAAGTTACAGGTAAAACCACGACTAAGACTGGCTGGGAAAATAGAACAAGTGTTAATGTTCCTACGATTGCCGTTTCATCTGCTATAACAGGTGATACTCGTGGTTATTCCTATTTGGAGGATGTTTCTTCTGATTCACAGGCAGTAAAAACCTATACAGGGAAATTAGATGTTTTGGCTTTTGATTCTACTGGTGGAATGACTGAACCTGCTTCTGACAGGGTTCACGCTTTAGGATTTCAAGCCCCAATTAGCGAAGTTTTGACCGAGTCAGAGAACTTAGAGGGTTTTATTCCTTTATTTGAATACAAAAAATTAGACCCTTACAAATTTTATTAATATGTCAAAGATATATAGTTTTGACTTAGACAAAGGCATAGATTGGAGTATTGATTGTGAATATAAAAATGAAAATTGTACTGTAATTGATATAACTGATGCTACTTTTAACGGCAAAATTAGACAAACTAATTATATTGGTTCAATAGTTGGTACTTTTACAATTACTATTACTGATGGTGTTAATGGAAGGTTTAGAGTTTCTTTAAATAGCAATGAGACGACTGCTTTACCAAGTGGTGCAAATTATTATGATGTGGAAATGGTTTTAAATTCAAAAACTATAAGAATGTTTGAAGGAATTATCAATTGTAGAGCTGAGGTAACTTATTAATGACAAGTCCAGAAATATTAATTATTTATGCTGGTTCTCAAGGTCCGCAGGGCATTCAGGGAATACAAGGAGATAAAGGAGATAAAGGCGAAGAGGGAGATACTGGACCGCAAGGAATACAAGGCCCGCAGGGCATTCAGGGAATACAAGGAGATAAAGGAGATAAAGCGGTAAATTGGAAAGGTGCTTATAATAATTCAACTAATTATATTATTGATGATGCTGTTTCTTATAATGGTTCGTCTTATATTTGTAAGCTTGCTACTACTGGTAATTTACCAACTAATAGTACTTACTGGGATTTATTAGCCCAGAAAGGGACTGATGGAGTTGGTGCTGGCGATATGGTTAAGTTGGTTTATGATACTAATAATAACGGAGTTGTTGATAATTCTGAGAAGCTAAATGGACAATCTGCAAGTTTTTATGCTCCTGAAACAACAACAACTATAGGCACTTTAATTAATTCAGCTACTGCAAAAAATACGCCTATTGATGCCGATCAAGTTGGTTTAATGGATTCAGTCGCCTCAAATATTTTCAAAAAATTGAGTTGGGCAAATATAAAAGCAACTTTAAAAACTTATTTTGATACTTTGTATACTACTAATGGTGGTGCAATATTACAAGTTAATTCTGTGACAAAAACAGATATTCAAATTATATCAACTTACAATACATGGATTGATATAATTGGATTAAGTGTTTCTATAACGCCATCCTCTATTAGTTCAAAAATTTTAATTATGTTTTCTGTGAATGGCAGTGTTACCTATGATGCTTCTTTAAGGATTGTTAGAGATTCAACGCCTGTTGGTGTTGGTGATGCTGCTGGTGCTAAAATGAGATGTACAACAGAATTTCCATGCTATCAAGCCAATCCTGGAGCGATGGTTGTATCTTCAATCACATATCTTGATACTCCAGCAACAATATCTGCAATAACATATAAAATACAAGCTTATGCTACCTCTCAACCGGCTTATGTTAATAGAAGTGCTACCGATATAGAAGGTACTCATAATTCAAGAGGGATTTCAACAGTTACACTGATGGAAATAGCTGGTTAATGAAAACATCAGAAAAAGGAATTAATTTAATTAAAAACTTTGAGGGGCTTAGATTAAAAGCTTATCTTTGCCCAGCTGGTGTTTTAACTATTGGATATGGACATACTGGAGGAGTCAAGCCAAATCAATTTATAACTAAATTAGGAGCTGAGTTATTACTTGAAACAGATTTATTATTTCCTGAGAAAGCTGTAAATGAATTGGTAAAAATTAAATTAACTCAAAACCAATTTGACGCTTTGGTAAGTTTTACTTTTAATGTTGGAACTAATGCTTTTAAAAAAAGTACATTACTAAAAATAATTAATACTGGTACTTTCAAACTAAAGGATGTTGAAATTCAATTAATGCGATGGGTAAGAGATGGGCAAGGTAGAATATTGCAAGGTTTAGTTAATCGTAGAAAAAAAGAATTTAAATTATTTGAGGGGGTGGAAAATGTTTAAGAAAGGTAATACTTACATTTTGGGGGTTGTCGCTTCTGGATTGTTTAGTAAAGGTGTTCAATTAGCAAGCGAGAATGAATATTTTAAATTAAATGAAACTTGGTCTCATGTGGCGGTAACTTTTTATCACTGGGCTTACGGCTGGGTAGTTATTGAAAGTATTTATCCGGGTGGCGTTCGATTTCTTTATTTAGGTACTTGGGTTGCTGAGAATTGGAATAAAAATAAAGTAGAAGCTTTTGAATACAAAATAAATACCGATGAATTATTTAAAAACTTGGGTAAGCAATATTCTTTAATTGATATTGTTAGACTTGCTAGAACTAGATTTACATTTCTGAAAGCTAAAGGGCAAGATGATGAGAATAAATTATATTGTGCTGAATTAATTGCTAATTGTGATAATGATTTTATTACTAATGAATTACAATTAAAAGCATGGCAAATAGTACCAGTTGATTTCCAAGTGTGGGGTTTTAAAAATGATAAACAAATTATTGATGTCCGTTCTGTTCTTTCTTTTGATGTTCCTTGCGTTGCCTAGCTTTTGCCTAGACTCTTTGCCATGCTTAGAAACAAAACATTTTATACTTCCCGACTTTGAGATTTTCCCTGAAAAATGCTTGTCTAATTTACAATTTATTCAGATGATTAAAAAAGAAAGTCCATTAACTTTAGAGAAATTTTATTTAGATGAAAAATGTAATATTAAAATTATTGTTCCAGATAATCGAAATAATGTTAAATCCGAGGAAGTGGCTTTGGAGGCGTTACTTCAAACTGGACAGGTTAGATTATTTGGAAAGGCAAAAGCAGAAACGATTAAGGAAATAGTACAAATTTATTATGGAAAATAATTTACTGGAACAAAGGTTACAGAAACATATTGAAGATGATTATAAAATTCATTTAGAAATTACAAATAAATTAACCGAAGTTTCTACGAAGCTTGCAATCGCTTCATCTTTACCAAGTTTTATTATTGTTTTATTTGAATTAATAAGATTTTTCGTACATAATAAATAACTGATAAGAGCTTTCAACTAATCGAACCCCTTCCAAGTTTTTGCATTTCTTGGAAGGGGTATTTTTTTTGTAAACTTTCAATCCTTAAAAAAATCCTAATAAAAGAATTTAACTTACTGGGTGTCTAGCCATTTGAATCGAACCCCTTCCAAGTTTTTGCATTTCTTGGAAGGGGTATTTTTTTTGTAAACTTTCAATCCTTAAAAAAATCCTAATAAAAGAATTTAACTTACTGGGTGTCTAGCCATTTGATAAGCTTTTTTATTCCGTCTTGCCTTACTCCGTTTTTATCTAGCTTTGTTTCGTCTAGGAATTTATAAATTAATTCAATCAATGGCAGTTTATGTTTTTTAACAAATTGTTCAGGGAAACTATTGTAATGCCATTGATTAATATTATTTTTGATAGTATTTACCAAATCTTCCGGTACTCTAATTATTTTGGTTTTGTAAGGTGCAGGTTTACAAAATCCACCATGCCTCCAAGGTTTTTTCTTATCCATTTTTATTTGTTACTTTCCTTCTTTCTTCCCTTAGTATGTTTTTTAATGCTTCTATTCTTTCCGCATAAATACTGTCTGTATTTTCTCCAATTACTTCAAATTGTTCTCCAATATCTAGTTTGACATTTGTAAAATTTCCTGTATTTATAGTAATTCCAACACTAATTGTTATTTTTTTCTTGTTCATTTATTTATTCCCTGAAAGTTAGTATTAAAAAGAAAATTTGCTTTATTCATTATTGCTTCAAGCATTTTGTAATCTTCATAATCAATAAAAGAATCTGGCTCGTTTAGTGCATCTCGCAAATTTTCTATTTGTTCGCTAATTGTTTCGTCTTCTTCGTCAAACATAGTTTAATTTCCCTCTCATTGCTTATTGTACCTGTAACAAATTAAATTTAAAAAAATGGCTTAGGTAAATGTCAAACTGTCAAAGATAGACCCTAAGCCACTAATAATTATATATTTAAAATTCTATTTCTTCAATTACCTCTTCTTTAACTTTTGAACCTTCGTTTATACCTTTAAATCTAAGTACCTCTTTATTTTTATTAAAAAATTTCATTACAATAGGTTTAATTAATATTTCTATTCCTTTCCAATTTTCGGGGTCTGCTGATTTAGTAATTCTTTGTAAGTCTCCGCATTGAGTCGCATTCAAAGGTAAACCTTTTTTATTTTGCATAAAGAATAAAACTATACATTTCTTTTTAATTCCTCCTTGTATTGTTAATTCCTGAACAGAAAATGATTTAATAATTGCTTGGTCTGGGTACTCGTGCAATCCTAAATAATCGCTGTAAAAGCTTTTCCAATGTGTCATTTAATTGAATCCCCCTCTAATATAAATCGCAAATATTGACTTGTTTCTTTTGAAGCAATTCCTTCTTCTTGCTCTGATGTTTTTATTCTTTTGATTTCTCCTTCTAAACTTTTTACATTGTTTGAGTAAGTCCATTTAGCCTTTTCGCAAATAACGAATAAACCTAAATTATCTATTTTTTTGTTTTCAATTTTTTCATTGAGAAGTTCTTCCCCAATTTGTAAGCTTAAAATAAGGATTTCTTGCTCTAAAGTTTTTAATTGTGCCTTTTTCAAGGCATACAAATTATATTTATCCATTTTTTTACTCCTTAATAATAAAAAATATCGCCAATGTAATAGCCTAAAGGTAATTCTTGTGGTTTTTTCCCAACAAGTTTAGCAATTTCTTCTTTTGTTCCTTTGGTAAAGAAAAAAGTATTGTAATCGCCTTTAATCGTTGCCGACCAATTGCCATTATCTAATTTCATTACCTGCAATGAAACTTTGTCACCATATTTACAAACAATATTACCGTTCCAGTCTAGCAAGTCCGCTAAAGCGTAAACATTAAAGTTTAAATACTTTGGTTTTATGAAAGTCTTAGCCTCTGCTTCAATCTCTACCAGCCTTTCATAATAAAAAGCTGTTTGATGTTTTGTTTTTTGTGTTATCATGATTAATCCTTATTGTGTTAGGGTGGGGGAAGTTTTAGGACTCCCCTTTTTAATTTTGTGCTTTGCAAAAGCATTTATACTTGTAACAAAACTAAAAAGGAAAGTAATTTTTTAAGAGAAAGGGGCAAAGCCCCAAAAACTAAATAAGCGATAACTGGCAAGCTGAGGGAACGAAAGACCAAGCACGAGACCAAACACCAGACGGCACAGCCCGAACCCACTGACCACCAGACCAAGACGGCAAAGCCACACCATCAGCGCAGAAAACGAAAACCTGTAAGCCCTTAGAAACAGCATAAGCCAAAGAAGCCCAAGTACCAGAACCACCGCCAGAAAAATGAGCTGACGGACAAACACCAGCTGGACAAGCTACAGAAGCAAAGCCTATTAGAACAGAGGAAGCTGAAACCATAGACATAGACCTACGAGCTAATGCCTGAGCTGGAGAGCAAACAGAACCAGCTGAAGGGCTAGCAACTGAAAAGACCTTAGCGTTAGGAACAACTGAACGGATGGCTGCATCAACGCCAGAAGCACAGCCAACTAAAACGCAATGCCCAGCCTGTGCCACACTGCGAGCAATTGTTTGCACTAATGTTTTATTATTGAAACCTTTTCTTGAGCCGGTAAAAGCTATATTTTTTTTGATTTGATTTTGCATTTGTTTATTTATCTTTGACTTAGATAATATCTATTATATCATTTATATCCCCCGCTAGGAGGGGAATAACCATAAATCTTATTATAATTAATTCTTATAGTTCCCGCCCTGAAAGCCAAATATAATAACCTACTACTCAGTTTCTTTAAAAGGGCAACGCAAGCGCAAGCCGATTTAAGGCTGAGCATTGCTAGTCCCTTTTTCTTTCTTCTTTGAAACAACTATGTAATGAAAGTTTCTGGTTCGTCATTATTTTTTTGTGTGCTGTATGCCGTTTAGCCAAATCTAAAAATAATAAATAAATTAAATGGCATACCAAGCACGCTAAAAATAATGACGAAACAATAAAGCTTTCTGCCTTGCCTATTAAATATAAATAATGTGAGCGTTAGGGATAGGGAGCAGTAGCTTGCAATCTACAAACCCCAGCAAAGCTGGGTAGGCAAAATTTAGCAACTACTGCCAAAAGCCCGACCCCAGTTTATCTGGGGGAACGCCCAAAAGAAACTTTAATTAAAAAGAAAAATTAAGATAAACTAAAGTATGAATTTGAATTAACTGATTGACAGCTAAAATAAAATTGTTACAATTTAAATCAGGTTTTAAAATATGAAAGATAAAAAAGAAACTAAAAAAGAAACTAAAAGAGAAATTAAAAGAGGACGAGGTTATAAAAGCCCAAGTCCTACAAAGGTTATTAGAACTTTTGAATCTTTAATCCCTTTGATTCGACTTTTAGAAATCAATTATCTGAAAAAGATAAAAGCCTAAACAAAAAACTAACACAAAAGGAAAAAATATTATGGCTGATTGGTTTAAATGGTACGAGGACGAGCTAGACAGTCCTGAGTTTAGTGCCGCTTGGTCTGAATGTAGTTATTTACTTTCTGTTTTGGTCTGGGTAAGGACAGAAGCAACCAAAAGGAAAACAGATAGATTTAGAATTGAAGGTAAATATTTTCTAATTGGTTTAGCTCAAAAACTAAAAACTCAAGAGCATGAAATAAAAAGAGCTTTAGTTTTATTAAAAGAAATAAATTATATAGACATTGAAGACGACTTAATTGTTATTGTTAAGAACTGGGAAAGACATCAATCAAAATATTTATATGAGCGTTCCAGAAAGCAAGCTTTACAATTACAAGCAAGTCAAGATGTACCCATACAATACCCACACTCTAACCACAATGATAGTACAAAATACTCAGAATGTACCCTAAGAGAAGAGAGAAGAGATTTAAGAGACATGAAAAGAGAAGAGGAGAAACAATCTCTCCCTTTAAAAAATAAACAAATAGAAACCTTTTACAAAGAAATCTATTCAATCTTTATTTCCTGTGGCATTAAGCTATTGAAAAAATCCGAATCCTTAGAATTACTCTCTTTAGTTTTAAAACGCCACAATCAGGAATCAATTAAAGAATCATTGCATTTAGTTTTAAGCGATTCAAAAATCAATATAAAATACTTACAACCATTTGGATTAATTAACTTTTTAGAGAGAATCGAAACTTTAATTAAACCTAAGCCAAAGCCAAGCCCAATTAATCAACCACCTGAAGCAATAAAACCCTTAACTCCAGAGGAAAGACTTAAAGCTGATGAGGCTAGACAGAGATTTAGGGCAATGCTGGAACAACAAGATTCATTTAAAACAATCTAGGTTTTTCTTTCGGATAAACTTTTAAACTTTCCTGTCTGGGTCTTAACGCTTGAGAATTAAACTTTCGATACTTCCCGACTTTAAGATTTTCTACAAAAAACGCTTGTCGATTGTAGATTTGTGAAAATATATTTTTATGGTTATTTATTCAGACAGTGTAAAAAGTTTTGCAAAGAAATTATTTTTAAAAAATCAAAGTCTTGAGGAAATTGCAAACGCTTTAAAAACTAAGTGGAAAAAAGATTGTAAAAATATTCATCGTTCAACTATTCAGGTTTGGATTAAAAAAGAAAATTGGGAAAAGGAGAAAAATAAAATTGCTTCAAAGGCAATAAAAAAAGCCAAAACAAATAAACAAACTAAAAATAATGATGATTCAGAGGACTTAAAGAAGTTTTTGGAAAAATATCAAGCTGAAAGTTATGAAATAGATTCTCAATTGAGAGCTAGAAGTTATTTAAAACTTATTAGTTTAGTTGAATCAACTCAAATAAATCTTTTGAATGCTAGATTATTTTTAGATATATTCAGGATTAGCACTTCAAACATAGCAAGGCTTCATGAATTAGCTAATCCGAAAGACAATGATGATTTATTGCTTGACGAACTACTTAAAATTAGAGGAATTAAACAAAATGAATAAAAGATTTATTGAAACAAGAGAAAGAAGTATTTATTTACCCCTTGCTGAATCTGAAAAAGAAGATTATCAAAAACAATTAATTCAATTAATGGATTCTGTGAGACGGACTGAGAGGGAACTGGCGGTAATTCAATTAGAAAAAAAAGAATTAATAAAAACTACAAAGGAAACGGTTAATCATTTATCAAGAACTTTATTTGACGGCAAAGAATCGAAAAAACTTAAATGTGATGTTTATATCGATTATGAAAAGAAAGAAAAACAATATTTTTATAATGGTGAACTTGTTGATTTTTTTCATGCTTCAGAGGATGATTTGCAAATAAGAATACCAATTAAAGAACTTTCATCTGAAACCGAAAAAGAAATTGAATTACAAGCTGTAAGTTGAATCTTCCATATTTATATAACAAGTTTGAATATGTCCCGCACGCTGGGCAGTTAAAAGTACATGAAGCTTGCCAAAAATATAGAACTAATTGTATTTTGTTCGGTCGTAGGGGTGGAAAGTCTCATTGTTCTGGTTTTGAATCTGCAATCGGACTTTTAGAACCACCCCATCCAGTTTTTGGTTCGCCTTGTGTGCTTGTAACTGCTCCGACTGTGGATTTGACTAAAGCCGTTTTTGAAAATGCCCATGACTTATTATTTAAATACTGTAAAGAGTTTGACCCGCATTATTCCCGTACCGAAAGAACTTTAGAATTAAGGCGTTTGGGTTCTCAATTGCTTGCTAGGTCTGGCGATAAACCGTCTTCTGTTGTGAGTCGTGGCTTTTCAAAATGTATTATTGATGAAGCTGGTTTTTATCGTGATGACACTTACCAAAAATTAAGACCAGCCCTTTTAGAAAGACAGGGCAAGTTAATTGTTATTGGCGTCCCAGAGCTTAAGAACTTTTATTTTAAACTTTGGAAAGAATCGAAAAAACTTAATTCAAAAGTTTATAGCTTACAACTTCCAAGTATTGTAAATCCTAATATTGCAATTGAAGAATGGCATGAACTTTATAGAACTACGCCACGGCAAGAATTCCTTCGCCAATATTGTGCAAGATTTATTGAAGACTATTCAAGCGTTTGGAAAACTAAAGATATTGAAAACATTAAAGGTGGCGAAATTGAAGAACCAAAAGAAGGAAGTATTTATTTAGCTGGTTTAGATTTGGCTAGAAAATTAGATTATACCGTTCTGACTATACTTAAACCTGTAACAAATGGAAAGCTTCAAGTTGTATTTAGAATTAAATTAAATAATATCGGCTGGTCTAATCAAGCTGAAATAATTGCTTATCATTTAAATCGCTATAATGTTCAGGCTTGCGTTGTTGATGGAACTGGTATTGGCGATTCAGTTATCGAACAGTTGGCAAATAAAACTACTTCTGGTTTAGAAGCTTTTATTTTTACCAATGAATCAAAAGCTAATTTAATTGATAGTTTAACTTTACAAATTGAAAGCAAAAATATATTAATTCCTGAAACCTTTGAAGAATACTTTATTGAATTAGGATTATTTGAAATAATAAAATCAAAGGAAAAAGGTTTAAGAGTGTTTCAAGCTCCCGAGGGTTATCATGACGACCATGTAATAAGCTTGGCTTTGTCTAACAGGGCTTATCAATTCCATTACTACGCATAAACTAAATGTTAAATCAAATTAAAAGCTTATTAACTTTCAAGCAAGCAAAAAGAGAAGCTTCTTATTTTTCTAAATTAGAAATTCCTTATTACGCTTTAAACTCACAAGAAAATTATATTTCTAATTTGTCTAGGCGGTTGCCGTTGGCTTGTGCCTGTATTTCTTTAAGAGCTAGAAAAGTTCGCTCTACCCGCTGGCGCATTGTAGAAACAGAAAGTAAAAAGCTTATTACTAATCACGGCATTCAAGCTTTGCTTAAGCCTAATTCTACTCAAAGGTTTTCTGATTTGCTTGAGCTGATGGTTTGGAGCGATGACACTGTAGGCAATTCTTATTTATTACAAACCAACACTAGAAATAAATTTGATAATTCTCTTTTCTTTCTTCCACCTCAAAAAGTTATTCCGTGGACTGTGGAAAATATGTTTATAACAAAATACGAGTTTCAACCTGACGCTGGCGAGAAATTAGTTTTAGAGCCAAGGGAAATAATACATTCTAAATATCCATCTTTGGAAAGTCCAGCTGTGGGTATGGGTTTAATTCAAACCGCTGAAATTCTTTTACAGAAAAATCTTAATCGTGATTCCTACATGGAAAGTTTCTATAAAAATGGAACTGTGTTAAGTGGAATCTTTACCTCTGACTCTGTAGGAACGAATACAGAACAAAGAAATAAAATGAGAGCTGAGTTTGAAGAACAATCTACTGGAGTTAAGCGTTTCTTTAAAACCTTTTTTGCTTGGGGTGGTTACAAATATCAACCTCTTTCTGTTTCTCATCGAGATAGTCAAGATGTCGAACAAACTAAATTAACTCGTGATGATATATTAGCGGTCTTTGGTGTGCCTGGTGCTTTGCTTGGTTATACTGACGGAGTAAATTTTTCTAATGCTGAAATTCAGGAAAGAATATTTATAAACAATACTTTGATTCCTTTGCTTAGCCGTTTAGAAGATTTAATTACTTATGAGATAGTTCATCAATTTGATAATTCTCTTTCATTTGAATTTTTGAAACCTGTAAATGAAAATCTAAATTTAAAATCTGCTTGGGTGAAACCTTCTTTTGATTCTGGTGTAATATCAAAGAAACAATATGCCGACTTAATGGGAATAATTGAAGATGGTGAATTATCAAGGAAAGATAAACCTAAAGCTTAATCAAACTAAATCATTTAAACAAATTGGCGATGATTATTTAGATGTGATGATTGAAGGTTACGCAAGCACTAGAACACAAGACCGCTACGGTGAAAACTTTATAGCTGGAGCGTGGACTAATGCCATTAATAAGTTTATGAATAATCCTGTTCTGCTTTCAGACCATAATAAACATACATCTTGTTTAGTCGGGCAGGTTCTTTCTTTGGTTGAGGATTCAAAAGGTTTGTTTATGACTGCAAAGATAACTAATGACCCAGCCTTTAAATCTCTTCGTTTTAGAATTGTGGAAGGTTTGATTAAAGCTGTTTCTGTTTCTGGCAATTGGACTTATAAACAAAATCAAATTATTGAGGTCTTGGATTTAATGGAAATATCTTTAGTTGCCGTTCCTGCTAATCCTGATTGTTTAATTGCAAGTAAAAGTTTATTAAATGATATAAATATTAATAAGCCTCAAAACTTAATCATAATAATTTAATGGAACTCACTAAAGAAGAATTGAAAGCTCTTATTGGTGAAACTGTCCAAACAGAATTTAAAAAATCTTTAGCGGAAATAAATGCAAGCTCTCCGCCACGCTTAGAAACAAAACATTTTATACTTCCCGACTTTGAAAATTCTCCAGAAAAATCGTTGTCTGATAGATTATTCCCCCAAGCAAAAGCATTTATACCTGTAACAAAAGTTCAAATACAAACTAAATCAGCAAAGCAAGGCGGACACTTTGGAAATTTGCCAATTGAAGAAAAACAATTTGCTAATATTCTTTTACAAAGAGATGTTTGGGATGGCATAGATAGAAAAGCTTTTGATTCAACTACTCCAGGTGCGGGTCTTGAGTACATTCCAGATATTTTACAAAATAGATTATTTGAAGATTTAACTCTTCAGCCTTTTGTTCATAATATGTTTGACACAATCAAAGTTAGTCAATATGAGGAAAATGTACCTAATATTTATGGAAATACTCATTTTAAACTCACGGGTATTGATGGGGTAAGCAAGGAAATAGCAAATCAAACTACAGGACAGACCTTATTAAAGTCTCGCAACTTTGTGGGCTTCACTGATTATTCTGTTGATGTCGATGAATCCAGCGTTGTAAATATATTACCTTTGGTGCAAAAGAATATTTTAAATAGTTGGAGTCGTGATTTAGATGATGTGGTTATTAATGGTGATGATTCAGGAACTCACCAAGATACAGATACGCAAGCTTTATCTGCTGATTATCATTTGAGGGCATGGAAAGGTTTAAGAAAAATGGCTTTGGCTGGTTCTTTGACTACCGCTGGGGCTGGTGCTGGTATTTCTACAACTTTATTGGCTAAAACTGCTAAAGGTCTTAAAAAATATTCAACTCAATTACAAAACTTATTCTTTTTGGTTTCTGGTTCTGCTCAATGGAATTTATTTCAAGAGGCTGATTGGAAAGACCAAACTTTATTATTTGCAAAGTATGGCTCTGAATCAGAAATTGCAAGGGGCTTAAGTGGATTTATTAAAACAATTCCTATTTATTCAACTGAATTTATTAGAAGTGATTTAAATGCTTCTGGCGTTAATGGAGCTTCTGCAAATACCTTTACAACTTCTTTATGTGTTCGCAAAGAGTTTTTTATTAATTCTTTAATGAAAGGTTTAAAAATTTGGGTCGTTACTGGAAATACTGACTCCACGCTGGCAACTGCTCGAAAAAATAGGGTTTATGCCGAGGTTAAGGCTGGTTTTAATCCAATCTGGACTCCTAGCTCTACTTTCAGCACTGTAAACGCTTTAATTAATACAACTGATAGCTAATTTTAAAAAATGTCTACAGCATTATTAAATAATTACTGCACTGTTGAGGATGTTTTGACTTTGATTAAGAAGGTTGAAACTCCTGACCCTTTACTTTTAGAAAGAATTAATATTTTTGTTAATCAAGCAAGCCGTTTAATTGATGATTATTGCCAAACTAAATTTTATGAACAAGATTTTAGTTCTGAGTATTTAGATTCAAGGTTTTCTAATATTTCAATTAAAGATTCTTTTGTCTGGTTTCCTTTTCCAGTTAGTCAAATCATTGAAATAAAAGAAAATAATATTGTTCTTTCAAATTCTGATTATATTTTGCCGTCTGGTTCTATTTCTCAAGTTTATAGATTAAATTCAGATGGCGAACTTAAAGACTGGTCAGGAACTCTTAAAGTAAAAGCAAAGTTTGGATTTAAAGGTTTACCTTCTTGTTCGACTGGTTTTAAAACTTTACCTTTTGTAATCCGCACTCAATGTGCTATTTTTACCGCTTATTTATTGGGCGAGAAAAAAGTTACAGGTAAAACCACGACTAAGACTGGCTGGGAAAATAGAACGAGTGCAAATATTCCTATAGTTGGAGTTGGTGGAGCTAATACGACTATTCCGTCTGGTATTGCTTTTGTCCCAGATACTAATGCGGATAGCATTACACCTAAAACTTATGCGGGAAAAGTTGATATTCGCATGGTTAGAGACTATTTTCCCTATTCGGTTGATGTCGCTCTTGATACTCCGACTTCCCTTGGCTGGCAAGCCCCAATTAGCGAAGTTTTGACCGAGTCA
>Ga0316611_1000485_pt1 | contig 13602 bp, 7 predicted proteins | sample MIS2016202_MG_FD_207675 | JGI IMG/M metagenome (GOLD analysis project Ga0316611, IMG submission 207675) | Microbial mat bacterial communities from Middle Island sinkhole, Lake Huron, Michigan, United States - MIS.2016.202 | ecosystem: Environmental > Aquatic > Freshwater > Lake > Sediment... | reverse complement strand
CCCACCAATAAATGGCACCAAAAATTCCTTCTCTTCTTTGCCCATAATTAAGTTCATCTAAATCGCATACATCTGCAGTCATAGACATCATGGTAGTAAATAGACCTCCTATTCCGAATGAGAAAAAAGGAATTGCTATTAAGAACATATATGGATTTCCTGGTATAAAAAGAAAATATAATAAGATATATCCAAAAATGGAAATAGTTTGTGAAATTAAGAATGCTTTCTTTTTTCCTATTTTTTTGGCCATTTGTACTACAATAGGTATTACCAAAAACGTAGTTACTAATGCTCCACCACTTCCAAATATGGCAGCCCAAATTCCTCCGTCTTCTTTGCTTCCGTTAAATAAATAGTAAACAATAATAAAGAAAGTAAATTGAGCAACGGTATTAAAAGCGTTGAAAGTGAAGAATGTTGAAAAACATAATTTTCTAAAATCAGCAATTTTAAATGCTTCTTTAAATTCGTGAATTAAATCTTTAAAAATTCCGCCAATATTTGAAATGCTTATGGATTTAAATGAGGTTTCATTTAAGGTTGATTTTGAGGTAATAAAAAACGCTGGAACCATAGCACAAATCATACAAGGAATTCCTACCCAAATGGCTAATGTTCGTGTTGCTACTTCGGGGTTTACAAATAAGTCTTGGTTGTACATAATAATCCAAAACCAAGGCACTATTACCCAAGCCCATTGTCCTATCCATTGCGAAATAGCCATAATTTGGGTTCTTTCATGGAAATCATCACTCATTTCGTAGCCCATTGCTACAAATGGAACACTAAAAATAGTTAGTCCTAAATAGAGGCATAATTTAAATCCTAAAAAATAAAAAAAATTAAAATATACGCCATTTTCTTTAAAAATTTGCCACATTGCTAGAAATGAAATCCCCATAATCAAGGCACCAATAAATACATAATGTCTTCTTCTTCCCCATTTAGATCTTGTATTGTCTGTAATAAAACCCATAATTGGGTCTATTATGAAGTCAAATAGTCTGGGTGCAAAAGTTAAAAAACCAACCATCCATGGGTCGAATCCAAAACCTGCTAATAGTACTACCATAAACACGCCCAAGGCGGCTGGAAACATTTGATTGGCTAACATTCCTACACCAAATGCTATTTTTTTATACATTGGCACTTTGCCTGTTTTAACTGTGTTACTTAATTAGTATTGTTTGAATTGCTTCTCCATTTAATGTGGTATTTATAGTATTCTCTTTTAGTTTTATTTTTATGTTTTTGGTGTCTGTTGTAGGATTAAATATTACCACTACAATAGAGCCATCTTTGTTTTCTACCGCTGTGCACACTATGTCTTTGCTGTCTATTTTCCATGCGATTCTTTTTGCTTCGGGTCTTATGTATTTACTGAAATGTTTCATCGTATAATACAAAGGTGTGAAATATACTTCGTCTTTCTCGGGATCTACGATTACGGGTGCTACACACCAGTTTTTAAACCAATTCGGTCCTCCTTGTTTGTCTAACACCATATTCCAATCTACCCATCCATCTACTCCGTGATTCAAACAACCAATCATATCGGTTGCATATCTATGAACGGGTGAATATTTTGGGTGTAAATATTTTTCTTTTTCACTTGCCCAATCCCAACCCCAATCGGTGGCTTCTTTTTCCCAATACCAAGTATCGTCTTGCCAATGGGGAATTTCAGAATCTACACATCCTTCGGTTTGAATTAAATGTTTATCGGGTCTTTTGTTATGTCCGTAATCCAATGCGTCTGCAAAGTAATCATAGGTGCTTTCGTACCAATGAATGGCGGTTCCTGCGTAATATTTAGAGGAATTTTCGTTTCGATACATTTCATCTACCCATTCTTTTATTCCTGCTCTATTTTGGTCGTAACCTAAAATTTTTATATGTCCCCAACCTGATTTTTCAAATTTAGGTCCTAAATGAAATTCCACAAAATCCGTCATTTCTTTTGGGCTAAAAAGGGTACTTTCCCAGTTGTTTCCGTTTCCATGCGGTTCGTTCATAACGGTTATGCTCCAAATATCTATTCCTTCCTTTTTATAGGCTTCAAAATATTTGGTAAAATAAAGTGCAAAAACATCATTAAATTCTGGCAAAAGTTTTCCTCCTACATAATTTTTATTGTCTTTCATCCAAGGTGGTGTTGTCCAAGGTGATGCGATAATTTTAAAGCCATCTTGTGATATTTTTTGGGCTTGTTTGATAATAGGAATTAAATCTTTTTTATCATGATCGATACTAAAATGCTCCAATTTCATGTCGTTTTCTACAGGAGCATACGTATAATTGCTCAATGAAAAATCACATGACGCAATATGAGTACGTGTTAGGGAATAATTCGCTCCTTCAACACTAAAATAAGCGTTCAGGATTTTATCTCTATTTTTTTGGCTTAAACGATTTAATAAATGGGCAGTAGATTCAGTAAAAGACCCACCAATTCCAGAAATAGTTTGAAATTTTTTTGAGGGATCAATTTCAAGAATTACGTCTGAATTACTATTTTTATTTTCTTCTATTTTTTCAAATAGTTTACCATTTTTTGAAGTTTCAAATATTTCTACATTCATTTTTGTTGTTTTACAACCTGTTACAAACAAAGCAGTAATTAATAAAATAATTAGGTTAAAAAATTGCCCTCTAATGTATTGCATAAACTATATATTTTAATGTCTGATATGATTAGGTATTTTAACATCATTCCATAATAAAGTTTTATTTCCGTCGTAGGTTTTTTTAATCGGATTTCCATCTCTTTTTAAATTCTTAAAAGTACCTTTATCTACTTCATCCCAAATCACATACTTAGCCTTTCCATCTAAAGTAAATAATCCAAAATGATTTTCCGAACCTAATGGATTACCTTTATCTTTCCAATTTTCGTCAAATGCTTCAAAATAGAAACAAGAAATGTTTTCTTTATCTGTCCATTCTCTCATTAGTTTATAAAACTTTGCTGATTTATATTCATCGCAGGCTTTTGAGCCAGCACTGCCATACAATCCTTCAGATATTGTCGCCCAACCAGTTTCTCCGATGTGAATGGGTTTATTTACTCCTATAGATTTCATGTAATTGTGTACACTTCTGTACTGTCCTTTGGCATAATCTCTTGCTCTTATCATTAGGGAATCTATTTTTTCTTCTTCTGAAAGATCTTTTTCATGAGTCATTACGCCCCAAAAAACAGGATTATAATGTGTATCGTGCATCGGATAGGTATGAATTGAAACATAATCTACCGCTTGGTACAACTGTTTTAAATCTTCTACATGATATAAACTTTCACCCCCGCCCCATGAGGCAAAATTATCGGAAGAAGTTATCCATAAATCTTTGGGCAACTTGCTTTCTTTTTTTAGATTTTGTAAATAATTTACCCATTTTAAAATAATATGTGGTGTAACATAATAGCTTGTGGCCCATTTTACCATTGCTTCGTTTCCTACTGCTAAAACTTTTACTATATCTGGATATTTATTAGCCAAACGAACAGATTCTTCAATTTCTACAGCATTTCGTTCACTTTCTTCGTAATGTACTCGTGGTAAATCTGTGAAAGCATTTTTACAATCTATCCATATACCAAGCATTATGTACATTTCAAAGCTTGGATCTTCTTTTTTCATATCTGTAATTACCTGAAGAAGATTTTTCACCTCTTCATGATGCACATTATAAGTACGTATAAATTTGATATTCAATGCTGATAAAATTTTCATATCTTCTTTTAACTGTGCTAAAGTGGGTTGAATATCTCTGGAATTTGTTCTATATCCTCCGTAACATATGGCTTGGTAATTAGGGTTTCCTAAAATTTTTTCTGCTGTCATTTTATCTGTATTTTTCACAAAAACATTTTTAGTATTGCATGAAGCAAGTAGAACTAGAATGAAGATGTAAAATGGTTTCATTATTGTACGTTATTTTTGGTTAATGTAATTTCAATAGACTGAATTTCATTAGTCCGATTAAAAACTTTTTCACTATTTTCTACCGATAAAATTGTGTTTTCAGAATTCTCCGTTGTTCCATTTGTAAAATGAATTTTCATAGAATTTGAATCGCCAATTTTATATATTACAGGAACCTGACAAATAGTAAAAGCCAATGAATGTTCAGGCATTGTGATGGTGTTCGCATTTCCATTAACATCTATCATTTTAATCAACTTTTCTTGGGCAACTAATTCTTCTTTGTGTAATATTTGTGGTTCAAATTTTAATTTCCCATCGCTTACTTTTATCCCTAATTCACCAAAACGAGTAAGTATATCTTCTTTTACTTGTCCTGTCATACCAGGTTGCTGTGCACCTTTATGATAGGGCGTGTGTGAATAGGGGTCGGTGGGAAATGCACCGTAAACTTCGGGTGTTTTATGCACTCCAATGCCAGCTCCTATTTCTGTGAAATGATTTTCTAAGGCTGCTATAACTTCGGGTGAAGCTTTTTCTTCAATAGCTTTTTCTATTACTTCGTACACGGCCAAATGTAGTTTTGAAACCATGTGCCAATAAATAGATCCTAAGCCTTCGTAAGCGAAAAATGTCCCTGAACGACCTGTAAATGCTTTGTGATTAAATACTTCTTCAAAAATATTTAAAATCAATTCTTCTTCTTTTTCTACTAAAGCTACATATTCCTTTTTGGTTTTTAAATTTTCTAACGAGATTTTTACATCCCCTGCATTATTAAAATTTCCATTGAAATGATAGTTTCCTTTTATGTCTTTATTTAATATTGTAGTATTACCGCTATTAACCAAAGTATATAATAGTTCCGACTTTTTTACAATCTCCTCAGACAATGTATTTTTTTCTAAAAATTTAGGTAAATCTTTATTGGGATATAAGATGTAACTGTTTTGATCGGCTCTGTACAAACTACTATTTCTTAAAGCATCTAAAACTTCTAAACATTCTTTGCCTGATAATTTTCCAGAACTTAATACAGCAACTTGTCCCTCTAACATTTCGCTTAAATAGGAAATTTTTACTTTATCTTTTTCTACAGAAATTAAATTGTAGGCATGGTATAATTTATCCTCTCTTTGGTTGGCTTTTATTGAATGTTCTATAAAATCTATACAAACTTGGGTGAAATTTTTCAATCCTTGCATGGAATGGGTTCGTTTTTTACCCCAAAATCCGCTGTTATATATCTGAATTCTGTATTCGGAAGCTGCGGATCCTAACACATCCATTACTTTTTTACGTTCTGTATCTGAAAAAGAAGCGTTTAGTAAAGGCTGTAATTCCAATAAATTTTCTCTAATGGTATGATAAAATTCTACCATTTCATTGGAAATTTTTATGGTATCGTCTGTTGAATTTTCTAATAAATTTTGGAAAAATTTCAAGAATCTACGTAGGTAATATAGCGTTACCATGGAAACACCGTTCCCCACCAAAGCATTGTTGGCATCGTTCCATTCGGGTCTTTGCGTGTTCATCCAAATACCCGCTTCTGGTATAAAGTTGGACATTTTTGCAAGCAATGTGGCCAATAATTTTTCAATTAAATTTACGTGATAAATTTCATTGTTATTATCTCTTAAAATGGCACCATCAGCACCTATTTCAGTTTTTCTTTTATTTATTTTTTCTTCCCATTCGTGATTATATTCAATAGTATCTTTGGGGTTTTTCAGTATATCGTCATAGCCTTTAATAGTGTAGGGAACGGCGGCATATACAAAACAGTCTTTATCGAAATAAGATTGAAGTTTATTAGGAAAATGTTTTTCAATAAATTCTAAAAATTTCAACAAGTAAATAATTTGATGGTCGCCCCAATATCCAATATAAGACCATGGATTATCGGGTTCTATGGTTTCCCAATCGAAGCCACCTTTGGTAACTCTGTAGGGGTTGTATCCATCAAAAGTGGAGGCATTGAGAAATTTATGAATCATGCCTTCAATAAAATGTGGATAGGAATGGGCAAGAGTTTCCCAGTTTTGGAAAATATCTCTCCAATTTCCTTCGTAATCTAATATTTTAGATCCGTCAATTTCACTTCGGGTATTGATGGAAAATTTATTCCATGGTCGGCTAGGATCGCCATGGCGTCTGCTGAATTTTAATGGTAAATATTCTGTTGAAAGTCTTACCCAATCTGCATCATCACTCTCTTTTATTAAATTCAATAAATCAGTATAAGTAAATTCGTTACTTAAATTATGAATGGTTTTTTCATTTCTTTGATATACTTCAGTATTGGCCTTTTGGATATATTTACTAAAATCTGCTTTCTCGATGGTATAATTATTGTCAAAAATTCCACCTCTCATTATGTTAAAAAGAGTGTTGGAAAAATGGCGGGTATCTTTTCTAATATCTGCAGTGAATTGAAGACCGTCTGATGCTGCATTTAATGCTATTAGGTTTTTAGTTCCTAATTCAATGTTTTCTTCAATAAATTGATCTAAATTTTTATCGTTTATAATTTTTTCACAAAGCTCAATAACTTGAGATTGGTTTTGATTTACATTGGCAATAATTTTCCAATTTTTAGATTCATTTGCTTTTAATACTATATCTGATGATACAAAATAGGCTCCTTTTTCACCTTTTACATCTGTTTCGGTTGCAATTTTGTTTTTATTTCTAAATGAAGCTAATTGTTTTGTGGATAGTAAATAGGAAGTATTTTCTAATCCTAAAGACCATGAAATATTACATTTTAATGCTTCACTAGGTTCCGCTTTATCTACAATAATGGCACTTAAAGCATAGATTCCTAAACCGCTTTGTGGGTGCAATTCATTTCTTTTGTAGCCATCTACTAAATTGCTCGTTGTGGTTTGTAAATCGCTAGTAACACCATTTGGCATAATGTTTTGAATACCGTCTAATAGCGTTATTTTATATTCATTTTCGGAAAAATTGGATAGGGTAGATTTTTTTACAAAACCAAATTCATTGGATGAATTCCATTCGTAACGAAAAGTTAATTGTAAGTCTTCCAATATTTCTTCAAAAATTATTTTGTTGCCATATAAATTTTTATACAAATTTCTTTTAATGTTGTATTTATCGTTAAATCTTTCAGAAAAAGGTTCCCATAAAATTACGGAGTTGTTATGTGTAATTTGAAAAATAGATTTGCTTCCTGTATTATCTGCAAATTCTGTAATCTTATCCTCAGTATAATAAGGAAAAAGAGCAAACTCAGCATTTTTTCTACCAGCCGAAAGACCTCCGTTGCTTGAAATAAACATCCAATGATTGGAGTCGCTTACAATACTCATAAAAAAAGGTCGCATAAGACCGCTGTTTTCAATTTTATAAAATTTCTCTCCGTTAATTTCTACTTGATTCATATAAATTTTTAGTTAAAATATATTTAATTGTAAAAATTCAACTCATAATAAATTTTATGAGTTGAATTTTTGCTTTGGTTTTATAGGGTTTATTCTTTTTATTATTAATTATTATAAATTAAGGTAATACATTTAGGGTAACATTATCAATATTTACTTTTCCAATGGCTGCACCTAAATCAAAAATTATTCTTGAGTTTGTGCTTGTAAAATTAGCCACCAAATCTTTACTATAACTTTGTACAGAAGTAGTTATATTTTGTGTTACAGATTGATTTGTCCATGGCGCACCACTTAATCCAATACCCACTACTATACTTCTATTAACACTAGACCATGCATCAAAAGTTAAACGATATGTTTTTCCAGATGTCATATTCATTCCTGTTTGTGATAGATTTACATCGTAAGAATTTCCCGCAGCTGTAACATTTATTGAAAAATAGGTATTCCCGTTTTCTGTTACTAAAAGCGATGATGCTATAGGATTAGTGGTTCCAAATGTCCAAGGAGTTACTCCACTTGTAAAATTACCATTTAAAACCATACCTCCAGCAAAAATATAAACAGAAACTACGCTGCTAAACGTATCTGTTTCTCCTGTTGTAGTATTTGTAACAGTTAAGGTAACAGTGTAATCACCTGTTACAGCATAGGTTTTAATTGGATTTTTTACTGTTGAAGTTGTACCATCACCAAAACTCCAACTATAACTGTCTGAATTTTCAGAAGTATTGAAAAATAAAACTTTTCCTGGAGTTGTAGATTCTTTAACAAAGGTATATTTAGCATCTACCACACTCATAACATTGTTATCGTCATCATTATTACAAGAAGAAATACTAAATAACACAACTAAAAGAATACTAAAAATTTTAATTAATTTTATCATGATTTTTTATTTTTATTTATAAACTTTTACATAATCTACAATCATTCTTTGAGGGAATGTTGTATTTGTGTCAGGGCTTCCTGGTAAATTTCCTCCAACAGCTAAATTTAACAACATAAAGAATGAATTATCAAAAACCCATTGGCCTCCTTTATCTTCTACTTTTTCACGGGTAATTTGGTTATACAAAACATTGTCCACATACCAATTTATATAATTCTCATTCCATTCTACACCAAATACATGAAAATCTAAGTCAAATCTATCATTTGTTAAAGCATATTTTTTTGAAATACTATTGCCACCAGAAAATCCTGGACCATGAATAGTTCCAAAAACTTCAGTAGGTTTATTTCCTAAATATTCCATAATATCTATTTCTCCACATTGTGGCCAACCTACCTGATCAAAATTACTACCTAACATCCAAAAAGCTGGAAAAATACCTTTCCCTTGTGGCAATTTAACACGTGCTTCAAAACGTCCGTATTTTTGATCAAATTTTCCTTTGGTTTTAAGTCTTGTAGAAGTATAACTTGCGCCTCCATAGGGCTCTTTTATAGCAGTGATAATAAGATAACCATTTTGTACGATTACATTTTCAGGTCTATCGGTGTAATATTGCAATTCATTGTTTCCCCAACCACCTGCACCTATATCGTAAGTCCAATTTTGTGGGTTTGGAGCTCCATTTACATCAAAATTATCTTCCATAACTAAGTTAAATTTTGTAGTTACAGTTTGTGTTTCATCATCATCACAAGAAGATAATGTAAAGACAAATCCCAAGAAAATAATTGAAAAAGTACTTATTTTAAAATTTAAGAATTTCATTTTTTTATTTTAAAGATTAATTAATTATTATAAAAATATACATTGTCCACCCAGATATTTGCAATGGTTGCATCAGATATAAAAAACACTTGGCCTACATTGGCTATATTAGTTAAACCTGGGAAACTTGATAGCGGAATATCTAAAGTAGTCCAACCATTTGCATCTTTTATGTTTAAAGCAGCAGCATTAATGGTATAAGAAGCAGATGTAGGAGTACTACCTGTTCCCGTTTCTATTTGAATTTTAATATAATCAGCAGGAATTATTGTTTCTCTTACATTAATATCAAGGTGTATATGTGTTCTACCAGTAATATTTACAGTAGAAACAGTTTCATACATTCCCATACTCACAAAATTAAGTTGAGTATAATTAATAATATTGTTTATTGATCCATCAGGAAATGGAGCTTGAATATCTACATTGAAGGGGTTGCTTCCAGCGCCTCCTTGTGTTGTTTGATAGGGAGCAAAAAATCCGTTGTAATGTCTTACAGGCACATTCGTATATGCATCACTAAAAATAGAGGTTACTTTGCTGGCAAGTCTTGTGGGTATGGGTGATTGTGGAAATGCACCCACAGCATTTATAGTTAAAGAACCTTGCGCTAAAGTAGTACCTAATTGAGCTGTAACAACTGCACTACCTGTTGACCCTATAACTCTGGTAAAAGTATCGCCAGCACTATTGGTTTCGAAAGGGCCTGTTACTGAAGAATTTGTTGATGAAAAATTAAAATAAGCTGGAGCTACGTTAATAGTTTGATTTTGACCATTATCTAAATTATATTTTGCCCCCAATTGATTAATCACTTGGCTTGCCCCAATATATCCATTAACTGTACGATTTTCAGCATTTAAAATATAGGGATATAAAAGACTAATGTTTCCTAATTTTTCAAAACGCAAATCATCTATCCAAAATGTGAAGCCATTATTTGAATTACTTGTAGCATCAGCTGAAAAGATGAACATTCCTTTTTCTTGGGTAAGTTTCGAAGGATCAGGTATCGGTATGATATACTTTTTCCAGTTTGTGGTCAATTGAATATTATTAGCAGTTACTAGATATTTACTTAGTCCAAAATCATTTCCAAAACCTACAGTAGCAATTTTAGCTGTTGTAGATCCTTTTGCCCAAAAAGTAAGTGCGTCATAACCGGTAAGGTTTCTACCATTTCCACGATCTCTGAAAACACCACCAACATATCCACCATCTGGGTCATTAGTTGCTGGTACATCAATTCTTATAGAAGAACTCCCAGAATGGGCAACAGCATTATCGGTTCCGAATGCTTGTGTATTGGCTCCTGAAGCAGGGTCAAACGATTCAAAAAATGCATCTGTTAGACCCACGGGTGCGTCTGTATAGATGTTTGCTGTATTAGCATAAGTTGCATTAACACTTTCATCTGAAATGTCTCTGTCACAACTTACGAAGAAAATCATTAGTGCTATCGCACTGTAATTTAAAAATTTTGATTTGTTGTTCTTTTTATTTTTCATAATTTAATATTTTTTATTTTTTAGTTATTATAGAAATATATATTATCTACATATAGTACGGAATTATCGCCACCTTCAAAAATAATTTGTGCTAAATTTGATCGACTTAATAAGCCTGGCATTGCTGAAAATGGTATATCTATTGAAACCCAACTTTGTGAAACAAGTGTTGGTGCTATAAAAGTGGTAGAATGTCTTGTGTCATCTCCTCCGCCAAAAACGCCGTCAGCTCCAAAATCTACGATTAGTACTCTTAATTGTCTGCCTGGTGCTATTGGACCAGGGAAATAAAAATCAGCATGAAAATGGGTTTTAGATGTAGCATTAACAGTAGGACTACTGAACTCTATTCCTACAAAATTATAATTTGTATATTGTAAGACATGATCCCCATTTACCGTAAAATCAGCTGAAAGTGTTGTTTGCCAAGGCGCCCAATAACCATTATAATAATTTACAGGTACGTTTGAATACGCATCAGAGAAAATAGAAATTACCTTACTACTTGGTCTTGTTGGGATAGGAGCAAATGGAAATGTTCCAGAACAATTAATTGTAACACTTCCTGGTACTTGTACACCATTAATTGTAGCTGTAATAAGTGAAGTTCCTTGGCTTAAGGATTTAATTAGTCCATTTGAATCTACAGATGCAACAGTTGGATTTGAAGAAACAAAATCAAAATAAGCTGGGGAACTCTTTATTGGTAAATTAATTCCATTAGGCATATTAAAGACAGTTTGAATCCCTGTAATTTGATTAGAAGTACCTGCAAATGTGTTAAGACTAATATTATTTCCAGCTTGAATTGAACTAATATAAGGATTAATTGTACCTAATTTCTCAAATTTAATATTATCTATCCATAAAGTATAAGCTACACCAGCAGTTCCTTGTGTTCCTGCAGCATATCTAAAAAGGCCTTTTATATTTGTTAATTTTGAAGGATCAGGAAAAGGTATTATTACTTTTGACCATCCTGTTTCAACACTAACATTTTCAAGTGTTGCCATGTATTTATTCTCTCCAAAATCTTCTCCAAATCCTAGCTGATCTATTGAAACTCCTCTAGAAGCCTTTACCCAAAATGTTAAGGCATTGTATCCTGATAAATCTCTGCCTACTCCATCAACTACAAAAATTCCACCTGCATAAGAACCGTTTATATTAGATGCGTTTGGCACATCTAATCTTATAGAAGCACTACTTTCGTAGCCTTGCGTTCTATCAATTGAAAAACTTTGAAAATTTGATCCTCCGTAAAATTTTATAAAATCTGAACCCATACTTACAAAATCATCGGTAAAAACATTAGCCGTATTAGGGTAAGTAGCAGGTACAACATCTTCAGATGTATCCCTTTCACAGCTGGAAAAGATAGACAATAATGCTATCATTCCCCAGCTTATTAATTGTGATTTGGTACCCTTATTATTATTCATAATTTATACATTTTTTTAACTTAGTTTCTTAAAGTTAAAATAAATTGCTATTATTTTCCTATATTTATTTGTATATATGTTCTTATTTCCCATTCGCTGCCAGTAGGAAATCCTACAGGACTAAGTGTTGGTTCAGTTTGAAATTCTTCTGTAGCATTAGGAGAATATCTTGGTGAATATTTATCTAATGATCTCCATGTTCCTCTTATACCCACTCTTGTATTTGGAAGAATAAACCAATCAGGTTTACCTAAACTTATTGAAAGATCTAACATGGTTTGAAAAGGATAGGTAAGGTTGAAATCTCTATGGTAATCGAAAGGACCCCAATCGTTAAGTTTTAAGGAATATAAAACTTTTAATTTCTTATAAATGGCACTTACATCAAATCCGATTCTGTTAATGGTTCTATCTGAATCACCATTTGCTTGACCGTTTCCTACATAGAAATTACCAATAATACCTAAATCTGGGCTAATTTTGGAAACCATCTTAGAGTTTACTTCCCATAAATCTTCAGCAGGAGCCGATTTTCCAAAAGCAAAAAACGAACGATCTGCTAAGAAACCAATGTGAGAATCGGTAGTTGTTGGGAGTCTTCTGTATGTAAATCCTAAGTTCATAGCAAATTTAGCATCTTCAGATCTATCATGATCCCAAGCATACATCCATGTTCCAGGAGTAGGATCGAAAGTGAAAAGTAATTCGTAACCGTACATTTCTCTATTTCCATTTCTAACTGCAAATGGATCATCTACAAAATTTCTTAATCTAGCAGCACCTCCAAAATTATTTGGAATTGGGTCAACTAATGGTTCTTGGTACATAAAGTTGGGTGCTATTTGGAAATTTCCAATATTATAAGTGAAACCTGATAATACATTTACCATATTTCCACTTCCTGAGTCTTTTAATTTCCATCCTGTAAAAGTTTGGGTTTGATCAGCTCCACCTCCTGCTACTAATCCCATATAAGAACCTTGTGCATACCAATTAAATTTTCCACCTTTATAGGTTATTTTTGCTTTTCCACCCCAGTTATCACTAGATTTTATTTTGTCTTCAACTACAACTCCATTATCATCAATTGCTTGAAATGAGCTTCCGTTAAGTGGTCTTCCACCCCATATACCTCCTATTTCTAATCCAAGTTTTCCAAAAGTTCTTTCAATTGCTATTGTAGCTCTTTCTGTTGCCCATGGTGGTAATACCCCGGACCGAACTTGGCTTTGATCTAATTCTCTTCTACCTGTTGCGTCAAAACTAATGTCTGTGTCAAAATCTCTGTGGTAAATACCCGTTACATCCCAATGTCCAAATTTTCTTTGGTATTTTAGTAATGCTGTTGGGTTTGCTCCCCACCATAATTGAGGACCAATTGCTAATTTCAATCCTTTCAATGGACCTTTTGCGTCTACTTCAAAACCGAATATTTCACCATTATAAATATCTAAATTAGGTCCATAATTAGCCTCAGGATATAATCCGAAGAAATCTCCTTCATATCCCCAATGGTAATGACCTGTTCTGTAAAATCCTCTTAAATCAAATTCTTTAGCATTCCATTCAAATTGTGCTTGATATACT
>Ga0316611_1000484_pt1 | contig 13607 bp, 13 predicted proteins | sample MIS2016202_MG_FD_207675 | JGI IMG/M metagenome (GOLD analysis project Ga0316611, IMG submission 207675) | Microbial mat bacterial communities from Middle Island sinkhole, Lake Huron, Michigan, United States - MIS.2016.202 | ecosystem: Environmental > Aquatic > Freshwater > Lake > Sediment... | reverse complement strand
CTGTATATGCCAGTTTGATCAATAGCATCAATACTAACTTTTCCGCTGGAATGAATAATTTCGTTACTTGAGAGTAAAATACCAACATGAATAATTTGCCCTTCGTCGTTATCAAAAAACGCCAAATCCCCCTCTTGTGCCTCAGCTAAAAAATTTATTGTTTCTCCCAGATTTATTTGCTGAGAGGCATCCCGGGGTATTATAAACCCCAATATTTTGTAAACAACCTGAGTAAATCCGGAGCAATCGATTCCCATAGCTGTTCGTCCACCCCAAAGATAAGGCGCATGTATATAACGCAAAGCCGTTTTTGAGATATTTCCGGTTCCGGCACAATTTCTAAGCTTTGGTCTTTCAATAAATTGATACCAATTATTTAAGATGTTAAAGCTCATATCCTCATCTTTATAATTATAGATAATACTGCCACCAGGGATAAAAAATACATCTGAATTATCAACATTCTTTATTTTGGAGAATAATTCGCAACAAACCCATTGAGGAGCTGCATTATTTTTAAGAAAAGCTGATTTATCTATGGATTGAAAACAATTTCGGGAAATCCATCCTTCATAAGCATCAAAAAAAATCGAAATTTTTACCCAATTGTCTACTTCTTCCAATATGGTAAACGATTCGCCGAAAAGTAATTGGGTAACCATTTCACTTTTGTGAGAAGGTTCTGATCTTAATGGAATTAAACCAAGTAAACAAATGCCGTATTTCTCAATCATTTTATTAAATATAGGTTATGCAATAAAAGCAAAATTAGGTATAATCTTATTCTACAAGTTATCAAATGTAGGGAAACAATCCAAAATGTTTACCGAACAAATAACAGAATCTTTAGTAAATTTTTGATCGAAAATTTTTCAGTTCTCACCAAACAGTTAATCCTAATAAAAATATGGCGGGTATAAATTCACCCGGATGTAAGAATAATAAACATTTTTCTATAAATTATTGTTATTTTGTATATTGGAATCGTTAAATAACAGCCACATGCAAATAAATATTCAAGGATTTAAAAAGTACAACGAGTTTTTAATCAGAGCTGTACTATTTGTATTGAGTGTGGTAATTATCACCTTATTGTTTCCGCGCGAAGGTCAATTTCCTTACGAATACCAGCAGAGTAAGCCATGGATGCATGAAGATTTGTATGCACCTTTCGATTTTCCTGTTTTAAAAACAGAAGATGAATTAAGAGATGAAAAGGATAGCATTATGCTTCAATTTCGTCCATATTTCAACTACATCAAGGGTATTGACAGTATACAATTATTACTTTACCAAGAATCGTTTATTAAACAGTGGAATAAATTTTTGAACGATAGCGGAGAGTTTAAAGATAAAGAGCAGAAAATCAGAATAGAAAATTTCTTTGCTCATGCTTCGGAACAAGAAAAATTGTACTATTTAAATGTCGGAAAAGTGGCATTAAAGGAAACCTATAGAAGAGGAATTGTGGAGTTGAACGATCAGATTGAAGAAAAACTGAAATCAGATCAATCGTTGGTTATTATTAGAGATAATGTAGGAGAAGAGGAAGAATATTCAAAAATACTTACCTTAAAATCTGCCTATGAATATATTTTAGAGGAGTTTTCAAAAATCTCCAAAACTGTTAACACCGATAATAATTTCTATTTAACGGGTTTTTATCGGGACCTTAATTTGAATAATTATCTTCAGCCCAATCTGATTTATAACGCAGAAGCATCTAATAATACCAAGAATGAACTGATCAATCAGATTTCGGTTACAAAAGGATTGGTTCTTGCTAATCAGCGTATTATTGGTAAGGGGGAAGTTGTGAATGAAGAGAAGTACAACCTTCTCTTTTCGCTGGAAACTGAATATGAGCATCAAATTGGAACCTCCGGAAATAGTAAAACGGTATTTATTGGACAGTTGATAATGATTATTTGTTCTATTTCGATGCTTTTTATGTATTTAGGCAGTTTTCGAAAGCTAATTTATCGAAATTCAATGAAAACAACTTTTATTGTTTTACTGGTAGTTTCAATTATTAGCATAACAAGTATTTTATTGAAAAATAACAGTGTGAATATTTATGTGATTCCCATAGTTGTTGTTCCAATGATAATAAAGACGTTTTACGATTCGCGGGTAGCGCTTTTTATACACTCCGTTACTATATTGGTAATCGGTTTTTTGGCACCCAATGGTTTCGAATTTATTTTTATGAGTTTTGTTGCCGGTGTAGTTGCTATATTAAGCTTAACAAATGTTTACCGGCGTTCGAAATTGATAATGACGGCTTTATATGTTATTATCAGTTATTCTATAGTTTACCTGGGGTTGTACTTAATGCAGGGAAATTCCCTGTTGGAAATTCCAATACGCCAATTCATGTGGTTTACTGCAAATGGGGCTTTATTGTTGTTTTCTTATCCTCTTATATATGTGTTCGAAAAAATGTTTGGTTTTTTGTCTGATATAACATTAATGGAACTTTCGGATACAAATCAACCTTTGTTGAGGGAATTATCGGAGAAGGCACCAGGCACTTTTCAGCATTCGTTGCAGGTAGCAAATCTTGCTGAGGAAGCAGCCTATAAAATTCAGGCCAACTCTTTGCTTGTAAGGACAGGAGCTCTCTATCACGATATTGGTAAAATTTTTAACCCACGGTATTTCATCGAAAACCTTAATACGGAGCGGAACCCTCACAACGATCTTTTGTTTGAAGAAAGTGCCGGAATAATTATCGACCATGTTTCAAAAGGAATTGAATATGCGAAGAAAAATCGTATTCCCCCACCAATTATCGATTTTATCAGAACACATCATGGCAATTCTACTGTACAATTCTTCTATCGTTCCTTTATGAATCAATATCCTGAGAGAGAGGTAGAACGAAAGAAATTCACCTATCCAGGGCCGGTTCCTTTCTCCAAAGAAATGGTGCTTGTGATGATGGCAGATTCTGTGGAAGCCGCTTCGCGAAGCTTAAAGGAGATAACGCAAAAATCTATCAATGACCTAGTCGACAGTATTATTTATAACCAAATGACAGAAGAACAATACAATGAAGCCCATATAACCTATAAAGATATAACCACGGCAAAAGAAGTGTTTAAAAGGAAACTAATGAATATTTACCATATTCGTGTTGAATACCCCGAATTGCTAAAACCGTAAATCGATTATTTCCACATCAGGGTGTTTTGTTTTGTCGAATGTGAAAGCCGAATCGGGAATTTCCTGATTGGTAACAAACTTTGTAAAGGTTATTAAATAGTGTTGCCCGTCTTTTAAAAATGTTTTGATAGAGGAAATCTGATTTGAATTCTTATCAATTTGCAAACGGATTCGGCTGTATTTTTTTTGCAAATCGATAGGATAGAGGTCAATTTCATATATTCCTTTGCCTTCGATAGTTGTTTCTTTTATAAATTTATATTTAAAATCCTTTTCGTAGATCCGAAAAATGTCTTTGGGATTTGAAATAAAAAAATCATCCGATTTTTTAGCTTTTGATTGAGGTTTAGTAATATTTACCTCTTTTACTTCGGGCAAATAATTGTAAACATCTTTTCCATCAAAGGAAGTTTCATTGTTGGGAAGTGCAATTTGGTATTTGTCTCCTTTTAAGAGTAATGAACCTTTTTGGACCGATTTGCTATCACTCTGACTAGTTGTGGTATTAATGGTGAAGTTTACACGTATGGTTTTATAGGTTTTATTTTTGGCAGAAACCTTGTCCAGTATTGCTTTTGCGTTTGGGTCGTTTTGAGAAAAACCCGATAAAAGCATTGGTATAAAAAGGCTTATTAAGATTACTTTTTTCATATTCATGTTTTATCAACAGGTGAAAGTTTGTTCTTTAAGGCAGAGTACTCAAAAACTGTTCCAGCGATACTTCATCAACAAATAATACCTGGCGGGCTTTACTTCCTTCAAATGCGCCTACAATACCAGCGGCTTCCAGTTGATCCATAATTCGTCCAGCCCGGTTATATCCGATTGAGAATTTTCGTTGTATGAGCGAGGTAGAGCCTTGCTGATGCATAACTACCAGTCGGGCAGCTTCTTCAAACATTTCATCACGCTTTCTAAGGTCTACTTCACTTGCTTCACTTCCGGCACCGTCTTCGTTCGAATACTCGGGCAAAAGATGTGCAGTAGGGTAGGCTTGCTGTGAGCCAATGAAATCGGTGATTCGTTCTAATTCCGGTATATCAATAAATGCACATTGCAAACGGATGATATCGCTACCTCCGGCAAAAAGTAAATCGCCCCGGCCAATAAGCTGATTAGCACCCGCTCCATCGAGAATGGTACGCGAGTCTATTTGCGATGAAACCCTGAAAGCGATGCGGGCAGGGAAGTTTGCTTTAATAACCCCGGTGATGATATTGGTGGTGGGGCGTTGAGTGGCTATAATCAGGTGGATACCAATTGCGCGGGCTAATTGCGCCAAACGAGCTATTGGGGTTTCTATTTCGCGGCCGGCTGTCATTATTAAATCGGCAAACTCATCAATTACTACCACAATATATGGCATGTAACGGTGGCCGTTTTGTGGATTTAGCCTCCGTGCTAAAAACCGCTCGTTGTATTCTTTAATATTCCTTACCTGAGCACTTTTTAGCAGATCGTAGCGGTTTTCCATTTCCAGGGTAAGCGAGTGCAATGTATTTATTACTTTTTGGGTATCGGTAATAATTGCTTCATCCGAATCGGGAAGTTTTGCCAAAAAATGCCGTTCAATTTTTGAATATAGAGTAAGCTCAACTTTTTTAGGATCAACCAACACAAACTTGAGTTGCGAAGGATGCTTTTTGTAAAGCATAGAAGTAATAATAGCATTTAACCCAACCGATTTACCTTGTCCGGTTGCTCCTGCCACCAATAAGTGGGGCATTTTGGTAAGGTCAAATACAAAGGTCTCGTTCGAAATAGTTTTCCCAATGGCAATGGCTATTTCGGCAGTCGAATCCTGAAATTTGCGCGATGTAATAAGCGAGCGCATCGATACCACTTCAGGTTTCAGGTTGGGCACTTCAATACCAATGGTACCTTTGCCCGGCATAGGAGCAATTATGCGGATACCTAATGCCGATAGACTAAGGGCAATATCATCTTCCAGATTTTTTATTCTCGAAATCCGAATTCCCGGGGCAGGAATAATTTCATATAAAGTAACTGTAGGTCCAATGGTAGCTTTAATCTTATCTATTTGAATTTTATAATTGGCAAGTGTTTCAACAATTTTATTTTTATTGCTGATAAGTTCTTCGTTACTCACCTGTGAATTTTCTGTACGGTGGTCTTCTAAAAGTTCTACAGGAGGATATTTATAATTTTTTAAATCGAGCGTTGGGTCGTAATTCCCTAGTTCTTCCACCAGTTGTTCTGCAACTTGAACTGGTTCCCGAATTATTGGTTTTGCAACCGGTTCTTCTCTATGAATATGTTCTTCGATGGTGAGTTCTATATCGTTGTCTGTGGTGGATTTTAAATTGGGTTTAACAGGATGTACTACTTTAAAGTTTTCATCAATTTGCTCATCTTCATCCGATTGTTCCTCTACTGATACTATCGGTTGCTCATTTCCGGCATTTTCTGTTTTAGCTTTTCGCATAAAAAAGGATGCCATCATCGATTTAAACCACTCAATACTCGATTTCACTGTAAAGAAAGCAAATACCATGATGGTAAGTAATAAAAGCAATGTGGTTCCGAATATTCCCATCACGGCATTCAGCCACTGGGTAACAAAATAGCCGTAACTCCCTCCAAGACCGCTTCCTAGGTATCCTCCAGCTGTACCAAAAACAAATCCCAACACCAGCGATAATAAAATAATCAGTCCCAGGGTAATGAAAAATGTTTTCCGTAAGGGAAGTAGTTTTATATTGATTAAACGAAGGCCAATTATAAACAATAGAAAAGGAAAGCCAAAAGATGATATTCCAAAACCGGCATTCATGAAATAATTGGCGATTTTTGCTCCACTTTTTCCAGACCAGTTTTCGACAGTAACTGCAGCATCCGAAATCACACTTCCATTTTCGAAGCTTTGATCAATTTTCCAGGTAAAAAAGTAGGAAATAAAAGAAAGGGTAAGATATGCCCCAAAAAAAATCAGGGCAATCCCCAATGTAATTTTAAACTTTTCGTCTTTTATAAAACGGACAAATTTATTGGGTTTCTTAGCGTTTTTGTTCGGTTTTTCAGGCATTCAATTAGATTTAAGCAACCTTGTAAAAGTAGTAATATTTAAAAAGCGATACTTTCCCTTTTTTTCAACAATGGAACGATGTTATCAAACCTTTATTTTGAACAGCACATATTATTTACATTATTTCAATGTGTTAGCAATATTTTACTTTGTATTCGCTTTTTATTTTAAAATTTAACAATGGTAATTGCTTTTGGTATAACATATTAAACTACTACCTTTGCAAACTTTTATTTATATCGGAAGAATGTTATCTCGTTTTAAGCAATTTTTAAGGGATGTTTGGGAAGCTCTTTCTGGCACCGAGCAGGATTTTACAGAGGGAAAACTAAGTCGTGCTATATTGTTACTTTCTATCCCCATGGTTTTGGAGATGGTTATGGAATCGACATTTGCGATTGTCGATATTATATTTGTCCAAAAGTTGGGCTCGGAGGCGGTTGCTATTGTTGGAATTACCGAAAGCATGCTGACCATAATATATGCAATTGCCTGGGGATTGAGTTTTTCGGCTACCTCGATTGTATCCCGACGGATAGGTGAGAAAAACCATGAGGGCGCTGCAAATGCAGCTTTTCAATCGATCGTCGCCGGTACATTGGTTTCACTTGCAATTGCCTTTGTTGGAATTTTTGGTGCTAAAGCGCTTCTGGAGTTGATGGGGTCCAGCCCTGCTATGATTGAAAGCGGTTGGAAATATACTTCCATTATGATTACCGGGAATGTGATTATTATGCTTTTGTTTATAAATAACGCTATTTTTAGATCTTCGGGAGATGCGGCAATTGCCATGCGAGTGCTTTTAGTTGCTAATTTGATAAACATTGTATTAGATCCATGCTTAATTTTTGGCTGGGGGCCATTTCCAAAATTGGGCGTTACAGGAGCGGCAATTGCAACTACTGTGGGTAGAGGATTAGCTGTACTTTTTCAGTTTTGGCTGTTGTTTGGAGGACATCATCGGATAGTAATAAAAAGAAGGCATATCCGATTCGACTGGAAAATGATAAAGCATGTTTTCGAGGTAGCAGGTGGTGGCATTGCCCAAAATATTATTGGTACAGCAAGTTGGATATTTTTAATGCTGCTGATTTCAGGCTTTGGGAGTTCAGTTGTGGCGGGATATACTATTTCAATCCGGATTATTGTTTTCGCACTGTTACCATCGTGGGGGCTTAGCAATGCTGCTTCTACACTGGTAGGGCAAAGTCTTGGAGCCAATAAACCTGCAAGGGCCGAAAAGGCTGTTTGGGCCAGCGCTATCGTTAATTTTACGGTTCAAGCTATTATTGGCCTTCTGTTTATTATGTATCCTGCGTTTTTTGTGGGGCTTATTACCAGCGATCCCACTGTTATTCCGCTTGCTACTGAAAGTTTGCGGATTATCAGCTATGGTTTCTTCTTTTATGGAGTTGGGATGGTAATGATTCAGGCTTTTAATGGGGCTGGCGACACAAATACTCCCACGTATATCAATTTCTTTTGCTTTTGGTTGCTCGAAATTCCCCTGGCTTGGATAAGCGTTAAGGTTTTTGGACACAATCAGCAGGGTGTATATTATAGCATTGTTATTGCGGAATCGATGATTACAATTATTGCATTAATATTATTTCAGAAAGGAAAGTGGAAGGAAAAGAAAGTATAAAACTTGTACTTTTGGCATTCCATTTTTTGTAGAACTTACCTTTCAAAAAATGAAACAAAAGTTCGTGGTTTTTTCAGTTTATTGTTGTAATATTGGTTTAATTAACTAATTAACAATACTATTTATGAAAACATTCTTAATTCTTTTCTGGGGAATAATAATTCTTTCCGTGTCATGTAAACAACCTGAAGCTAAACACGATAGTGATAGGCACGATAGTACGATGCATGTTACCGGTATTCATTCGGGCGCAGATTCAGTTCGCGATGGAGTGTTTATTCATATTACCGAAAGTTACAACGATCCTCATAAAGTGCTCATGCCCTTAAAAATGGCTAATATGATGGCTCAAGATAAAGATGTGCTGGTGTATCTGGATATCCATGCGGTAGAATTAGTTACCAAAACATCAAAGGATATGGAATTTGCTGATTTTGAGCCATTGAAAAAGCTTATTCAGGGATTGGTAGACAAAAAAGTGGGCGTTTATGCTTGTCCCACCTGCATGAAAATTTCCAATATTAAACCGGAAGATCTAATGGAAGGAATTCAGGTTGCTCAAAAGGATAAATTCTTCAACTTTACCAAAGGCCGGATTATTACACTTGATTATTAATAGCGATATATGGATAAAAAAAGCTTCAGAAGTATATTTCTGAAGCTTTTTCCTTTTCATTTATTTTTTCTTTATGGCAGCCCAAACTTTGTCCTCGGGAATTTTTTTGGTACAGAAAAACCAGTCGTAGCATTTCATTTCTTCTTTGCCTTCCATTCTGTCTTTTGCCACTCCGCATGAACCGGCAGGCGGAACAATTACATCATCACCCGGGCGCCAATCGGCAGGCATGGCTACTCCAAAGCTATCGGCAGCCTGTAAAGCAACAATAACGCGGTACAATTCATCAAAGTTCCGTCCTAAGCTCAACGGATAATATATTATTGCCCGAATTATTCCTTTTGGGTCAACAAAAAATACTGCTCTAACTGCTTTTGTGCTGCTTTCGCCGGGCATCATCATGCCGTATTTTTTGGCAACTTCCATGGTAATGTCTTCAATAAGCGGGAATTTAACTTCCACATCTTTCATGCCTTTGTATTCAATTTTTTCTTTAATGGTTCGCAACCAGGCAATATGACTATATAATCCGTCTACCGAAAGTCCAACAAGTTTGCAGTTTACTTCGGCAAACTTGTTTTCCAAACTGGCAAAAGTCATGAACTCAGAGGTACAAACCGGCGTAAAATCGGCAGGATGACTAAAAAGAATTGCCCAGCTACCTTTATAGTCCGAAGGGAAATTTATACTCCCCTGGGTGGTAACCGCTTTAAATTCGGGTGCAGCATCGCCAATACGAGGCATAGCTAATACTTCTTGTGATGTTGAATTTTCCATAAATTTCTGTTTTAAAGTTAACGTTCATTTATTTTCGGACTCTTGATTTGTAAAAAATTACAAAAATCCCTATTACCGTTAGAAATAATAGAGAAATTCCAGTATAGCAATACACTGAGCAGAAATACTTATTATCGGCTCCACAAAGAGATGAAAAACAACCAAACATAACCATCAGAATCCAATCAAGGAAAAGCAATAATGGAATGATCAATAACCATTTAACAATTGAGCGCTTCATTTTGAATTGGTTTTAAAGTGATTGAATGGAATAATCATCAAAAATTTTCAAAACAAAATTAGAATAATATTTTATTATAAACAAATGCTTATTATATTTGTATCGAACAAATGCTCATAACTAATGCCCAGGCCCAAACGAATACGCAGAATGACTAATCCCCCGCATTTTAAGGGGTTCAGACCAATTGGACTGCCAGAAGAAGATCATCCTGTATTATTAAATTACGAAGAGTATGAATCCATTCGGTTGAGCGATTTCGAATTTCATGGTCAGCTTGAAGCCGCACAATTAATGGGTGTTTCCCGACCTACTTTTGCCCGAATATATGAAAGCGCCAGACGCAAAATTGCACAGGCACTGGTATTAGGAAAGGCTATAGTTTTCGAAGGTGGTAAGGTTTATTTCGACAGCGAATGGTATTTGTGTAATAGCTGTGGATGTTACTTTAACCATCCGGCAAAAGAAGAGGAAATTAAGAATTGTGCCCTTTGTGGTTCAGAAGAAATTGAACAGTACAACAATGATTCGGAACCGAAAACATCAGAGGATACATGTATTTGTCCACAATGCGGCCTCGAGAAGACTCATACACCAGGTATTCCCTGTAAAAAAGAAGTTTGTGTACAATGTAATTGTCAAATGATCCGAAAGGGATCTCCTCACAACTATAGAAAACGAAATAATAATTGTAAAATATAATGAAAGTAGCAATCACATCAACAGGAAATAGTCCGGAATCAAAACTAGACAGCCGTTTTGGCCGATGCTCGTATTTTGTGGTATATGATACCGAGTCGCAGTCTACAGAATTTATTCCTAATCCGAATAAAGAGAATGTGGAGGGGGCTGGTCCCGCAGCAGTTCAATTAGTGGCTTCAAGAGCTGTTAAAAAAGTAATATCGGGAGAGTTTGGCGCTAAGGTTAAATCAATTTTCGACAGTTTGCAGATACAGTTGGTCGTTTTAAACGATACCGAAAAAAAAATTAGCGAAGTAATAGATTTATTAAATCATAAGAATTAACCATATAAAAGAATGAAAATTATTCCTGATAAAGTTAGCCAAGCCTGGGATTTACGTAAAGATGCCGTGGTTCTATCTACAGTTGATATGCATGGAATGCCCAATTCGATTTATGTCACATGTGTTTCGAAATTTAATGATTCTGTAATTGTGGTTGCCGACAACTATTTTAACAAAACACGCGCTAATATTATTGCGGGGAGTAAAGCCGGTATTCTGTTTATTACGAACGAAGGAGTTTCTTATCAATTGAAAGGTACTGTTAAATATTATGAGTCTGGTGAAATATATGCAGATATGAAAAAGTGGAATCCTGCAAAGCATCCTGGGAATGCTGCGGTAGCAATCCAAATTGAAGAAGCATATTCTGGTTCTGAGAAATTATTATGAAAATAACTTAATAATAAATAAATATGCCACAAATGGATGGTACTGGCCCTGAAAAAGAAGGTAAAAAAGCCGGACGAGGACTAGGAAAAGATAAAAATGTTTCCAGCAAAGAAATGCTTGAAAAACTAGGCAAAGGAATGGGGCAACGCCGCAAATCAGGCGGAGGGCAAGGACAAGGAAAACGCTTAAAAAGCGGATTAAAATAAAACGTATTTTTAAAAAGGAGGTTATTATGCCAAATTTAAACCGAAAAGGTCCAAATGGCGAAGGCGCCATGACCGGCAGAAAAATGGGCCGGTGCAACCCCGAAAACAAGGGAAAAACTGATGAGGAAATACTCCAAAGCAAAGGTTCGTCATCAGAAATTGGTATGGGATTAGGACAAGGCTATGGCAGAGGACGTGGTTTTGGAAAGGGATTAGGAAGAGGGATGGGTTTGCGATTCAGAGGGAACGTTTAATCTTAATTATAAGAATGTCTGATATTAACAACTGTTATAGTGGATCTAACTAAACGATTATAAGTATCCTTTTTTGTGGTTCACTATGTGTTGTAAATTATTAGACTTTCTTTTTTGAGTTTTTGCAAAAATTGAAGGCAAATTATGTTGCATTTTATTATCCACAAAGTATTGAAATTATTCATTTAATAATAAATTAAGCATGAAGTCTATTGTTGCAATTCCGTTAGAAAACGGCAGTTTGTGTTCTCACTTTGGTCATTGTGAGCAATTTGCCATTGTGGATGTTGATAATAATGTCATTATTGGCGAAAAATTAATCACCCCGCCTCCTCATGAACCAGGTTTACTCCCCGGTTGGCTTGCTGAACGTGGCGTTACCGACGTTATAGCCGGAGGAATGGGACAGCGCGCCCTCGACTTATTTGCTGCACAAAATATTAAAGTAAATGTTGGTGCACAACCTAAAAGTTCGCATGAATTAGTATCCGATTGGATCAAAAAATCACTGGTTATTGGATCAAATGCCTGCGACCATTAATTCCAGAGAAGCAATGATTTCAGATTACCGTTGTTTTTTCTGCTTTGCCCGTGCTTTTGGGCAATTGATTGAAAATGAAAATATCTCCGACGAGAATAAAAAGAGCTTTACCCGGGAAATGGCTAAAGTTTATACTGAAATATGCGATAATTTTTCGGCTCCCGTATTTTCGAGGGAATTACATGCAATCCTAAAACAATACACTCATAATATTGATCCTTATAAGCTTGTAAAGCACCAAAGTAACGATTTGGTATTAAACATGTATTCCGATTTTAAAAAAAAGGTTGAAGAATCCGGGGATCCTTTTGATATGGCATTGCGACTCGCTATTGCCGGAAATATTATTGATTTTGGCATAAGTAGAGATTTCGATTTACAGGAAACAATTGATAAGGTATTGCACACCGATTTTGCCATAGACCAATCCTCCGAATTAAAACAAGCACTACTACAAGCAAAAACAGTACTTTACCTCGGTGACAATGCCGGTGAGATTGTTTTCGACAAGCTTTTCATTGAAACCATGGCACATGCTAATTTGTACTATGCTGTTCGGGGCGGCCCTGTCATAAACGATGTTACTATCGAAGATGCTCTTTATGTTGGTATGGATAAGGTTTCGCATATTATATCAAATGGTTACGATGCTCCCTCTACAATTGTGGAACATTGTTCTCTTGAATTTAACGATGTTTTTGATCGTGCGGACACCATAATTTCTAAAGGCCATGGTAATTTGGAAGGGTTATTGGGCAAAACAGAAAAGGAGGTTTATTACCTTTTAATGGTTAAATGCGATGTTATAGCAGATACCTTAGGGGTAAAAAAAGGAGATTTCGTTGTAAAAAAGAATCACTCGATATGAAGATTGCTATTGCGAGCGGTAAAGGCGGTACTGGGAAAACGCTTGTTTCGACTAATCTTTTCTGGGCAGCCCAAAATTCAGGAATACCTGTTACGTTGGTCGATTGCGATGCCGAAGAGCCTAACGTAGGAGTGTTTATTTCGGGATATCAATTTGGTAGCATTAATGTTTCGCAGAACATTCCGGTAATAGACCAGGAGCAATGTGTCTTTTGCGGTAAATGCTATGAGTACTGTAATTACCATGCTATTGTTTACTTACCGCCTTCTAATTTTATTCAGGTAGTTGAGGAATTGTGCCACAATTGCGGCGCTTGCAGTGTAGCTTGCAAATTTGGAGCTATAACCGAAAGAGAAAAATTAATGGGTTCGTTAGTATCTATGTATATAAATAGCCATGCCGAGGTGATTGAAGGTAGGGCCGAAGTTGGAGTATATTCTCCAGTGCCCGTAATTAAAAAAGCAATTAAGGAATCAGACGATAAAACATTAATCCTTTTAGATTCCCCGCCCGGCATTTCCTGTCCTTTTATCGCTACTGTTGATAAGGCCGATTTTGTAGTTTTGGTTACCGAACCAACTCCTTTTGGATTAAACGATCTGAAACTTTCAGTCGAAACCCTTCAGCATCTTCAAAAACCTTTCGGCGTAATTATTAACCGCGCTGGTTTAGGTGACAATGAGGTATACAATTGGCTTAAAATTAACAACATTCCACTTCTTATGGAAATTCAATTCGATAGGGAAATTGCCCGTATTTATTCTGAAGGTCGGTTATTGGTAAAGGAAAAACCCAATTACAATGTTCAATTTTTGGATTTATTAAAAACT
>Ga0316611_1000483_pt1 | contig 13627 bp, 14 predicted proteins | sample MIS2016202_MG_FD_207675 | JGI IMG/M metagenome (GOLD analysis project Ga0316611, IMG submission 207675) | Microbial mat bacterial communities from Middle Island sinkhole, Lake Huron, Michigan, United States - MIS.2016.202 | ecosystem: Environmental > Aquatic > Freshwater > Lake > Sediment... | reverse complement strand
TATCAGCAGATTATAAATCCCGGAGCTGTCGCAGCATGAAAACTGTCAGAACTATTGACTCTTGTCCATACGCCGGAATAACATTCATAATTTCTTGACAATTCAGTTAAACAATGTAAAGTGCAAAAAAAACAATGCAAAGTGCAAAATGCAAAGTTATGCAGAGAAAGGATAGAGCGCATGATACCGGACCTTTTGGCAACCTGTAAACAGGGAATTATAGAGAAACTGCGGGAAGTCGGAATTTCGGGACTGCCTAAAAGCAAGCTGCCCGGAACGTCCAAATCCAAACTTCAGGCTGTTGAAGAACTTGAAAAATCTCAGGTTATTGTCAATATCGGAACGACAAAGAGCAGTCGTTATATTCTGAAAGAATTTGAAAAGCTTGTCCCTGAGAAAGCCGCGCGTAAAAAGATCATAAAAAAGACCGTAAGTGCGGAGTTGTTCGATAAACCTGAAAGTATTATTGATATTATTGATATTATTGAAAAAAATGCAATAGCTGCAAGTTCTGATATTCTGACTCAGAAAGAACTTACAAAAGGCTGTAAAGGCAGTGCCGCAGATGTCGAAGAAGCAATCCGCCAATTGTCGGAATCTCATAAGCTTCTGAAATTGAAAAGCAGCAAAACGATTTATTTTCTGCATATCTCCAAGATTCAATCGCTGATGCCGTCTGTTCAGCCTGTTTCCGAAAATAAAGCAATATCCGAACTGAACAGAGAACGGATTTTAGGCGCGTACAGAAAAATCAGCGAGCGCATCAGATTTCCGGATGTGGAAATTTACGCGCTTCAGCAGGAAATCGGATGTGATATGGAAACTCTGAAAGCGTTTCTATTGGAAGAAAGCCGCAAAGGAAATGCGGTGTTAAGCTACGGAGATTGGTCATTATCTGATGAAAATATCCGATCCGCTGCGATTCATATCCGTGGAAAGGCGCATTTACTGGTTCATTTCAAACACTAAGCGGGGGGGTATGGAAAATTTCAATCCTTTCAGAAAAGAAGATGAAAATGTCTCCGAACCTCGTATTGTCGAAGCTGAGAAAACCGTTTCCGGTCTGAATGAGATGCCTTTGAAGCAGCTTCTTAAAAAATTCGAAGACTTAAAAAAAGGACAGGCTCCGCGGAGAATCAAGGGGGCTTATGCTCATTTTATCTTATCTTCGCAGCCCGGATATGGAAAATCCCATCTTATCGGGCGGTTATTCCGAAGTCTGAGCGAACAGGCTGTTCTTGTCTATATCCGTCCGTTCGGCAGCACCTCCTCATATTGGCAGTCTGTCCTGATGAATATGATCAATGAACTGAGATTTCCTGATAAAATAGGGATAGAATACGGCAATAAAAAAGAACCCAGCCAGCTTGAAATGTTTGCTTACGGAATTATCCGCAGCCTTCTGGTTTCTGCTATTGAAAACCGCATGATTTCGGTGAAAGATGAAAAAAGGGTTTTGAATGCGTTTTGTAAATGCTCTTTGGAAGATTTCAGAAGCAGCCAAAACCGTGTTCAATGGGTTCGTAACAACCTTAAAAAGCTTGCGTCCTGTCTTCAGAGCATTTTGAATTTATCCGAGTCTGCCCAAAGCTGGCTCAGTGTTTTATTCGAATATGCGTATTTTCCCGAATCCGAACTGCGGATAGCCTGTCTGGACTGGCTGAAAGGCGGAAGCCTTGACCCTGATGAAGCCAAAAATATCGGCATCGGGGTAAGAAGCATCCATACTGACAGCGATACCAATGAGCTTTGCAAGCATCGGCTGTTGGATTTCTGCCAGCTTGCCGGATTTTTCAGACCCTTTGTATTCTGCTTTGATCAGACAGAAAATTATGGGGAAAATCAGAATCTTGCAAAGATTTTCGGCTTGGTTGTACAGGTTCTGGCAGATGAGGCGTACAATCATCTTACGGTGGTTACCGCCAATCAGCATGTATGGCAGAAAAGCGTAGAGCCGTATTGGGAAGAAGCATATAAAAGCCGCTTAGGTCCGCCGATACGGCTTGAAGGTCTGAACAGGATACAGGCATCTGAACTTATTGAAAGAAGATTCGGAAAAGATAACGCGGATAAAAAAGCAGAATTTATCGGGGATAAGCAATGGCTGAATCAGTTATATGAAGACCGGTATGAAATCGGTGTCAGAGAGTTTTTGCAGGAATGCCGGGACAGATGGCAGACGATGTTTGAAAACGGCATAGCTGAAAAGCCGCTTCTTTCCGATGTTTATAAACAATATCTCAGCAGAATAGATAAATCTCAGCCAAAGCGATTTGTATTTGATCCGGATACTTTCAGATGGTTTGTCAAAGATGCGGCGGCAAATCTGCCGGAAACACAGGTTAAAGAGTATAAAAGTGAAAAAGGCTATTTTACGCTGCTTTGGAAATTCAAAGATCGGGAAATCCTCTTCGGTTTCGAAGCCGGATCAAATTGGGCGCGCTGGCAGGCAATTACGCGGGAAGCTCAGAAATATTATGAGGCAAAACGTCAGAAAGTAAAAGCGGTCTTGTTCAGAACGCCCGAATTGCAGAAACTTCCCGCAGCCAGATGGAAGATAGCTCCGGTCATGGAGAAAGCCGGGCAGCAGTATCTGCATATATTCTGTTTGGAAAGACAGCAGCTTATGATGCTTTATGCGGCGTATGATCTTTATCTGAACGCGGTATCCGAAGACATTCCGTTTCAAAAGCAGGATGTATTACGGTTTATTTCCGAAGAATTCGGATGGTTCTGGGAAACCATACAACAGCCTATCGCCATAAAAAAAGAAGCCGGGGTTTCGGAACCTGACGGCATTAAGAAAGAACTGATTGAAGAAATACGCGGTATTGTTGAACATGAGAAATTTCTGAACATGGATGAGGCGATGAAAAAATTATCCGAATCAGTTTCAGCAGAACTGTTTCGTAAAGCCTGCTGCTGTATTCCTCAGATCAGAGTCCATGACAGCCCGACGGTAAAGGTGTTGCAGTGGCAATCAAATCAATAAGCGTAACCCGGTTGAAATATGCGTGTCTGGATCCGGAATGGCGCAGAAAATGGATGAAAGGGGAAAATCCGGCTGCCAAATGCTTTACGCCGTCAGGAACAATGCCTGTTTATGGAACGCTGTTTCACAAAATTGCGGAAAAATTTGTGAATTGGCTGGTTGCTGCCAAAAAAGCCGGGCAACTGACAGATGAAGCTCATCTTTGGAATGAGTTGTATGAGCGATTTGCGGAAAAAGAATTATCCCATCTTCTGAATGATGGGAAGATTGACTCGGCATATCATCTGGGGACATGCCTGAAAGCATTCTGCAAGCAGGTATCAGCGTTGCGTCATCGCTGTAAAAAATTCAAATCATGGCAGGATGTATATATCACTCAGGAATTTCTGGTAAAAGATATTCATTTTCCTGCGGGAGAAAACAGCATTTTCATTTCGGGTCAGATTGACGCGGTGAGAACTCATCCCGAACACGGCGTAGAGATTGTTGATTACAAGCTTTCGCATGGCGCAAACCTCAAGCATGATCTGCTTCAGATAGCAATTTATGCAAAGCTGTTGAGCATCGTCAAGCCCGGCATCAGATTTCAGGGCATTTTGGAATATTATGAACCGGAACTGACGTTGCTGGCTATAAATCCCGATGATCTCGAAAATATTTTTCAGGAGATGGTCGAGCCGGTTCTGCATGAAATATTTTCCGAAACAACGCAGGCGTCTTCTCAGATTTCACTTCTCACTTCTCACTTCTCACTTCTCACTTTCCACGACTTATCGGACGCTATCCGAAAATGCTATGCCGCATTCAGATTGGAAGTTGAGATTATTGATAAACATGCGGCTCCGCAGCTTATTCGCTATCGGGCAAAACCTGCTGCCGGCGTAAAAGTGGTATCGTTGGAAAATCGCGCCGAAGATTTGCAGGTGGCGTTATCGCTGAAATATCCGCCTCTGATCAACGCGGCGCAGGGCTGCGTTACGATTGATATTCCGAAAGAAAAGCCGGATACAGTATGGTGGAAAGATGCGGTAAAAGACCCGGTGTATGCAGCTCATCCGAGCTTTATCTCTTTTCCGGTGGGCATAGGCATTGATAATCAGATGATAATTGCGGATTTTGCGGATCCGAATATGTGTCATGCCCTGATTGCCGGCACGTCAGGCAGCGGCAAAAGCGAATTTTTAAAATCAATGGTCGCATCGCTGATTGCAAAAAATACGCCTGAAACATTGAAGCTGTTAATCATTGACCCGAAAATTCTGACCTTTTCTTCTTTGTCAGACTGCCCGTATCTGACATGCCCGATAGTTACGGATATTTCATCGTCTGTTTCCCGGCTTTGGAAGGCGGTTGAGGAAACGGACATGCGATACCGGCAGTTGAATCGGGAGGGATTTGAAAATTTAAGCACCCGGTTTCTTGCCGGAAAAACCGATATTCCGTTTTATGTGATCGTGTTTGATGAATTTGCCGATCTGATTCTGGCTGGCAATGAGGAAAAGAAAGAATTTGAAAAACTTGTGGCAAGATTGGCGTCAAAAGGACGCGCTGCCGGGATTCATCTGGTTCTGACCACTCAGCGACCGGACAGCAAGATTGTTACGGGGCTTATCAAAGCCAATCTGCCGCTTAAAATCTGTCTCAGGGTTACCAGCGCAACCAATTCGCAGATCATTATCGATCAGAATGGCGGAGAATCTCTTCTGGGCAGAGGCGATCTGCTCTGCAATCGGGGCAGAGGCATTGAGCGGGCGCAATCGCCGTATATTTCTCAGGAAGAATTGCTGCAATATCTGAACAGAGGAAAAGCGAACTGATTCACTGAAATAGGGGATATCCCCATGCAGCTTTTTCCCTCCCAGCCCCGGCATTGCCCGTTCATCTCCCGAAGCAGTTTCGCACGCACTCAGACAGAGTTTATATCCGACAATTCTTTTTCAACATTCGGCAGAGGAGAAAACCCGTCCTGTTCTATCGAAAGCCCCGCCATCAGCACAGATTCTTTGTCGTTATCGGACTTGTCAAATTCTGTAAGCCCCATAGCCGGCAATACTGCCAGCGCATATTTTTCAATCAGAAATTCTTTTCCGTCATAAAACGCTGAAAACGGCACAGCCCAAAGTTCTCCGTCCGGCACAATTAGCAGAGTATCAATATGCGGTTAACTCCGGTAATATTTAGCGTAATTCGGTCCCGGCAAGTCAATTCTTCCGGCATTGCCGATTGTACCATCAAGTTTTATGCCCTGCGGATGTGTTCCTTCAGCATAAACCGGCACTATGAACAAAAGGCTTAATATCGCACAAAGATATACAATTCGCATCATCGCCATGGCTGTTCAATTCTCTTCAATGCCTTTATATTTCAGAATATTTCCGAGATTGATACAGTCAGAATAAAGTTCATTCGCGATATTTGCTACTTTGTCTGCTCTGAAGATATTAACAGGACTTACGCAAGAACCATTTTAACTCCCGGAGATTTAAGCTGATGTTTCAAATCTTCCGGGAAGACAGCACAACCCGGAACAGTCTCACCTTATGATTCTTCGGAAAATCCTTTATTTTTACAATCCTGCCACTTTCAGCCTCTTCTTTGTTCCATTCGGGAGAATCCGCATGCCGATAAGGAAGAGCTTTGTCCGAATCATCGACCGGACGATTACTTTTAATCGGACAGTAATAAAATTTCTTCAGATTCTCAATATACAGCATCAGGTCTTTTGCAGCATACCATGTATCCGTAAGTACTGTGGAAAAATTCAATTGCCTGTATATGCAGCTTTCCGGCATATCTTTTACATGGTCCGACCTGGTTTTGCCGTCTCCGTTGATTATTCCGTGAGCATTCCCGCTATACTGACGCCTTACAAGTCCGATTTTATACGAATAATTTTTATCTGTAACCGTATCATCGGAGATAATGCAGCCACCGGATGTCTGCATGATCTGTCCATTTACGTTTTCCCATACCGGATTAGGCGTAATCTTATCACCGGACAGATAACGGTTAATCATATCATGGCTGAATTTTTCGCAATGTTCGGCAAAATTTGTCAGCGTATAGTTCGTCCGGCTTACTGACAAATACTGACAATAATCCAAACGGGTTACTTTCTCTTTTCTTTCCATAAGAAAAATTTTACTTCATATAAGCAATATTGTAAAATAAAAAATCAGAGTTTTGCGTAAGTCCTGATCTCTGTGAGTATCTGTCGTGTGCAGCCGAAGTCTGTACTCATGATCCGTCAGTTTTTTTTACAAGGCAGAAACAACGTATGAAGGCAGGTCAGATATCGGAAGTGCTGACGGAACTGAGACCTTATACAGAACCTGACAGTGTCCCTGACACGGAGTCTCCTGTCAGACGTTATTACACCCGTTCGCTGAGAGATATGAAAATGGTTTTGGATAGTTCCGTGAATTACATCGAAGAAAAGCTTTCGATGAATAACGCCCCGGCATGTTGAAATCGCTGTGGAATAAACTTCTGAACCGTTGATTAAGCTGATTTTTCTGATTGCTCTGTTGTTTTCACGGCATCCGGTTGTTAAAGAAGAATTTGATATTTGGGAAAATGAACAGGCGCGTGAATCAGGGAGATATTTACCGGTAAACCTTCAAAGAACCTGATAAGCGGAGTTCATCTCACATCTTTCGTTCCGGCGTATGAGAGAAGTCCGAAAAGCAATCGAATTTGCTCTTGGATTTGATGCCTTGAAATAAGTGTCTGAATCAGAATTTTCAGGATTTAAAAATCATGGTAATCTTCAAATCCTGAGAATCTTGGTTCAGATTACCCGTTGTTATTTCAATCTGAACGGTTCATAATCCCCGGGCCAATACGCCTGATCTATGGGCGTGTCCATCAACCCGCAGAGTTTTGCCCGATTCAGATTGTTTAAAATCAGATATATCAATTCTTTACCGCGAACACCGCCTAACGCGCCGCCTGCCGCGCTGATTTCATCGAATTTGTTCACTGAATCCCGGCGAACACCTTTGCCGCAAAAGATAAGCGGAACCGGCTCTCCGGAATGAATCAGAGGTCCCGAACTCGGCGTGGAATGATCTGCGGTAATAATGACTAAGACTTCCGGATCATCCAGAATCGGCGTAATCGCTTCTCCGATTCCGGCATCCAGGGCTTCGATAACATTTTTTTTGGCAATGGGGTCTTTGGCATGAGCAGCCGCATCCGGGGCTTTGGTATGAACATGAATAAAATCATAAGTATCCAGCAGTTGCCGCGCCATTACCAGACGCCCGGATATATCTTTTCCGGGGTGATCGCTGTCCGGCATGGCACGGAAATCCATCCCGATGTATGTGCAGATTCCCCGATAAATATTTCCTGACGCAATAGAAATACCGCAAAGCCCGTAACGTTCCCGAAAAAAAGGAACAAGCTTTATCTGTCCGGCTCGCTGAGTCAGCAGCGCATTGACAGGCTGCTCTTTCAGACGGGTATACGCCCACAGCAGATATTTTTTCAGGGCTTTTACCGTATTCAGGGCTGCGGGATCACGGGTATAAGCCTGCCAGGGCTTGAGTTCGGATAAAAAATGTCCGGCAGTAATCGGGTCTGTGTCTGTGATGTGCGGAGATACATGACCGCTCATCAGCAAAACGCCCGTAAGTCCTTCAATCCGATGAAAACGGAATTTAACTCCGTCTGTTTCATAACTCTCAATCGCCTGAATGAACCCTTCTGTTTCCTGTTCCGAAAAAGACCTTGCTGATTTTTGAAGAATCAGGGAGTTATCTTTTTCTTCCGTATGGGCAAAACGCGCCATAACCGCAACATCTTCGGGGCGGATGGCAATGCCCAAGCCCAACGCTTCCAACGCGCCTCTGCCCGGAAATTCGGCAGAATCGTATCCGAACATGGAAAAATGGGCATTTTCGCCGGTCAATGCCTGTCCTGATTGCGCGGGATGATACAGCCCGTTCGCACCTCTTGCTGCCAGCCTGTCTAAAACAGGCGTATGCGCGGCTTCAAGCGGCGTCTGATAATCCAATTCTTTATAAGAACGATCTCCGATGCCATCCAATATCATCAGAATACATCGTTTGCTTTTGTCAGGGAGCGCCATTGTGTTTTATTCCCCAAAATATTAAATTGAAATCTGCATTTCTTATGCTGAATAGCACAATTTTCACTTTGGGGGTAGTAAAATGTGCCTGAATCCTTGACACTCTTTTAAAAACCCGCTATATATGAATAAAAACAGCAGGGGTGGCTGAACTCAGCCTGAGATCATACCCTTTGAACCTGATTCGGATAATACCGGCGTAGGGAGCAGACGATGACTTAAGCCGTTTTCCTGCATGGATGCGGCTTTTTGTTTTTTAAGGAGAAATCAGATATGGAAAACCTGGCAGCACACGCCGCACAGAATTTGGCGGCAGTCAGAGAAAAACGTCCGTTGATTCACAATATTACCAATTATGTGGTGATGAATTACACTGCCAATGCCCTGCTGGCTATGGGCGCGTCTCCGGTCATGGCGCATTCTTCCGATGAGGTCGAAGACATGGTGTCGCTGGCAAACGCGCTGGTGATCAATATCGGCACATTATCAGGCGCATGGGTTGATGCCATGATAGCCGCCGGAAAAAAAGCCTCAGAACTTGGCACGCCGGTTATTCTCGATCCGGTGGGATCCGGCGCAACGGCTTACCGAACTCAGAGCAGCAAAAAAATCATTCAGGAAACAAAGCTTTCCGTAATACGCGGAAATGCTTCTGAAATTTTATCGCTGATAGATAAAGACGCCAAAACAAAGGGCGTGGATTCAGGCTGTTCGGTGACAGATGCGGCAGATGCGGCAAAGCATATTGCAAGGCAGTTCAACACAACGGCTGCCATTACAGGACAGACGGATTTTGTTACTGATGGCGGGCGTGTTTTCAGCATATCCAACGGGCATTCCATGATGGCAAATATCACCGGAACAGGATGCACCGCAACCGCAATTATCGGCGCGTTTTTAGCGGTTGATTCCGATCCGGCAAGAGCAGCGGCAACCGCGCTGGCTTTTTTCGGTTTAGCCGGAGAAATCGCCGCTCAGAAAGCTTCCGCGCCCGGAAGCTATATGATTGCGCTCCTGGACGCGCTTTACACCATCACCCCGAATCAGCTTGAAGGCGGCTGTAAAATTGAGACTTCCTAAGCCTCTCCTGCCAGCTTCCCCAAGGTCTGAATCCCTTTTTCTATCGTTTCTGTGAACGGATGTCCGCACCCGATGCGGATATAGCGCGTAAATTGACCATCTGCCGAACAGACCATGCCGGGAAGAATGGAAATTTTATGCTCCAGAGCTTTCTGATATAAGTTAAGCCCGTCAGCACCTGAAGGCAGTTGTATCCACAACAACGCTCCGCCCCTGGGAATGGACAGCCGGGTATCTTCGGGAAAATATTTCTGAACGGCAAGAGCCGTGCGAATCAGTTGATTTTTAACCGCAGTTCTCAATTTTCTCAGATGCCGCTCATAAGCTCCTTCTGACAAAAAATGAGCAATAATATACTGATCCGAAGATGCGGTTGCTACTGTTGTTGCTGCTTTGAGGCGCAGAATTTTTTCTTTGAACCGTTTTCCCGGAATTACCCATCCGATCCGAAATCCTGCTGCAAGCGTTTTGGAAAAAGAAGAGCAGGTCATCACCAAATCTTTGCGATCGGTTTTGCAGCGTGTCTCATCACGGTTTTTTCCACCACACCAGCCAAAGCTCCGCCTCGCCCTGACTTGAGATATGCTCATCTGTTCTGTATTGTTCCAAAATATTGCGAATCAACAATTCGGTTTCCGCATCATCTTTTCCGAATATCGCAAAATAGTTTTTGTAAAAACGAACCACTTCTTCAAACGGACGGCTGAAGCGATATGTCCATGAGATATGTTTCAGATTTGGCTGTCGTCCGCCTGCCAGAAGCCAGCCCATGAGATGAATCAGATAAAATTTGCCGGATGGCGGTGCTGCTTTCATAATCGGGGACCATAAGGATTTTCTGATCGGCTGATCTTTTTCTCCCGAACCGAATATGACCGCGCAGAATCCCTTCGACCATTCTTCGATCTTTTTAATTCCCGAAGGTTCGAGTACCGGCGGAAAACATGCGGCAGCAACCAGATCATAGCGCAAATCCGTCTGATATTCCCCGAAAGACGCACGGACAGTTCTGATATTCTCAAGCCCGCGATGAGCCGCTTCTTTTTGAAGAGATGTCAGCATATTTTCGCTGTAATCCATTCCTGTAACCCGCACGCCTTTTTCTGCCAGAGGAATTGACAGCGTTCCGGGTCCGCATCCCAAATCCAGAACCTCGGAACCCGGTCTGATCAGTCCTTCGGAAAAAAATATCCTGCCCGCTTCTTCTCCGAGCCGCCAGGGTTCTCCCCAGGTGTGATGATAAATATCGCCGATAGAATCGTAAAATTCATGCCAGCGCTCAGGGCTTATTTTCTGAGTGTTCATCAGAAAAGAATCGCGCCGGGCTTGCTCCCATGAGGATTCCCAAAATGCGGTATCCTGAAGATCATTGATTATCGTTTCCATGTTACACCCTAATCCGTACCTGAAACGGATTTATTCGTTTTAATATCGTATTTGCCAAGCCGTTTATATAAAGAAACCCTGCTGATTCCGAGCATCCGTGCTGCTTCGGCTTTATTTCCCTGAGTCGAAATCAGCGCGTCCAATAGTTGCTGTCGCCCGATCACATCTTGCGGATATGGCGATTGCCGAGCCTGTTTCAATGGGCATAGTGTATCTGCGCTCATCAGACGCGGAAGATGTTCAGGCAGAATATCACCTCCGGAACAGAGAACAAAGGCATACTCGATGATATTTATCATTTCGCGGACATTGCCCGGAAATCCGTAGGCGTTCAGAATTGCAAATGCCTCGCTGCTCATGCCTGAAATCGGTTTTTCCGTTTTCAGCCGAAGTCGGGCGATAAAAGAATTGATCAGCAGAGCAATATCTTCGCGGCGTTCCCGAAGCGGCGGAAGATAAATCGGGATAACCCCGATGCGATAATATAAATCTTCGCGGAAACGACCGCTTTCCACAAGTTTCACCAAATCTTTATGCGTTGCCGAAATAATGCGGACATCCGTGGAAATGGGTTTGTGATCTCCCACCCGCTCAATTTCTTTTTCCTGTAAGACGCGCAAGAGTTTTACCTGAACCGAAGCGGAAATATCACCGATTTCATCCAAAAAAATATCGCCCTGATTCGCAGCCTCGAATCGTCCGATCCGGGTATGCCCAGCGCCGGTGAACGCGCCTCTGACATGTCCGAACAGCTCGCTTTCCAAAAGAGATTCATTGAGCGCGGCGCAATTCACCTTGATAAACGGTTTGTTCCGCCGCCGCCCGAGCCGGTGAATTGCTTCTGCCACAAGCTCCTTGCCGGTGCCGCTTTCCCCGTAAATCACTATCGGCGCATCGGATTGCGCTGCGGATGAGATGAGATCGGATGTCCGGCGCATCACGGCAGACTCGCCGATCATCCCGTGAAAGCCGGCTTTGCTATCCAGCTCATGGCGTAATTTTGAAATCACCTTTTCCCGGCTCATCACTTCGCTCAGATCGGTCAGGGTTTCCACTCCGCCGATGACATTATCGCTGCTGTCCTTCAGGATCGAAGCGTTTTTGATGGCATAAAGCAATGACCCGTCTTTTTTCCGCAGCGTGCATTTTGCCCGTCTGATGCTCTTTTTTTTGAACAGCGCGCAATGCTTGTCCACCCCTTCGGTCCGCTCTTTTGCACACACATCGCAGCCCAGCATGGAACAGGATTGCCCGACAATTTCTGCTCTGCTGTAGCCGGTAAGATGCTCCATCGCGCTGTTCACCGACACGATGATGCCTGCCGGATCAACCACCATCAGACCGTCTGCCATAGTTTCGATAATGGTTTTCCAATATCTGCTGAGTTCTTTTTCAAACATTTTTATCTCTTCGGATTGTAAATACCCTTTACGGATGTCAACTGTCAATACTTTACAGGTGTAAAGTTGTCATTGTCCGGATAAAATCAATTTTTCATTTTATATTCGGATAGATAAAAAATGTAAAGTCATTTTTCAAAGTGGCATGATTTATGCTTTGAATATATCACATAAGAAAAAGAAGAGGTACTCATTTTGCAGAAAAACATTCATCATCTGGATATACGCGGGGCAATCGCGCCGATTACATTTCTTCAGGTGAACCGGGCGTTTCGGGAAATGAAGCACGGTGAAATACTGGAAATACAGGGAGATGATGCAGATACCCGGCAGGATATTTTTCAGGTGATGAATATGTTTCACTATCAGATAGTCGGAATTGAGGATCGGAAGACATTTTTTCGGATTTGTCTTAAAAAAAGATAATAACCGAATCAGAAGGAGAAAAACAGATGATCGGAACTACTCCCAAGCCCTTTGAAGAAATAACAGAGGCTCTGAAGGGCTATGACAGGATTGCTGTTATCGGCTGTGACGGATGTGCCAAAGTCTGTATGACCGGCGGCAGCGATCAGGTTGCCGAAATGGCTGAAAAATTGAAAAAAATTGGTAAATCGGTGCTTTTTGCAATGTCTCCTGAGCGCACCTGTTATGTAGGAAAAACAAAGACTTCGTTAGACCCGCAATTGGACAAATTAAAGGAAGCTGATGCCTTACTGGTGCTGGGCTGCGGCGGCGCGGTTCAGATTACCCGGCAGGTCATTGAAAATTACGGGCTGACCATTCCGGTAAAAGTCGGTCTTGACTCTGTCGGACACATGGATACGCTGATCATGGGCGAACTTGCCATCGAGCAGTGTCAGGAATGCGGCGAGTGTATTCTGAACGAAACCGGCGGAATCTGTCCGGTTACAAAATGTGCCAAAAGTCTGCTCAACGGACCCTGCGGCGGCGCGCAGAACGGCAAATGCGAAGTGGATTCCGAGCGCGATTGTGCATGGATTCTTATTTACAACCGGATGGCGGCACTCGGCGAACTCGACAAATTGCGGCGATTCATGGAACCCAAAGATTACAGCAAAATGGCAAAACCCCGCAGACTGAATATCAAAGAAAGGAAGGTAGAATGAAACTGACAGAATTATTCGATAAAGGCGAATTTGTGATTACCAGCGAAGTCGGTCCTGTCAAAGGCTGTCTGCGGAGCATCGCCGGAAGCAAGCTTCCCCAGTGCGCTCAGGAAGCCGAACTTGTCCGAAGCGTTGCTCATGCGATCAATGTAACCGATAATCAGAGCGCGGTGATGCGACTAGGCTCTCTTGCCGCATCGGTAAAACTGAAAGAACGCGGATTCGAGCCGATTTATCAGATGACCTGTCGGGATAGAAACAGACTCGCATTGCAGTCCGACCTGCTGAGTGCGTGTTCTCTGGGCATTGACAATGTGCTGTGTCTGACCGGAGATTATACCAGTCTTGGGGATCACAAATCTGCCAAAAGCGTTTTTGATATAGATTCCGTGCAGTTGCTCAAAATCGCCAAAGGCTTGAATGAGGGGCATGATATGATGGGAAACGCCCTCACTCAGTCAACAAACCTTGCGCTGGGCGCGGTGGTGAATCCGAATTTCGAGCCGCTGGACCTGCAACTGCTCAAAATGGAGAAAAAAATCGA
>Ga0316611_1000481_pt1 | contig 13668 bp, 14 predicted proteins | sample MIS2016202_MG_FD_207675 | JGI IMG/M metagenome (GOLD analysis project Ga0316611, IMG submission 207675) | Microbial mat bacterial communities from Middle Island sinkhole, Lake Huron, Michigan, United States - MIS.2016.202 | ecosystem: Environmental > Aquatic > Freshwater > Lake > Sediment... | reverse complement strand
AGTGCGGGTAGACAGTACGTTGTCAAATACTAAGATTATTATGGTTTCGGCGAGTTCATACGATTTTAGTGAGCGTTTGAAGGGGATTACGAATAGTGATGGTTTTTTAGCCAAACCGATTGATATTAACCGTTTATTCGGTATGATGGTGGAGGTGTTGGGCTTGACTTGGCTCTATGATGACGCGCCAATGATTGAGACTGCATCTATGGCTGAGTTGGTGTTGCCTCCAGCAACTCAGTTGGAGGCGTGGTATAAGTTAGCCGAAGTGGGTGATTTGCTGGAAGTGGAGGAGCAAGCCCTCGCTTTGGCAAAAGCAGCCCCCCAATATCAACCCTTTGTGACAGAATTATGTGAGCAAACGGCCGCGTTTAAGGTATCAAAAGTAATGGCTTTTTTGGAACAGTTTGTAAAAAATGAGGAACATCATGGCTGATTCAAGTTCATTTCAAATAGACCCTAAAGAATATCAAATTTTAGTGGTAGATGATACGCCGACCAATTTGAAAGTAGTTATCAATTATTTACGCACCTACGGTTTTAAACTCTTGATGGCCGATGACGGCGAAAGTTGTTTGAAACAGGTTAAAATACGCCATCCTGATTTAATTTTGCTAGATGTCATGATGCCTGGCATGGACGGCTTTGAGGTCTGTCGGATTTTGCAGGCCGATGAAATGACCCGTCAAATTCCTATCATTTTCATGACGGCCTTGAGTAATGAAGCCGATAAAGTGAAGGGTTTTGAGGTCGGGGCAGTGGATTATATTACGAAACCAATTCAACAAATGGAAGTGTTGGCGCGAGTGAATACCCATTTGCGGATTCAACGGCAAGCGCGCGAATTACAACAAGCTAATCAAAAATTGATTCAACTTAATGCAGATAAAGATAAATTCTTCTCCATTGTGGCGCATGACCTGAAAGGGCCATTTATGCCATTGTTAGGTAATGCGGAGTTGCTGACGGAAATGGGCGATGTATTACCGCCTGCTGAGGTGAAGCAATTAGGGGCGGCCATTCAACGGACGGGGCGTAATGTATTTAGTTTATTAGAAAACTTATTGGCTTGGGCGCGGTTGCAAATGGGGCGCATGGAATATAGTCCACAACTGTTAGATATGAGTGACATCGCCATTAAAAATGTAGAATTATTATCAGGTAACGCGGCGATTAAACAAATTGATTTGCGTAATGAGGTGAAGGCGGAGACGTGGGTTTATGCCGATGAAAATATGTTAGATACAGTAATACGTAATTTAATCAATAACGCCTTGAAATTTACGCCGCAAGGCGGACAGGTGACGATTGCGGCGCAATTAGGAATTAGGAATTGGGAATTAGGAGTTGATTCATTTGTAATTCCTAATTCCTCACTCCTAATTCCTAATTACATTGAGGTTTCTGTTGCGGATACGGGGGTGGGCATGAGCGAGGAGACGCGCCAGAAATTATTTAAACTAGACCAACATGTGACCACCGTTGGCACAGGCCATGAAACGGGGACGGGGTTGGGCTTAATCATTTGTCAGGAAATGGTTATCAAAAGTGGCGGACGGATATGGGTGGAGAGTGAGGTGGGGCGGGGGACGACGGTTCATTTTACGGTACAATCAAATGGTAGATGAATATAAACAAAAAACGGCCTAAATTTAGGCCGTTTTTTGTTTGCTCAAGAACGCTATTTAACTAGCACTCACTAATGTACGGGTAATAATGGCTTCAAGTTCATCGCCCCGTTTATTTTTGCTTTTAACGCCTTTTTTGCTATCCCCGTTTTCATCGGGCAGATCTTGAAAAAGGGAGAAAGCCGCAGCCATGGCTGTCACCATTGGCTCATCGTCATTTATCTGAACAGGAGCTTCTTGTTTTTGTGGCGCAGGGCGGCGGGGTTGGCGGTTTTCCTGCGGCGGCACAAATTTATTGGCTATTTCTTTAGGTGGTGGTGGGGGCAATAAGGCTTTGATAGATAAATCTATTTGTCGCTTCTTTTGGTCAACTTTCAACACCTTAATTTTAACAGGGTCGCCCACTTTCAACACTTCTTGGGGATGATTAATATATTCATGGGTGATTTCCGAAATATGAACTAACCCTTCACGTTCACTTTCCACATCAATAAACGCGCCATACGACTCAAGTCGGGTCACAACCCCTTCAAGTTCATCGGCATCCTTAATATCTTTTAGCCGTAATTTAACGGGCTTTATCATGGTTAAGCTGATGCGTCCCCGTTTTTTGTCCACTTTCTTAACCCAAACTTCTACATCTTGGCCTTCACTCACCACATCACTCGCATTTTCAACTTTATGACGAGCTAATTGTGAAATATGAATTAAGCCATCTTGGGCTAAACCTAAATCAACAAAGGCCCCAAACTCAGTAATATTTTTTACTTTGCCCGTCATATATTGACCTTTTTGCAAGTTCATAATCGACTCTTGGTCAATTTGAGATTTCTTGCGGCGGCGTTTCTTTTTGGGTTGGTCACTTTTCACTGCTTGGGCTTCACTGGATTCAGCCGATAAAGTGGCCTCTGTTTGGGTAGATGTTACTTCTGTGGCAACTTCGCTAACAGGTACTTCTGATTCAGCAGGGGCATCTTCAGCTTGAACAACGACATCATCCGATGTAGCAATTATTTCAGGTTCTGAATTAACCTCTGTAATAGGTTCTAGTTTTTCTTCATCAATGGGTAAATTTTCTTGGCTCATAAATACTCTCCACTCCTATAGACACCCATACCATGGGGTCAAATTTAATAGCCTACGATTATACCATAGCTGTTCCCTTACAGGCAAATAATGAGGTTATGAGGTTAATTATTGCTGTAAACATTCAAGAGCCAAAGCATGTAATATTGAGTTATGTGAGGCTAAAACCGCGAATCTGTCGGTGAGATTATTGATGTGTGGTAAGGAATTACCTGCTAAATCAGTGATTAAACCGCCAGCTTCCGTAATTAATAGCGCGGGAGCTAAAAAATTTTCAGGGGTTAGGGTATGACGCGCATCAATATGAAGGGGACATTTGCCCATTGCTACCATAACCAAAGCAATGGTTGCCGCCCCAAAACTACGCACACCACGCGTTTGGTTCAGCAGGTGATTAACAGAAGGTTGCATTATGTAATGATTCAAATCACAACTAATGAGTATATCGGCCAAATTTCTGGTGGGTAGTGGCTGAATAGGTTCACCATTAAAAAAAGCCCCGCCATTTTTTTGCGCCCACCATTTTTCTTGGGTGAATAAATTGCCAATGAAGGCATATTCAATGGTCTCAACGGCTAAAGGCGCATCCGCTGGGCTTAGACTAATCGCCATGCCTGACGGGGCCAACCCACGCGCGAAATTTTCCGAGCCGTCCACGGGGTCAAGTACCATCGTCAATTGAGGCGACCCCGACCCAAATTGGCGCGGCTCACCTTCCTCTGATAGTAAGATAACACTATAAGGAAATTCTTTTTGTAAATAAGCACAAACCGCCTCATCAGCCGCCAGGTCAAACCATTTCACCTCATCTCCTTTGGCGTTATGTTGGCTGCCCCGCCATGTTTTGGGAGGGGGTTGGCTTACAACTTGTGACACTGCGATAAAAAGTTGATGTAAGTGGGGGAATATTTTATTGGACAACATGAATGTTTCCTTAATCGTGGTACTTACAGAGTCCAAAATGTTAGATTTGACTGTCAAATCTAACATTTTGGACTCCGTAAGCGAAAGCCTATATGGTTCAAAATTAGTTTATAACACAACAAAAATGGTCTTTCAAAATTATCTACTAAGATTCGACAAATATCAAAGTTTGGTGTAATATCGGGGCTATCTTCATAGGTAGTTAAAAAATGAAGTTCCTCTTTATAGATGTTCTAAAATCGTTTGAGAAATTCTTCACAATTGAATTGACAAATTATATCATCAAATGGTATAATTGGCCTATAAAACCGTGAAGAAGCCTCCGCAGCCTTTCAAACATTTTTTTTTAGCCATGCAAATTAGTGGCACATTACAATGTCCAGTCATTGGGATTGGTGTTGGCGTGTGGCTAGATGGTCACTTTGGTACAACTCCCTGGTTAATGTTTACCTTACTCTTAGGGACGCTCATTTTCTCCGCTTATTCAATATATCGTGCGATACAGTACGATCAAAAATCACACCGAAGCAAAGGATAGCTATGGATAAACTAAAATCATCACTGCCATATATTATTGGGGCGATTGTGGTCATGGGTTTAAGTACGTTTTTGCCGACTGAACAACCTATCATTTCGGTTAAAGCAGAGCATTTATTTTGGCTTGGTCCGTTGAATGTCACTAATTCTATGTTGACCTCTTGGTTAGTTATTGTGATTGCAGTGGGTGGATTTGTGATTGGCTTACGCAATATGCAACTTAACCCATCGGGCTTCCAGAATTTCCTAGAGTTCCTCTATGAAAGTTTATATCAATTAACTGAAAATGTGGCAGGAACGAAACATGCGGCGAAATTCTTTGCTTTACCCGCGACCATCTTCATCTATGTTATTCTCTCTAATTGGTTAGCTTTATTCCCTGGCCTTCCGTTGATGGGCGTTGGTTTGTGTGAAGAACATCATATTGAGGCTAAAGCGGGAGCAACAGAGCATAAAGAGGAAGCAGCTGCTGTAGCCAAATGGTGGAAAACTTGTGAACCAGGCCAAGTCATTGTCCCCTTTCTCCGTTCCCCTAGTGCTGATTTGAATAATACATTATCTTTGGCTTTGGTTACTCAAGTTCTAGCCCAAATTTTTGGTATCACAATTTTAGGTGTGGGCGGTTATGCTGGCAAGTTCTTTGTAACTCACAAAATGACTTCGGCTAAGAGTGGGGGAGAATTTGCCCTCGGTATTATTGATTTTCTGGTGGGTTTGTTAGAACTGCTCAGTGAGTTCATTAAAGTCGTAGCGTATACTTTCCGGTTGTATGGTAACATCTTCGCGGGAGAAGTAACGGTTTTTATTGTCGTTTTCTTCATTCCTTTGTTTGCTGTTCTACCAATGCTTGCCTTTGAAGTGTTTGTTGGCTTCATTCAGGCATTTGTGTTCTTTATCTTATCTGTGGCTTTCTACACTTTAGCCAGCACAAGTCATGGTGGACATGACGAAGCTCACTAATTCGTTTTGAGTTTATAACCTAAGCGTTAAATCACTAAATAGTAAAAATTTTTAGGAGGAAGTTAGAACTATGGAAGCAGAAGCAGCAAAACTCATTGGGGCGGGCCTAGCGGTTGGTTTAGGAGCTATTGGGCCAGGAATTGGCATTGGTTTAGCCACAAGCGGAGCCTTGCAATCAATGGCTCGTAATCCAGATATGTCCCCACAAGTTGTAACTTACATGTTTGTGGGTATTGCCTTCGCCGAAGCACTCGCTATTTTCGGCTTGGTTATTTGTTTGATACTCCTATATGCGACTCCTTGAGGTTCGTATACATTTGAGGGTCAATGGCCTTCAAAAAAAGTTCATCTAAAGTTTATTGCCTAAATGAAGAAAGGAGGGCCAGAACTTGGCAGCATTAGGATTTGATTTTCTGATAATAGCAGTTTATACCTCACAGTTCTTGATATTGTTTTTCATTCTGAAACAAGTCGCTTATAAACCCATCGCTGACATGCTAGAAAAACGTAAACAGGCGATTGCTGAAGGTTTGGCGGCAGCAGAGAAAGCAAAACAAGAAGCAGCACAACAACGAGCTGAATTTGAAAAAGAATTAGCTAAGGCTCGTGAAGCTTCATTAAAAGAAGCCTCACAAGCGGCTGAATCTACTCGTAAGATGCAAGAAGAAGTCCTGGTCGCGGCTCGTAAAGAAGCGCAAGAAATTATTGCTAAAGCCCGACAAGAGGCTCAACAAGAAAAAGCCCAAGTGATTGCTGATTTGCAGAAACAAACTGGTGAGTTAGCCATGCAAATTACCCGTAAGGTTGTGGGTAGTGCGATTGATGAAACTGTACAACGCAAGTTGACTGACCAGTTCTTAGCGCAGTTAGGAGAGGCATAGTGAACCCACAAGAGCTTTCGCATAAATATGCTAATGCCATATTTAGCCTGGCTTTGGATGAGTGGCTCATGGCCTTGAATCAGGTTAAGGATAGCTTGGCGAATGATGTGGGGTTAGCTGAAAAATTGCAAAATGTTACCTTGACTTTTGGAGAAAAACAAAACTTGTTAGACTCCATTATTCCCATTGTTACTTCACAACAATTACGCAATTTTTTATACACTTTGTTGAAAGAGGGGCATATTAGCCTAATAAATGATGTTTTAGGTGATTTGGAACGTCTTTCAAAGGGTGGGCCACAAGTACAAGCAACCTATGTGACAACAGCTACGCCTCTCAGGAATGAAGATAAAGATAAATTCCGCCAGAAATTACGGGCGCAATATGGCGATAAATTGGAGTTTGTCTTTAACGTTGACCCAACAATTATTGGTGGGGCGATTGTGCAAATTGGTGACAAACTCATTGATGGTAGTGTAGCCACACGACTTCATGCTATCGGTAATGTTTTAGGGGTTAAATCTTAAAACATCTGGGTGTTAAAATCACACAAATATTAAACCGTTAGTCAATGTACCGGAGATACAATGGTTCTTAAGTTAGATGATATTACAGCCAAAATACGGCAACAAATAGAGTTTTTTGAAGCTCCAATTGAAGAAGCGGATGTTGGTACCGTAATTAGTGTGGGTGACGGGATTGCTCGCGTTGCTGGCCTAAGAAACGTCATGGCCTCTGAACTATTGGAGTTCCCCGGTGGTGTTTTAGGTATTGCCCTCAACCTGGAAACTAACCAGGTTGGCGCGGTAATCATGGGTGATTATGAGCATATTGAAGCCGGCAATACCGTTAAAAGTACCAAACGTATCGCCTCTGTCCCTGTCGGTGAAGCTCTCATGGGACGAGTAGTTAATGCTATTGGTGAACCTTTAGACGGCAAAGGCCCGATTCAAAATGCAGGTTTCTATCCTGTGGAAAAAATCGCGCCTGGCGTTATTGACCGCGCAAATGTGGATACGCCCGTGCAAACGGGAATTATGGCGATTGATGCCATGGTGCCTGTAGGTCGTGGTCAACGTGAGTTAATCATTGGTGACCGCCAAACAGGTAAAACTGCCATTGCGGTTGATGCGATTATCAATCAAAAAGGGAAAGATTTACTCTGTATCTATGTAGCGATTGGACAACGGCAAGGTCAAGTGGCGCAAGTTGTGGCAACCTTAGAAGAACAAGGGGCGATGGCTTATACTATTGTGGTGGTGGCGGGGGCTTCTGACCCTGCGCCTATGCAATACATTGCGCCCTATTCTGGTTGTGCCATGGCCGAGTATTTCATGGATAAGGGTAAAGAAGTTCTGATTATTTACGATGATTTGAGCAAACATGCGTGGGCTTATCGGCAAATTTCTTTGCTCCTTCGCCGCCCTCCTGGTCGTGAGGCTTATCCTGGTGACTTATTTTACCTTCACTCGCGCTTATTAGAACGTTCTGCAAAGTTGTCTAAGGCAAAAGGGGGCGGTTCAATTACTGCTTTGCCCATTATTGAAACCTTAGCGGGTGACGTGAGTGCTTATGTACCCACTAACGTTATCTCAATTACCGATGGGCAGATTTTCTTGGAAAGTGACTTATTCTATTCAGGGCAACGTCCCGCTATTAATGCCGGGGTTTCGGTCTCGCGCGTGGGTGGTGACGCTCAAACGAAGGCCATGAAGAAAGTTGCGGGACAATTACGCTTAGACTTGGCTCAATATCGCTCATTGGCCGCTTTTGCTCAATTTGGGTCAGATTTAGACCAGGCCACTCGTGAACAATTGGAACGGGGGATGCGCTTAACGGAATTATTAAAACAGCCGCAATATCGCCCGTTACCATTAGAAGACCAAGTTATTTCTATCTATGCTTTCACTAAAGGGTATGGTCGTACTGTGCCTGTAGTTAAAGTGGCGGAGTATGTAGAAAAAATGCTTCAATTTATTAAATCAAATCATCCAGGGGTTAGCCAAACCATTGCGGATAAAAAAGTGCTAACTGATGATGTAGAAATATCACTGCGGAGTGCTTTAGCCTCCTATAACCAATCCGTTGGTTATGATGTCCCCAAATCTTAGTGGGTAAAGCCTAGTAGTTTAAGGTTAACTTAATTATGGCCTCAATTCGTGAACTAAAACGGCGTATCAAAAGTGTTAAAAACATTTCTCAGGTGACTCGTGCCATGCAAATGGTGGCCGCGTCACGAATGAGACGCGCCCAAGAACAAGCCATTGCTTCACGCCCGTATGCCGCGAAGTCATGGGAAATTCTCACTCACTTGGCTTCCCAAAAACTTAATGTGGAAAACTTACATCCACTTCTGACGCAACGTAAACAGGTCAAAAATGTCGCTATCATTTTGATGACGGCAGATAAAGGGTTAGCGGGTGGCTATAACGGTAATGTTATTCGAGCCGCGATGCGCTTTATGAAGGAACGGGGACAAGAAAGTGCCAGTTTAATTACGGTGGGGCGTAAGGGACGTGACCTTATGGTGCGTTATGGACGTAAGGTTATCGCGGAGTTTTCAGATTTGCCTGCTCGCCCAACCACGGTTGATATTGCGCCGATAACGCGTTTGGCTTTGGATGGTTTTTTGAGTGGCGAATATGATGAAGTTCATTTGGCTTATACTGACTTTGTCAATACCTTAGTTCAACAGCCTACTGTTCGAATGTTATTACCTATTCGACCTGGTAATATTGAGAGTAAGGTCATGAGTGAGTATTTAGTAGCTGAAGAACATCAACTTGGGTTAGTTTATGCGTATGAACCTGACCCTGAAAGTCTACTAGACACCATTTTACCCCGTTTTACTGAATTACAAATTTATCAGGCATTCCTAGAATCGAGAGCCAGTGAAGAGTCTGCTCGGATGGTGGCGATGCGGAATGCGACAAATAATGCTAACGACTTAGCCAGCGATTTAACACTTAGTTACAATCGGGCGCGTCAGGAAGCAATTACAAAAGAAATGCTCGATATTGCAGGTGGAGCTGAAGCTCTGGCTCAAACCACCGCGTAACTATAATTGAAAAGTCAACTTTTCATTTGTTTGACCTTTTCTAGTTTCTCATTTTCTTGGTAGGAGAGTTAAATGGCAAAAGGAACGGTAGGACATGTCACCCAGGTTATGGGTGCAGTGGTAGATGTAGAATTTCCCTCAGGTGACTTACCACAAATCTATTATGCATTAGATGTTGAGCAGGAAGGGCGCGCTGATTCGCTAGTTTTAGAAGTTCAGCAACACATGGGCAATAATGTTGTGCGGACTGTGGCTATGGATGCAACTGAGGGCTTGCGACGAGGTATCGCGGCGGTTGACACTGGCGCGCCTATTAGCGTACCTGTTGGCCCATCCACATTAGGACGTATTTTTAATGTTTTAGGCCGCCCTGTGGATAACCTCGGCCCAGTTACACCTGAAAAATATTACTCCATTCACCGCCCCGCCCCTGATTTCAAAGACCAAGTCACTAAAGCCGAGATTTTTGAAACGGGTATCAAGGTCATTGATTTGATTGCTCCCTTTACAAAAGGCGGTAAGACAGGTATTTTTGGTGGTGCAGGTGTAGGTAAAACAGTCGTTATTTTGGAGCTAATTGCTTCGATTGCCCGTGAACATGGCGGTTATTCCGTTTTTGCGGGTGTGGGTGAACGAACTCGTGAAGGGACTCAACTTTATCAAGAAATGCATGAAGCAGGCGTGTTGGATAAACTTTGCATGGTCTTTGGGCAGATGAATGAACCATCAGGGGTACGCTTGCGGGTGGCCTTGACGGGTTTAACCATGGCCGAGTATTTCCGTGATGAAGGCCGTGATGTATTGCTGTTCGTTGATAATATCTTCCGTTTCGTTATGAGTGGTTCTGAAGTGTCGGCTTTGTTAGGCCGTATGCCGAGTGCGGTAGGGTATCAACCGACTCTCGCGACTGAAATGGGTGCTTTACAGGAACGGATTACCTCAACTCGCAAGGGTTCTATTACGAGTATGCAGGCTGTTTATGTACCTGCCGATGACTATACCGACCCCGCGCCAGTGGTTTCATTTGGTCACCTTGATGCAACTATTTCGTTGGAACGCTCTATTGCTTCCATGGGGATTTTCCCGGCGGTTGACCCGTTGGCTTCTACTAGTCGTGTGCTTGACCCCTTAATTGTGGGCGAAGAACATTATGCAGTAGCTCGCGGGGTGCAAAGTGTATTACAACGCTATAAAGATTTACAAGATATTATCGCCATTTTGGGGATTGATGAATTGTCGGAAGATGACAAATTAGCTGTTTCCCGAGCGCGTAAAATTCAACGTTTCTTCTCGCAACCTTTTAGTGTGGCGGAACAATTTACGGGTCGTCCTGGTCGCTATGTACCTGTGCAGCAGACGGTTTCTGGCTTTAAACGTCTGTTGGCGGGTGAGTTGGATGATGTGGCTGAACCACATTTCTACATGGCGGGTGATGTTGAAGAAGTGTTAAAACGCCATCAAGAGTCAGGTAACTAAGATTGCAACTGAGAGATTAGCGTTATTTTTATGCTAATCTTTTAGCTGTTAATTTCTACTTTCTTCATGTCAAAAATCCATCTTGAAATCTTAACTATAGAACGTAAACTATACGATGATGAAGTTGACATGGTTGTTGCGCCGGGCGTGGAGGGTGTTTTTGGGGTTTTACCCAAACATGCGCCTTTATTGACAGCCCTAAACTATGGCGAACTTCAAGTTAAAAAAGAGGGTGAACCTGACCAATTTTTTGCCATTGGTGGTGGTTTCATCGAAGTTCGCCCCCATCATGTCGTTGTTATGGCTGACTCAGCAGAGCATGCCGAAGAAATTGATGCCCTGCGGGCTGAAGAATCTCGCCACCGCGCCCAAGAATTATTGGAAAAACGAGGTGAAGTGGTTGATTTTGAGAAAGCTCAATCTGCTTTAAGACGTTCTACTTTGCGCTTAAAAGTGGCTAAACGGCGGAGTGGTAGTCGCTCTGATATTCCCTTTAGCTAAATTATAACGTAATATAAAACCAAATGGCTTTAGCCAAATATAATTACGATGAGGCCAGAAGTTATATTTATTAACTTCTGGCCTTTTCTGGTATTGAGACTATGTTTGCAAAAAAAATTGGCATTGATTTAGGCACTTCCACCATTTTGATTTATGTTAAGGGGCGGGGGATTGTGTTGCGCGAACCGTCTATTGTCGCCACGACTGACGACCAAGAAAAAATTGTGGCAGTCGGCCATGAGGCTTTGGCGATGTTAGGCCGTGTGCCAGAAGCGATTGAGGTGACTCGTCCTTTACGGGATGGAGTCATTGCCAATTATCGTGTTACCGAGAAAATGTTGGAATTTTTTATTAATCGGATAGTTGGTTCTATTCGGTTATTTCCTCCTGAAGTAATGATTAGTACGCCCGTCGGCATTACGAGTGTGGAACGGCGAGCGGTGGAGGATGCGGCGCGCAAAGCGGCGCGCCGACAAGCTTATACCATTCCTGAACCTTTAGCAGCAGCAATTGGTGCGGGGTTGCCCGTCGATACACCAACGGGTAATATGGTGTTAGATATGGGCGGTGGCACGAGTGAGGCGGCGGTGATTTCTATGAATGGAATTGTAACAAGCCGTTCTATTCGAGTGGCGGGCATGAAGCTAGATGACGCGATTGCTAGTTATGTGCGGCGGAAGCATAATTTGGTGATTGGTGAGCAAACGGCGGAGGAAATTAAAATTACGATTGGCAGTGCCATGCCCATGGAACGCCTGATGTCGTTGGAAGTGAAAGGGCGAGACCAAGTGACGGGGCTGCCGCGTACCATTAGGGTTGGTTCTGATGAGATTACGGAGGCTTTGAATGAACGGCTGATTGAAATTAGCTCAGTAGTTAAAAATGTATTAGAGGCTACGCCACCTGAATTAGCGTCAGACATTATTGACCGAGGGATTATTATTACCGGGGGAAGCGCACAATTGCGTAATATTGATGCATTTTTAACGCAGCAAATAGGCGTACCATGTTATGTGGCGGATAATCCTACTGCCTGTGTGGCTTTGGGGGCGGGCAAAGGACTGGATATACGTGAAAAACTTGAACGGGCGGCTACGGTAGAGTATTATTAGATTAAGTTAACGGGTCTAAATAATAAGACATTTGCTGTAAATGGCTGAGAGGATCCATGGATTGGACTTTGACATAAGAGGGTAAAGTGAGGCTAATAGGGGCATAGTTCAAAATCGCGCGAATACCTGCTACAATCAGTTTTTCAGCCACTTCTTGGGCTGAAGTTGATGGCACAGCCATAATGGCTATCTTAATATTTTGGGTTGGGAGAATTTGATAAATAGAGTTGAAATCTTGAATAACTTTGCCATTATAATTCTGGCCGATTTTTTGTGGGTCATTATCAAAAATAACCTCAATATGAAACCCTTTATGGGCAAAACCACTATAATGACTAATTGCCTGCCCTAAATCACCAATACCCACTAAAGCCACTGACCAATCACGGTCAGCATGCAAAATTTGGGCGATTTGTTGTTGCAGATAGTTAACTTCATAGCCCATGCCTTGCTTACCAAATTCACCAAAATGAGCTAGATCCTTACGGATTTGCGCTGAACCAATACCTAATTTCTGTCCTAGCTGTTTAGATGAGGTAAATTCTTGGCCCGATGCTTGGAGTTGTTTTAGAGTTTGTAAATAGATAGGTAATCGCCCTATGACTACATCTGGAACGTCAGTTTGTGCCATAGACACATTCCTTACATATTATATAAATAACTAAATTTTGTTTGTGAGAGTTAATTGAGCTAATCAATTACTTTAGCAATGGTTTAATAATCTTAGCATAAACCTTGATAAAATACAATAGAATTTTTTCTTACACCGTATAGGTTTTCAAAACCCACTGCCATTAAGTTAAGCGAGGTTCTGACCCAAAGGGTTCGTAGTTTAAACCCTTTGGGTCGAAACCCATCATTTCGCCGAGACTTCGCCCCTTAAGTTAATGGTAGTGGGTTTCAAAACCTATACGGTGTAATAATAGTTTACCAAAATGATTTTAATTCATGGCTGCGTGTCAATTAACTCGTAAATTTTAGTCAAAACTTCCGTAATGCTTAACCCGTCAGTATTGATAACTATGGCATCTTTAGCGGGAATTAAAGGTGAAACGGGGTTTTCGCGGTCTTGTTTGTCTCGCCCTTGAATCGCCGCGAGAATAGTTTCATAATTAGCCGCTTGACCCTGCTCTATAAGTTCTTTATGACGGCGGCGGGCGCGCTCTTCGGCTGAGGCTTCCATGAATATTTTTAACTCAGCTTGGGGCAAAACAACTGTGCCAATATCACGCCCCACCATGATAATTGAGCCTTTAGCGGCCAGGTGGCGTTGTTGGTTGGTTAAAGTTGTTCGCACCCTCGCATAGCCTGACACCCGCGAAACCTGCGCCTCCACATTTTTGCCCCGAATCGCCCACGTCACATCCTCGCCATCAACCAACACCGTATAAAATCGCCCATCTTGCGGCCCCATTGCAGTCACGTCAATAGCTAATCTTTCAGCTAATTCCGACACAGCTTCCTCATCAGTCACCGCGATATGGCGCGCTAAAATAGCCCAGGTT
>Ga0316611_1000480_pt1 | contig 13669 bp, 12 predicted proteins | sample MIS2016202_MG_FD_207675 | JGI IMG/M metagenome (GOLD analysis project Ga0316611, IMG submission 207675) | Microbial mat bacterial communities from Middle Island sinkhole, Lake Huron, Michigan, United States - MIS.2016.202 | ecosystem: Environmental > Aquatic > Freshwater > Lake > Sediment... | reverse complement strand
TACGGCCCCTCGCTGGTTGAGCTTGCCGCAACGTTGGTTGAGCTTGCCGAAACCTTGCCTTCGGCAGGCTCAGGCAACGGCCCCTCGCTGGTTGAGCTTGCCGAAACGTTGGTTGAGCTTGCCGAAACGTTGGTTGAGCTTGCCGAAACGTTGGTTGCGCTTGCCGAAACCTTGCCTTCGGCAGGCTCAGGCAACGGACAGACCTCCCCGCGGTTGAGGGGTGGTTGAGCTTGCCGAAACCCCGCAACCAGCGAGCCATACTGCGCTTCAAACTGCTTAACCGCCCATTCGGTGATGTTTTCCTGGCGGTTGCTGCCATCCTCAGCGTAGGTATAGAAGGGAAAACATTGCGTATCACCAGTTAGGTGGTAATCTGGAATGCAATTACTTACGAGACAGTGAAACGACTTATTGTTCCCTATACTGCTTAAACAAATGACGATATTTTCTGATTCGCTGGCAGGTGTGGGAAAAATGTGATGTTGTTGGTAGCGACGTTGGTTCAGAAGGTGATCAAAATAAAGATATTGTCTACAGAAGGGCCTGTAGAGTGAATAACAGATCTTTTGATCAACAAATTCAAGATACTGTTGCTTTTCTAAGGCTTCTTTTAATCTATCTGTCCACTTAATTTTACTGGTATCAACAAAGTCATCGGTGTTTCCTGGGATACCAGCTTCAATCCAGCGCGAAACTTCAGCATTATAGTCTACGATAAATTGTTGCATTCTTTCTACTAGGATTTGGTAATGAAAGTCATAAACTACACTATCCCGACTTGTATTAACACCAAGTGAATAGGTTTTAAAAATGGTTTCAGGGGCAACAGCTTTTGCAGCCTTTGCTTCCTTCGTTCCCAGCGGTAAGAAAGTCTCAAAAGCCTCAAGCAAACCCTCTGTCATCCAGTTATGTTTGAGATTTGGTTGCAATTCTTGCCATTCAATTTGTTCAACCGATACTTTTTCGGTCAAAAAAGAGAGCTTTTCTTCCTTGCGCCAATACTCAGGAACACGAAAATAGCGCAGAAAACGCCGCGAACTTTTGCTGTTATTAACTGCAATCGTGATTCCTACCCCGACCTGAATGCCAAAAACATTATGCGCTGTCCCTGAAAGTTTGGGGTTTTTGCGAACATTGCCATGTAAGTCAAGGTGATAAACTTGGGTAAAATCCCGCAAAAGATGGTTTCGCATCCCATCAAAAGCGATTTGATCAATAAATGAATTATTGCTCACGAAGCAAACAATGCCATCTTCACCTTGTAAACGGTCTGTCGCCCAGCGAAAGAATTTAACATAGACATCATAGAGTGTAGCTTTGAGAGTTGCCCGTGAGTCCTTAGCATAAGTCGCTTTAATCCTATCGTCTACGCCATTTATACCATCGCGGCCCAAGTAACGCCGATTTTTGTTGTTATCGTTTTCGCTCTTTTGCCCCGCATTGTACGGCGGATTGCCAATAATCACGGTAATTTTCGCGGCTTTTTCGCGCTCGACTCGCGCTGCATCCGCTTGACTGAGCATTTCAGTTTTGCGATCTCGCACGAGGTCAAGCGTATCCGTAAAACAGATTCCTTCAAAAGGCTCATAGTGGCCCATTTCTTCATAGTAAACCTGTTCAATACTGAGCGCTGCAATATAATAGGGCAGCAACATCACTTCATTGCAAAAGATTTCGGTGGCATATTTGGCTGGAAGCCTGGCGCGGGGCAACATTCGCAAAAGCTGCATGATAAACGTCCCCGTGCCGACGCAAGGGTCAAGAATGACAACCTCTTTCGCCGCCAATGATGTGTCAAACTCTTTTTGGAGTAAATGTTCGACGCTGGCCAACATAAAACCCACGATTGGCTGCGGCGTATAGACGATGCCGTGAGTATCAGCTTGGTCGGGCGCGATCTGTTTGAAGAAACCTTCGTAAACGCGACTGAGAAACCGATGTTTAGCCTCAAAGTCAAAGAGTTTCGCAACGACTTCCTCAATCTTTTCATACAACTCCGCGAGGGTTTGTAACAGATTCTGCTGAATCTCTTTGTAGGCTTTGAGGTTCTCAACGACTTTCTCAAGTTCACAAGCGATGCTGTTTTCGTGCAAAAAGTCACGGTCTGGGAAAACGCTGGCCGAAATCCGCTCCGTCAAGAGATGTTGGGCCAACATCGATTCAACTTCTTCCTTTTTGATGGTTGGGTCGAGGGTTTTTTGGCAAACCGTCTGAAAAAGATCAAAGGCTTGCTGAAAAGTGGGGTTTTCAACATAATCATCTTTGATGAGCAACAGGATCTTGCGGGCAATGCGGAAGAGAATGTTCTTGGAATCGTCGTCGGGGAAAGCAAAGTCGTGGGGCGCTTGCGAAAGCGTCTGCCAAGTCCGCAGAAAAGCCTCGTTTTCCTGGGGCGCATAGCTGAAAAAGGAGGAAAGCAGGTCGGCCAGTTTCTGGCGGTCTTGCAACGCAACTTTGCAAACAGGTTTCCCTTCCTGATAGAGCAGGGCGATTTTGCTATTCTCAAAAATGATGTTGGTCAGGGGATAAAAGGTCAGTTTGTCGCGGATCGCGCTTTCTAAATCCTCTTCAGGGCCTTTAGATTCCCAATAACCATAGGTTAAATCAAATTCAGTGCCCAAAAAAGTGGCATCGGGGCGTTTGCGGTTGGGCAAAGGGTGTTCAGGCACGAAAAGCCAATTGGTTTCTTTGGCATAAGTTTGCAAAAGATTAGCGAAAGCGTGGCGAGTTTGCAGTTCACCGTGAATTCCTCGTGCGTGCAGCGTATTAAGCGTTTGGTAATACGTGTTAAAATGCGGACTATGCGGGTTGATTACAGGACTTGGCATGTTGAGAACCTCTCTAAGCTTCGCTAAACTCAGCCACCACTATTTAAGAAGTTTGCTCCAGCCAAGCAGCGATTTTAGCACATTCGCTGCGGGCGCGGGCGGGGTCAAGCCCCTCAGTGCTAACAGCGATAACTAAACCGTTTAGGCGCTCTACCGCAGGGAAATGCACGTTTCCTTCTTGGGGTTTATCAACAACATTGCAAAGTAAACCAAGTTCTTCAGCTTCCTGCGCGATTTGAGCATTCACCAAACGCGCATTGGTCGCTGCGATGACCAGAAAAGGCTTATTTTCGCGGGCCAGATCACCTTTTTGATAGATTCTTTCTTCCCATTGAAGCTGTTGATCTGTAATCCACTTCGCTATCTGCGTTGTTACTTCGGGGCTAATCAGACAGATTTTAGCTCCTCCTGCTAAAAGCCGCCGCAGCTTTCTTTCAGCAACTTTTCCCCCACCGACCACAACCACCAAAGATTTTCGCAGTTTGGTAAGGTTAATTGGCCATGTTTCTGGCGTTGGATTTGTTTCAAAAAGCTCTGGGGGAGCAGATTCGCGCTCTTTCGCCATGCCATAACCGCGAGGGGTAATGAGATAATCAAGAAAACGATAACTTTGACTATTGCCAATTAAGACTAAGCTCAACATATCCGCTTTAGTCACATCAAAATCAGCAAGCGTCGTGATTTCTATGGATTCATTCTCTCGCGTGACATTTTTGATTAAAGCAACAGGAGTCTGAGCGTTTCGTTGGTTTTGGAAAATCCCCAAAGCGTGATTCAGTTGCCAATCACGGTCTTTGCTGCGCGGATTGTACAAAGCCACGACAAAATCGCCCCAAGCTGCGGCCCAAAGGCGTTTTTCAATTATTTCCCACGGCGTGAGCAGATCACTAAGGCTAATAAGGCAAAAATCGTGACTGATTGCGCCGCCCAAATGCGCTGCACCTGCTTGAATCGCACTTACGCCAGGCAAAACTGTGATTTTTAAGTCGGTTCCTTGCCAATTTCGCTGCCGTAAAACCTCAAAAACAGGAGCGGCCATTGCATAGATGCCAATATCGCCACTGCTAACCACCGCAACCTGCTTCCCTGTGAAAGCCAAATCAATGGCTTGGGTGGCCCGTTCAATTTCACTTCGCATTTGGCCCGTGATAATTGTTTGTTCAGGCTTGAGCAGAGGCCGAATAAGCTCAAGATAAGCACCATAACCAACGATAACATCAGCCGAAAGCAGTGCATTTCGGGCCGCGATAGTCATTTGATCCAAATCACCAGGGCCAATACTGACCAGAGTAAGGGAATTAGGCATTTTAATTCTTTGTTTTCAATGCAATTGCTACGGTACAATGCAGAAAAATCTGCTTAGAAACAATTAGCTTCCCCTCAGAAACGACGAGGGCACAAGGCTCGGCTACCCCAGGAAGCCCAAATTTTTCCTGCGCGGCGCTAGGGCTAAAAGCGCTTGAATCGAGGGTTTTCAGGTGCGCTTGCGGAACAAATTGCAAAGGGATTTTGAGCTTTTTCGCCAATTCTAACAAGCCAAGCTCCGTTTCCTTCAAATCAACAGTTGCTAAAGCCGCGAGACTTTCAAATGCAAGCTGATTGCTCAATAAAGTTTCTGTAAGGGCTTCATCTAATTCAGCAGCAGAAATATCTTTTCGACAACCTATTCCCGCGACTAAGACTGGTGGATGATACAAAATGCTCTTTTGTAAGAGCTTATCTTGCTGATCGGTAAGCATTTGATGCGAAACAATCAAGCCCGCTGCATATTCTGGGGAAGCTAGGTCATCAATATTTTCAACGAAAACGACATTTTCAGCCACGAGTTTCTGTAGCCTGGCCCGCGCTCCTGTCAAACCTTCTGCAACATAAATCCCCAACAAATCATCATTCACAAAACAAGCTAAAGCATGAGTTATAGCGCTCTTTTCAGCTATTTTCCAGCCCTCTTCTTGACCCAAAAGGTCAAGTGCAAGCTTTTCTTGCCCATCGCTGGCAGTTGTAATCGCTGCGAAACCGCCAGTTAAAGTAGCAATTTCCTTAGCTAAAGCATTTGCACCTGCTTTATGCCCTCCCAAAAGAGGAATAACAGCCTGCCCTTGCTCATCTAAACAGATCAGAGCGGGATCTTGAGTTTTATGTTGCAACAAAGGGGCAATAGCGCGAACCGCAATTCCTGTTGCCATAAGCAGAATTAGCTGCTGATATTGTGGCCAACATTGCGCTATTTCCTGCATTACAGAAGAGGAAAAGGTCGAAAATCGCTGAGAATCAAGCTCTTTAGGGCTTAAATCAGCAAATTTAGCTGGAAGGCGCAGATCAGCATTCAGCGCAAAAGCTAATTTGGCCGCGAGCAGAGCGCCGCGTTTGGTTATGGCAATAATAATTCGCTCGCGTTTGCTTTCATTTTTTAGCTCATTAAGGGGATATGAAAGCGTCGTTTGCCCTTGAGCTTGACGGTATTCATGCGAAAAATCTTTAGCGTATAAGCGACTTTGCGGTTTTTGCGAAGCAATTTTTAACCTTGGATCTAAAGCGGGGCTAATGATGATCAAAGCGTGTTTAGTAAGGCCCGCAGCTTGCACTTTTTGCCCAATATCGGCAAGCGTTCCGATGATTACCTGCTCATCAGCCCACGTTACTTTGTACAAAACAGCAACAGGAGTATCTAAAGGATAGGCTTTACCTGCTAAAACCTCATTGACAACCTTTTCAATCTGCTTGACACTCAAATGAATCGCTAATGAAGCACCATGAGCCGCCAGCGAAGTAAGATTTTCAGCGGACGGAACGGGAGTTCGGCCAGCGGCTCGCGTGAGAATGAAGGTTTGAACAAGATCGGGAATCGTCATTTCGGCTTTTAGACAAGCTGCTGCCGCAAAGGCCGAAGGAACACCAGGGATAACTTCGTAAGGAATCTTTTCTGCTTCCAAAAGCGCAATTTGCTCATAGATTGCCCCATAAAGCGCAGGATCACCTGTATGAACGCGGGCAACAATTCCCCCTTTTCGCACGACCTCGATCATTAAAGCTAGAATTTGCTCTAAATGCAGATTCGCCGAACCAACGATTTGAACATTAGGCTTTTGGGCAAAATGCGTGATCTGCTCACTAACGAGGCTATCCGCATAGAGAATCAAATCTGCTTGCGCGATAAGATCACGGCCTCGCAAAGTAATTAAATCGGTGGCCCCAGGCCCCGCACCAATGAAATAGACTGTGCCTGGCGTGGGAAGAAAGAGATTTTTGGCCATACAAATTGTTTCTAAGCCGCAACTTTCGTCGGCTGTGGGATAAGATTATGCCAAATTGGGGTTAAAGTAACTTTGCCAGCAATGCGCTGAAGCACCATTGTTTCGCCATTAAAGAGCAAAACCGCATTACCTGGGATTTGGTGTAGCAGTTCCAAAACGATTTCAGTCATCATTGCACGGCCTTTTCGATCCTCATCATCATTGGAACGAATACGAAACCAAACATAGAATGAGGGCCGAAACCCAAAATCCTCTTCAATGATTGATTTACACAATTCACTTTCTTCGCAGGACCCGATGAGAAGATTATTTATACCAAGAAGATATTTCTCTCCCTCGCATTGCTTGAAATCAAAGATTGGAAGAATAAGCTTCAGCGCAGATTGGGGTTCGAGGTCTGCTTCAAAAATCAAACTGTAATCCAGAGCCATTAGCTTCTCCTATGGAAATGAGACGATAGTATCATCTCTACAAATAATTATCAACTTATTTAACCCATTTATTGGATAGTCAAGAAATTGTTTTTGTAAATCCATAACTGGTACTATACTATCTTTTAGGTAAATAACAAAACTATTCGCTTGTCCTCGACCAATTTTATCCTCTATAACTGCTGCTATATTTCGAGGTTTTGCATTTTTCGGCGCATAACAATCAAATAGAATTCCCTCAATACGATAGTCTGGATTTTTAGGCCCTGGGAGACACAAAAACGGATTTTGCTCAACGTCATAGCCATTTCGTGCAAGAATGTCAGCTGCCTCATTCTCTCGCAAAATTCCCCTAACAGTCTCAGCATCATCGTTTGGAAAAGAACTTGACCTCTTTCCACGAGGCTTACCCCCCACTTTTTTTGAAGGTCTAATCATTTTACCTCATTTTTTCTGCTGTACAATCAGAAGTGAAAGATAAGAATGTTGCTTTTCACGCAAAGCAGCTAAGTCTTGGGTGATATATTCTTCAGGCATTCCAACTTTTTCTGCAAAAATCACTCTTTCTTGTAATGCAAGCTCTTCCAAAAGCTTAATGATCTGAGGTAAAACTGGCCCGACTTTCATTAAAATCACAGTTTCAAAGTCGGTCAACAGGCTCCGCAATTGCTTTGAATCAATTTGTTCACTAGCTGGAACAATTATAATCTTTTCATCAGCTTGTGCCAAGGAAATTTGGGCTTGCGCTGCGGTGGCCGCAAACGAGGTAATTCCTGGGATAAATTGCATTTTAATCTGAGAATGATGCAACAAAAGCTCTGCTTGAAGATAGGCAAATGTGCTGTAAAGCATCGAATCGCCTAAAAGCAAGTAAACTCCATGCACCTCTTGCTGATGATCCTCTATTTCTGCTAAATTTTCAGCTATTTGATCGGCAACTTTTTGCCAAGCCGTGTGGGATTCATTCTTATCCCGCGACATCGCTAAAGTAACTGAAACTACTTTTTGCCGCGAGTGATCAAGCCATTGTTGAGCAATGCGTAAAGCAAAACTTTCTTCATTCTTGCGGCTGCGAGGCACGAAAACGACATTTGCCGCTTGAATTGCCCGCAAACCTTTCACAGTTATCAGTTCTGGATCGCCAGGCCCCACACCAACTATTGTTAAAGTAGCGCGTTTCAAACTAATTATCCTTTCGCCAAGTTACGATAAAGATAGGATTTAGAGCTTCAAAACGAAGTAAAGCTTGGATAGAGACACCTTTATTTACCTGAATCTGAGTGATCTGAGCGTTTGGAAGCAAAGAATGTACTAAAGCCAGATGCTCTAAAGTAGCAAGATTGATCACTAAACGGCCATGCGAATAAAGGCGTTTTTGGGCAAGTTCAATGATTTCTTGCATTTTTCCCCCACTACCTCCAATGAAAATCGCATTTGGATTCGGCCAAGAAGCGCAAACTTCAGGCGCACTAGTGAGCGTTGAATAGAGATTGGAAAGCGGAAACCGCCGCAAATTCTCTTCCAAATGTGCGTAAACCGTAGGACGCTTTTCAACCGCAAAAACGGTAGCTGTTGGTTGAGAACGTGCAGCTTCAATGCTTACTGCGCCACTGCCTGCGCCAATATCCCACAAAATCTCTCCAGGCTGCAACGCCAATTCGGCTAAAGTCAGTAAGCGAATTTCACGTTTGGTTATCAAATTAGCTGAAGTAGAGAAGGATTCATCGGGTAGACCTGGCGAAATAGGATGTTTCTTTAGATTTTGTTTCTTTTCTAACCAAAGAATAAAAACGTTAAGCGGAGCAAAAACCTCGTTAGCTGCTTGATCTAGCGTTGTTTGCACAATTCTCTGGTTTGGTAAACCAAGATTTTCACAAATCGCGCAGGGAGTAGCGGGAGCTATCTTTGCAGCCAACAAAGCGGTTGAAATAGCCGCAGGAGTATTTTGGTTATCGGTCAAAAGAGCAATTTTACTTAGCTCTCCAGAAGGATTATGATAAAAATTGATGATTTTGAGGATAACTTTTTCCAACGGATGAGCATGGACACTCAGAAAAAGTGCATCATGCCAGGGTTCAGCTAAAGCTGCGAAAGCTAATTGAAAAGAAGTGGGCGCAGCGATAATTTCCAATTCCTCCGCTGTGAAAACTTGTCTTAGCCGCGTACCAATGCCATAATAGAGCGGATCACCTGAAGCCAAAACGACAATTTGTTTTTTCTCCAGGAAAAATTGCTGAATTTGTTGGATAACTTTCTCAATATTGTTGAGAATTGCGATTTTCTCGCCTTTGAAAGCAGCAAAATTAGCCAGGTGGCGCTGGCCTCCGACCAACAGGTCGGCAGCGAGAATCTGTTGGTTTAATTGGGGGGCCAAACCTTCCACTCCCCCAAAACCGATTCCAAGCACCAGAATTTTATGCGCTATTTTTGCCAAGCTAAGACCTTTCCATCAAAATCTACAAGGATAACTTCCAAAGCCATTGAACCCTTCTGTTTTTGAATAAATTTTTGACACTGCTGATGAGCTATTTCGACGATCTTCTGAAGAGGCAACAAAAAGTTGCGTTCTTGGCACAATTCCAGAAAATGGCGAGCCGTATTTGCCGTTGCAACCGCATCCGTTAATTCATTGGGCGCATTGACCTGGCGGCAAATCTGAGCCAAAAAAGCAAAATCTACCTGATTATCTGTTACGGGCGTGACCATGTGGCCCTGGGCCGTTTTGACGATTTTCGCAATCATTCCCACTAAAATCGCTGAAGGAATCTGCTGTTTTATGCAAGCTTTAAGCGCAGGCCCAGTAAAGGTACTCATTTCAACAAAAGCAACTCTGGGCAATTCAGGGAAAAGCTGCATTCCAAACCGTTCAGAACGGCCTCCAGTAGCTAAAACAACTCTTTGCACTTTGTTGTAAGCGGCCATTCCTACAGCTTGAACAACACTTGCCTGCCAAGCTGCGGTGCTATAAGGAAAAACTCGGCCTGTTGTACCCAAAATACTAATCCCACCAATGATGCCAAGGCGCGGATTAAGCGTTTTTTGGGCCAGTTTAGCTCCTTCAGGGACAATAATCTCTATCTTTAAGCCGTGAGATTGAAGAAAAGATGGGTTTTCGGGATAGATTTCGGCGAGCGCATTAGCGACATTTGTTAGAATCTGTTGACGAGGAACAGGATTGATCGCAGCTTCACCAACTTGCAAACCCAACCCTGGCAAAGTAACTTTTCCAACACCTTCACCGCCTTGAAGGAGAATTCCTGGCTGCGCTAAACGCCTTACTTCAGCGCAGATCAATGCACCATTTGTTATATCGGGGTCATCGCCAGCATCTTTGATCATACAACAATATGCTCTATTGGCATCTAGCTGACATTCTACAGGTTTCATTGTAGTTTTCTCACCATTTGGCAACGAAATAGTTACTTCTGTGGGCCAAAAACCTGTCAAAAGAGCAAGAGTAGCAGCTTTGGCGGCGGCGGCGGCATTGCTTCCCGTCGTATAGCCTTTGCGAAGCCCTTTGCGATTGCGTGCAGATTCGCTCATAGTTCAAATTTATTCTAAAGAGGGGCGTTCAATTGAACACCCCTTTTCAAAGCGATTTATTGATTTTTCAGGAGAGAAATTGGCTTAAAACGTCGTTTCACTCTCATTTGAAACGCCTACGGCAAGGCGCAAAAGAGCATGAATTATTGCCACCGCCACTGTTGAACCACCTTTGCGGCCCAAACAAGTAATCCAAGGCACATTTCCTATATGCGTTAGAGCTTCTTTGCTTTCAACAGCATTGACAAAACCTACGGGAACACCAATCACAAGAGCGGGCAAAATTCCTTCGTGAATCAGTTGGATTAGCTCGAAAAGCGCAGTTGGGGCATTGCCAATCGCAACAATACTGCCGTTTAAGAGGTTTTTCTCAGCAGCAATTCGCATTCCAATGGCACTGCGAGTAAGACCTCTAGCCAAAGCAGCCTTTTTTGCCTCCTCATCAGCAACAAAACAGTGAAGGGAATTGTTGTATTTCGCAGTCCATTTTGCACTAATGCCAACTTTTATCATTTGCACATCGGTGATAATGGAACAACCAGCTTTAAGAGCTAAGATTCCTGCTTCTATCGCAGCAGGACTACTTTTAGTAATCGTAGCAAATTCAAAGTCAGCAGTGCTATGAATGATTCTTTCGATGATTACGGCGTTAGGATGGGGAAAAGTTTGCCCTAAAGCCTGCAATTCTTGGCGAATCTGGGTGAATGAACTGTCGGCAATCGCTGCGGGGTGCTGCGGATAATTAGTCATGATGATGATGTCCATGATGATGTCCGTGATCTTCGTGATATTTACAAAGATCGCAAGTCATCATTGTTTTACCTTCTAATGCCTCATGATACCTCTGAATAAGCGTTTTAACAACACCTTCATGGTTTTGAAAATGGTTTCCGATGAGAATTTCAACCGCAGGAGAGTGATCTTGGCTTTTTTGCACTTGCTCTTTTACACGCTGGAGCATAATTCCTGTGAACAAAAGATGAGGTAAAACAATAATCCGCTTTGCGCCCAAACGAACAGAACGTTCAATCCCCAGCGCAACATCTGGTTTGGTTTGCGTAGAGCAAAAAGCTACTTCCACCCAGCCATAAGCGCATTTTTCCCAAAGCAGCCGAGCGATTTTATAGATTTCAGCATTGCTATCAGGCTCACTTCCACCAAAACTTACAACTAAGAGCGCAGTTTCAGCAGCAGAAAAGGGGCTTTGGGTTGTTAAAAGAGCTTCTTTGGCCCGCTCGACTAAACTAGAAATAAGGGCCGCGTGAGAGCCAAGGGCTGTTCCATAGCGAAACTGCACATCTGACCATTCAGTTCTCATTTCAGCAAGAAAAGCTGGAATATCCTTCTTGACGTGAATTCCTGCATTGAGAAAAACAGGTAAAACAGTAATGGAAGTAGCTTTGCGCTCTTTTATACAGAGTTCAACAGCTTCCAAAACTGAAGGTTCAGCAGATTCAAGAAAACAAGGCTGAATCGGAATTCGCAACGCTTCAGTAAGAAGCTGGGTGAGTTGCAAAAACTCTGCTTTACCTTGCAAATTGGGGCTACCATGCCCAACCAAGAGCAAAACGTCTGATTTCTGCATTGTATTCCTTCTAAGATGCAAAGGGAATGTACCAAGGCTCATTCAAATTTAGCTTTTCAATTACCGTAGCGTTGGTAAAAATCTTTTCGGGCGTATCAAAAGCTAAAACTTGCCCAGAATCCATCACAACAACAAGATCAGCCCAGTTTCGTGCAACTTCGAGATCATGCGTAGCCAACAGAATAGTTTTCCCTTGTTTAATCAGGCGCTGAAAAATCGTGAAAACTTGGCGGCGCATCCAGGGGTCAAGGCTCGAAGTTAATTCATCAGCAACGATAATTTCGGGTTCCATCGCTAAAATCCCTGCTAAAGCCACACGAGTTTTCTCGCCGCCACTAAGCGCGTGGGTTGGGCGAGCTAACAATTCAGTAATTTCGCATAATTCAGCAACGTTTTGAATCCGACGCTCTACTTCTGCGTGGTTTAAGCCAAGATTAAGGGGCCCAAAACTAAGGTCTTGTAACACACTCGCGCTAAAAAGTTGATCTTCAGGGTTTTGGAAGATCAGCGCAACTTTTTGCCTAAGTTCACGCAGTGCTTGGCGATTGTAGCTTAAAGGTTGCCCAACAAAGTAAACTTTTCCTTGAGTTGGGCGCAAAATCCCATTGCAATGGAGGAAAAGCGTAGATTTCCCTGAGCCATTGCGCCCAATTACCGCAATTTTCTGTTGCCCAGCGATTTGCAAACTTGCGCCTTGCAAAGCCGCTTTTGATTGCCCAGGATAACCATAATGAAGATTCTCTAATTCAAGAAGAAATGTCATAGCCAAAGTCGCGCAAAGATAAAACTTAGAATTACACTTATGCCCAAAAGATAAAAGCGCTGATCATGGCGATAAGAGTGAGGTAAAAAGACGAGATCACCTGTATAACCCCGACTCTCAAGCGCAAGATGCAAGCGTTGACTGCGATGATAAGCCTCAATAAACAGCCGACTGCCCAATAAACTTGCACTTTTCATTGAGCGCCAAAAAGAACTATAGCCTAAACGACAATCTTGAGCGGTATACATGCGCTCTAAACTTGCTAATAAGATAAAGATTGAGCGATAAATGAGCGTCATTAAGTCAATCAAAAGGGGAGGAACCCGCATACGGTGGAGTAAATCAATTTGATCTACGAGGGGTGTGGTCAAAATTAAAAAATTCATTGCGGCAGCGCCACCAAAAGCGCGAAAGACAGCCCGTAAAGCTGTCTCAACAGCGAGAGGATTACTGCTTAACCAGAACCAACCAATTTGCCAATTCCAATTTGGACTAATTTGCGGAGCAAAATTGATGCTAAACGCTATACCTAGACCTGCTACAAGCAGAAAAAGACCTTCGGCTAATAAAATCTTCCCAAAAACAAGATTAGGAACCTTTGCCCAAAAAGTGGTTATGCCCCACATCCAAAAAACCGCAAGTAGACCAACGCTTGGGTGATCTAAAAGGAGACAAAGTAGTAAGACTACTATCGCTAAACTTGCTTTTTGAGCAGGTTCTACTTCTCTAAGCCGATTAGTATACGCATAACGATCAATTAGATACATCAGAAATGTTATTCACTGCTTCTGTTTGCTGCTTACTGGCTTTAAGCCCGCGTTTGTAGCCGAAAAAGTAACCGATAATCCCTGCCCCGAAGCCAGCTTGCAGCGCAAAAAGCAGACTTTCCGTCTCGCTCCCTGGCGGTTCCCAAAGCGGTTTGAACCAGGGCTGCACATTATTCGCAACTAACGCTTCTTTTGCCACCGTATCTGCACCCCCAAATTCAGATTGGCGATTTAGAAAAAGGGGAATAACCGCAAGGAAGACCACGATAGCAACTAAAAGCACGGTTTGCTTGAGATTTATTGTTTTAGAAAGAGATGTCATAGGTCTGAAAACCTTTCCTTTGCTGCTTTATCAGGTTTATGATGATACGCCAAGGAGCTGAAGATCAACTGCGGCATCACTTTGAAGCGCATTGAAAATCAGAACGGTTAAAATCCCTTCGCTAATCGCTAAAGGAATCTGAGTCAGGGCAAAGATTGTGGCAAATTTGAGCCAGG
>Ga0316611_1000478_pt1 | contig 13718 bp, 12 predicted proteins | sample MIS2016202_MG_FD_207675 | JGI IMG/M metagenome (GOLD analysis project Ga0316611, IMG submission 207675) | Microbial mat bacterial communities from Middle Island sinkhole, Lake Huron, Michigan, United States - MIS.2016.202 | ecosystem: Environmental > Aquatic > Freshwater > Lake > Sediment... | reverse complement strand
ATAGCTGTATTGATGAATTCAGATACGGTAATTGTGATAGATTATGTCCTGAAGCACCAGTACCTGTATTCAAGACAATTAGTGGTAAGAGAAATTATGGAATGGCATTAAATGTTTACAATAATCTCAAAGCATTGGGTATTGAATGTGATATTATCACTAATGATATCAAACCAACTAAAACCAGATATGTTGATGAAGTCAGTAATCAAATGTTGCTGAGAGTTGATATCAACGATAGTGTTGAAGCTATTGACGATGACATATTAAATAATATTGATTACGATAGTTATGAAGCAATTATAATCAGTGATTATGACAAGGGTTATCTTAATATTCATGACATCATGCATATTAGTGATAATCATCCATCGATTTTTATGGATAGTAAAAAAGAGCTTGGTGGTTGGTGTGATGATATTAAGTATATTAAAATAAACGAAAAGGAAGCCGATAGAAGTCATGATTATTTAACTACTGGATATAAGAACAATCTTATTATTACTTCAGGTAATAAGGGTGCAAGACTTAGATTTGAGAGATTTCCAATTGAAACCGAGCATGCTATTCGTGATTTAAGTGGTGCTGGTGATACTTTTATTGCTGCTTTAGTTGCAGAATTCATAAAAAGTAACGATATTCGCAGTGCAATAGCTTTTGCAAATCGATGTGCTGCATGGGTTGTTAGTCAAAAAGGTGTTGTTGTTGTTGACACAAATAAAATCTAATGAAAGAAAAATATAAAAACGAATTGAATGTTGTTGGGGAATTTCTGGAAGAAAAATATAATGAAAATCCAAGAAACTCGTTTATTGTGTCACCAGTTATGTGGGAATTGATTAAATTATTGGATGATGTAAGAGAAATTGGAAATCCTGAAATTCAAACCACACGTGTTGGAAAATATAAGAATTCATTTATTTTATTAGATGAATTTAAATCAGATAATAATATTGGTGTAATAAGAGATTATTTATTGGCAAATGTTAATTTATCACTAAAATGTTCCTAAATAAATGAAAAAATCTACTAAAAAAAATTCAGAAGCTATATCAGAAGTTAAGCCTGAAGCAAAACCTAATGCATTGAATGTTGTTCGAATTGACATTCCGTATCGTAATGAAATGACAGTCATATATGCGTTTCCTTACGATATTATGACAAACATGATATTATTTGGACAATTCTTTTCAACGCCAACATTTTATGAACAGAATATCTTAGAATTTATTCAAAGTAAATATAGTGGTGGTACTGCATTGGATATTGGTGCAAACATTGGCAATCATTCGATTTTCTTCAGTAAATTCGTTTTTGATAAAACAATATCGTTTGAGGCGAGTCCTAAAAATTTTTCACTTTTATTTCAAAATAAGGTGTTAAATAGTCTTGGAGATGATAAATTAGAAATTCATAATGTCGCATTATCTGATGGTGAACACCGCTATAATTTTCTTGAATATCAACACAATGTTGGTGGTACTATGGTGGTTGAAGGAGATGGCTTTGCTATAACAAAAACAATTGATAGCTTTGATTTACCTAAAGTGGATTTCATTAAGTTAGATGTTGAAGGTCACGAATTAAAAGTATTGAAAGGTGCTGCTAATTTAATTAGTCGGGATTTTCCTGATATTATGGTTGAGTGCGACATTCACGAAGAAACGAGTTTCAATAATGTTGATATTTATATGGAAAGTATTGGTTATAGGCTAATTGATGTATTTAGGGATAATCAAATGTATTATTATAAACACAGATAATATTAATATGAAAATCGCCAACATTGTTTACGAAAAGGAACTGGTGAATCATAAGAAACTCGACTACGTTAATTATTATAACGAAGCCATTGAATATGATAAATTAGATAAATCATTACCAACATTATATGTGGGTTGGTCGTTTATGAAAGCCTGTAATCCGAACAATGAAATTATTCAAAATGCTAATATTCTTCATAAGAAGATTATTGGAAACGAATTATATTGGGAATGTAGTTTTGAAGAAAGCAAAGCTTCTCACGTAAAAGGAGTCGAATTTTTTATAAACAATGTTCCAGAATTTTATTTCTCTCCAAAATATTCATACATTAATTTAGACCCAGTATTTTTTCAGTTGGTTGATGTACAAAACGTAATGGATGCACTACCGAAAAAAATTGATAGGTATTATATGTTGAAAAATAGTATGTTATACCTATTATCTGATAAAAAAATATATGGATTGAATCTCGATATGTATCGATTTTTCAAATTTAATATTGATGATTTACTGTCAAGATTGGAGGCATTAACATTTAACGGTAACTCAGAATCTTTTGATTGTATTCGTGATGATGACGGTACAATATATGAAAAATATTATAAAATATTGCCCAAATTTACTCACCTTAAAAGATATCTCGTTGTGATATTGTCAAAATGAATGTTTAATAGTATTTATAATAAATAAATTATAAGTACTATGGAAAATAACGTAGAAAAAGCACTCAGTAATTTTATTGACGAACCTCAAGTTGAGGAAATCGACAATACCTACAGAAAGAAAGTCGTTCTTGATGAAAGAGAAGGTTTAATTGAAAGAATTGACCGTATTTTAGTTACTAAAGAGGGAAAACAATTACTAAGAGAACAATATTAATATTCATTGACAATGGCAAATGAAAAACAAACCGTGCTTTCTGAAGAATATTTAAGAAAGTTCAGGCATCGTGCTGGTTATAGGCTAAGTGAATCTCCTAAATATCGTCCATTGGTTGAAGATGGCGAGGAATTCGATAACATCCCTATGACCAATGAAGCTGGTGAACAGGAGGATGCTGAAATAGCTGGTGGTGGTATGCCCCCAACTGAACCTTCAAACGACCAACCGATTCCTGCAGAAACACCAGCTGATGTTCCTGCACCAGCAGAAGACCCTAACGCAGCTAATCCAATGGGTGCTGATATGAATCAACCTGCTGAACCAGAGGTTGATGACATTCAAAACGAAATCATTAAACATAATATTGAAGCAATGAAAAGTATTCGTGATAAATTGGAAAATCTGGATAGTACTTTGCGTGGTTTAAATGGTAAAATAGATGTTTTAACTGCTGATGTTGAAGAAGTTCGTGAACCAAGCAATGCTGAAAAACTCATGAGTAAAACAAATGTAAGCTATCCATATTATTTTAATTTAAATGATTTTTGGAAGGGTAATTGGTTCGATGAAAAACGTGAACAACAACAGGAAAAAGGAATAAAAGAATTACCTGATGGTACATATGTTGCAGATTTTGATGATTTACCACAGAAATCTAAAATTGATGTGCAGAACAGTTTTAACGAGTTAAATGAATCAAATAAAAAAAGAACAAAACTTGTTAAGGAAGGTTTAGAGGCTTCGTCTCAAATAGATGGTCGAAATAAACGAAGTGCAATAAATTTAATTTATAAATCAATTGATTCTTTAATAATGGGAACTTTTAGAGACAATTCATGGGAAAACGTAAAAAAGATTTGGGATAGGTTTGGTGAATTAGGTCTTGATTGGGATTTCAATCGTAATCCAGAATATTATGGTGGAATGCCACCACAAGGTAAAATCTGGTATTTTGAGATTAGGTTTACTGGTGATAATGGTAGACCACAAACAATTAATGGGAATTTAACCGCAGCAGGTGCTGGTAGTGTTCAAGACCCATTAGATAAATATGATATAAGCGTAGTATTATCTTAATATGAGAATATTTCACCCATATGGTTCAAAAGAAAGACTTTTTGAAATGGTTGGTAAAGTTAGTGGTCTTAACGAACAATTGCTTCCACCAGAAAAGAAAAAAGAGTTAATTACTGATTTTGTTAATTATGTGTGTGAATATCTTGACGTTAATGACGATAAGATAGAAATATCATATGACCCAGAAGAAGCACAGGAAATGACTTCGTTTGGAAAACATGTTCCAGCAACTGGAATAATTAGAGTGGTTGCAGCAAATCGCAATCTTGCAGATATCTTGAGAACACTTGCACATGAATTAGTTCACCGTAGACAAGAAAAGGAAGGTAAAATATATGACGGTGCTGGTGAAGATGGTTCGGACATTGAAAATGAGGCAAATGCTGAAGCAGCAATAATAATGAGGAAGTTTGGTAAAGCAAACCCAATAATTTTTGAATAAAAATAGTAAAAGATGAAAATATATACCCCAATTGGTAGCAAAGAAAGACTTTTCGAAATGATGAAAGGTGTTAATAAGATTGAATTAAACGAATCTTATAGTTCTGGTAATGTGTTGGAAATGGCATTTAATGAGCTAAAAATTAATCAACTTGAGGTTGAACCACAAGATACTGGCGATGAAAACATCGTAAATTTATTGGGTACTGATAGCCAAGGTAATACCGTATCGTTCACATTTCATATCGAATTTACTGATAGTGTACAAGATAATGTATTTGAGGTTACTGAAGCAAAATTAATTAGTTTTGCATTTGACGATGCGATGGGTGGCGAATCAGTAGAAATGGGTGAAAACGAATTACAACAATTCAATGCAAGTCATGCAAGTGACATGATTGAAATAGCTGGTAATTATGTTGACTATAATCAAGTTCAGGTTGGACAACCAGAAGAAATTGATGAATTATATGAGGAAGCAATCAAAAAAATTGATTCATATCCATTTGGAGGTACTCCAGAAAGAATGCAAACCAGTAAGGCATATGGTGATGAAAAACCTACAAACGCAAGTGTTAGGGTTAAATCGCCCGAACTGAATAAGTTTGAATTTGTTGATGAAGGAATGGGTATTAAACCTGATGTAAGCAATGCTGGTCAGAAATACTTCAATAAGTTAGACCCAGAAATTAAAGAAATGGTGATAACTCAGGCGAAACAAATGATTGATGCTGAGTTGGCGAAAAACGATATGAAATATTTTGATATTCCACAAGAAGTTTATCGTGCTAAAATTAAGGAACTTGCTGTTATGCAATACGAAAGATATTTAGCATCACTTAATGAGGAAGAAACAAAAGAAAAGAAAGAAAAGGGTGACTATCCTGACCAAATGGGTAAGAAATTCAAACCTAAGAACCAAATACCCAAGAAAAAGAAAAAACCACAAACTGTTGTAAAACTTGGTGAACAATATGAAGAAGATGATTTAGGTATTCCAGATTTCGATATTCCAACTGACGTGAATGCTCAAAAAGCAGCACATGGTGACATGTATAAAGATAATCAAAATTATAATAAAGGAAAAGAATTTGATAATTGGAAAACATCTGTGAGTTATAATACAACATTTGCAGAGGGTTATGAAGAAGATGATATCGATATTCCTGATTTAGAAATCCCTGTCGATAAAAATGCGATGAAAGTAGCTAAATCTGATATAAGAAAAGATACTGTTATCGATAATGAACCTGAAGCAGATTCTGATGATTCTTATGACTTTGTGTTTAATGAAGAAGAACTTTCTCCAGAAGAGAATCCCGAATTAACCGATGCACCAGAGAGTGGTGAAATAGACGGTGACAATAAATTACAAGGTGGATTAGCCGATGATAAAGAACCAAAAGATTTTGACCCAGAACAACTTGCAATGGGATTGAAGGTTGAAATGGAACATACTGATGACCCAAAGCTTGCGCTTGAAATAGCGATGGACCACCTCATGGAGATTCCCGATTATTATACACATCTCGATAAAATGGAAGCTGATGCTGGTGTAGAAGATGATGACGATGCTGAAATGACTGACCGCTTACTTGGTTATGAACCTAAAAACGTTGGTGATGAAATCAAACTTGATGAAGAAGATGATTTGTTTGCAAGAATGGGTGATATTTTTAGACCATCGAGTGGAAGCAATGCTACTGGTAGAAAAAAACATGCAGTTGTTTTTTGATGGTACTTCTGCATACGTAGAAGATATAAATAATGTACCAACAGATGCTGAAGTTAAAGCAGCATATGATAATATCGATGATGCTCAAGCACATGCCGATGAGCTTAATGGAGAGGCTGGTAACATTAGTGAAGCCAGTGCTGGAAATAAAACCAAAATGTTTAAAATTGGTGAATATGCTATTGGTGGAATAATTAAGGTTGATATCGATAATAAAAGTGGTGTTCAGGGTGGTGAGGTTGCAATCAGTGCATTAGACTGGAATACTAAACGACCAGTTCAGGGAACTCGATTTGTAGCAACAAATATAAACGGTATTGATGAGTATCTTAATGAATTAACTTCATCATATTATGCAGAAATGGTTATGAAATGGATTAAAGAAAACACCAATGCTGGTGCAAATCAAAATTCATATGGTTGGTAATAAAATAATATAAAGTATTTCAATATAAAAAGACTACCGAGTGTAGTCTTTTTTGTTTCTGAGGTATTTATATAGAAAAAGAAGATGTCAATTTTTAGGTCATATTTTAAAAAGAATGATACGCTGATTCAAAACAATCTGTCGAATAATTCACAGAATCCTGTAACCGAAATATCATATGGTACTTTCGATAAATCAGTGAGTCGATTTATTTTTGATATTGACTTAAGTGATTTACAAAACAGAATTTCACAGGGGTTTATTAATCCACAAAGAATAGTAAAACATGTATTGCATATGACTAATACTATTAGTTATGCACAACAATATGTTGGTAAAAAATCATATTCATTGGGAATTGATAGGGCAACAAGTTTTGAATTAGATATTTTTAATGTTAATGAAGATTGGGATGAGGGTGGTGGTTATGATTTTGAATATGGTGATATTCGATATCCATTATATCCCGAAGTATATCCACAAGCAGCGAACTGGTCTGCAAGAACAACTGCTGAGAACTGGACACAAGCTGGTGCATATATTAGTGGTGTAACTGAAATTATCGCCACACAAAGATTTGAAACTGGTAGTGAAAATCTTGATATTGATATAACTGATTATGTTAACCAAAGACTTTTTGAAACAGGATATACTGGAACTTCGGCATTTACTGGTGCATCATTTGGTTTAGGAATTAAGTTTGCTGATGTTTATGAAGACATTGAAACTGAATTTAGACAAGCCGTTGCGTTTCACGCAAAGAATACTAATACTTGGTATGAACCCTATATTGAAACAATTATTGATGACACAATTACTGATGACAGAAACTATTTCTATTTAGATAAAGACAATGAATTATATCTTTATGTAAATGTTGGTGGAATGCAACAAAATGTCGTGGTTAATAATGTGAATATATATGATTATGAAGACAATCTTATCAACACATTAAGTGGAGATTCAATTATCAATGTTAGTAAGGGTGTATATAAAATTATATTAAATCTTGATTCTGAATTATATCCAGATGCTGTTTTATTTACAGATGAATGGAATTTAACTGTTAACGGTAGAACCAGTCAATATACTGGTGAATTTTATTTAATATCCGCAGATAAATATTATACTTTTGATAATTCAAACCAAATTAATTTCGATAATTATTTCTTTTATTTTTGGGGAATATCTGAAAAAGAAAATATTAGAGCTGGTGGAATTAAAAAAGTTAAGCTAACTATAAAAGAATTATATACAAATCAAAACAATTTCTTACCTTTGGATATTGAATACCGTTTATATACCACTATTGGTAAGAAATATGAGGTGGATGTAATTCCATTCACAATTGTAAATAGAACAAATACTGGATATGAGTTTAATCTCGATACTTCTTGGTTAATACCACAGGATTATTATTTACAAATTAGAATGAGAAACGGAAACTACTATGAAAATAAACAAGTTGTATCGTTTACTGTGGTTTCTGACGGATTAATTAATGTATAAAAACTGAAAAAGAGTATAATTATTTTTAAAAACTCTTGTATTTATGTAGAATGAAGGCTATATTTGTAGCACAATTTTTTATAATTGAAAAATAACTTTACTGTAAAAATCTATTGAAAATGGAAAATCAAAATCAGACAGGACAAGACCTGTCACAATTAAAGTCTATGTTTTCGGACTATCAAAAGAAACAAAATCAATCAACAACAAGGAAATCACGTGAGGACATACTGGCAAAGTATTTCGTTCCTCGAAAAACCAAAGAATTATTTAGGATTCTTCCTCCAAAAGCTGGTAGGAAACACATTGAAGAAGCTTTCTTCCATGTTGTCACAACCAATGCTGCAGGTGGAAAGAAAAAACACGGTACTGTCATATACTGCCCTACGCATAATGACGCTAAAGTTCCTAAAATGGTCGATGGTAAACCTGCATTAGATGGGAATGGAAATCAAATTATGATTCCTGCACCATGTCCACTTTGTGCTAAACACAAAAAACTTCTTGCAAGACAAGACCAGTCGTTAAAAAGTATCAAGAAGGAAAACATGTCTGCACAGCAACTTGAAATCAAAGCCAAAAATGATGAAATTTACAAGGAAGCCATTAAATGGGAAGCCAAGAAATTTTACATTGTTCGTGGTATTGACAAAGGTAGTGAAAAAGATGGTGTGAAATTCTGGAGATTTAAACACAATTACAAAAATCAGGGAACTCTCGACAAACTTCTCCCAATCTTGGAAGAATATATGACGGTTCATCAGGCTGATTTTAGTGATGCACAAAATGGTACTGATTTAAGTATCATTATGACCGACAGCGAATTCAATGGTCATGTGTATAAAACAATTTCTGCAATTACTTATCGTGGTAAATCACCACTTCATGCCGACCCAATTGTTGCAAAACAATGGCTTGATGATGATGTTATTTGGAGAGATGTGTTTAAGCCGAAACAAGCACCGGGCATGCCACCTTACGAATTTCTTGAAGCAACTGCGAATGGTAGCAACCCATATTGGGATGATACTGACCAGAACAACAAGCGTTGGGTGTTCCCGGGTCGTCCTGACTTGGAAGAAGCTGCAAATACTCGTACACGTAATCTTGATGCAACAGATGATGAGGATTTCGAACAAGCATCAGATTTGGATGAGTTTGAAACTCCACGTGTTACTATCAGTAATATAACTGAATCAAAAGTAGGTGTATATACCGATAATGCAAGTGATGTTGGTGCAGAAGTACTCGCAGAAACATTAACTGATGAAGAAGAAACTTCTGATGTTGAAGGTAACTTGGGTGACAACTACGATGATTTGCCGTTCTGAGGCATAACTAAGTAAAAAATAAAAGGGGGTTTATCACCCCCTTTTTTACACTAATTTAAATTAAAAAAATATATATGACAAAGAAAATTGATGTGCCGAGCAATAATGCGGTACGAAAACCAACACCTAAAAAAAATTTTAGTCTTGATGAATTTAAGAAAAAAGTTGGTGCACAAGACGTTCCATCGAAACCTCTTGAATGGTTACTGATTGATGAAGGTTTGAGAGAAGCAACAGGTCTACCGGGACTTCCCAAGGGATATGTAACGCTTTTCCGTGGTTATAGTAATACTGGTAAATCGACAGCATTGATGCGTGTAATTGTTAGTGCTCAAAAGGCAGGTGACTTACCAATTATTATTGACACAGAAAATAATATTGATGTTGGTAATAAACGTTTGACATTGATGGGATTTGACTGGAATGGCGATTATATCTTGATTAATAATAAATATCTTCTTGATAATTTTGGTAAACCAAACGATAAGGATAGGAAGGAAGCAAGTATTGAAGATATGGCTAAATGTATGTATTATTTCATTGACCAACAAAAGTCTGGAAATCTACCGTATAATATTATGTTTGCAATTGATTCTATTGGTACATTAAACTGTACGAAAACTGTTAATGCACTGGAAAAGAACGACTCGGACAATAACCAATGGAACGCAGCTGGATACGAGAAATCATTTATGTCAATGTTAAATAATACAGTACCTGATAGTAGAAAAGTCGATAGTGAATATTTTATTACAGTTGCTGCTGTTCAGAAAGTTTGGTATGATGCAATGAATAAAGTAATTAAACATAAAGGTGGTGAGGCATGGTTTTTTGGTGCAAGACTTATTTATCATTTTGGTGGAATAATTACTCACGGAACTCGAAGAATTAGTGCAACAAGTAAGAAACGTGACCTTAATTATGGTTTTGAGAATAAAGTTAATATTGCTAAAAATCATATTGATGGTGAATGGGGTGGTATTTCACTGGAAGGTAAGATTATCTCAACACCACATGGATTTATTTATGGTGATACTGAACACGAAAATGCATATAAAAAAGAAAATATTTTGTACTTCCGTAATCGATTTGAGGATGATAGTATAACTGCAGACGATATTGAATTTAAAAGTAAAGCAATGGATGGTGATGGAAACACATCGTTTGCGGATGATTTAATTGAAAGAAATACTTTCGATATTCAGGAATAATTAAGTTAAACTGGCGAGTAACACATAAGTTACTCGCCAATATTTATTATGAGACATTATAGAGGTTATTGGACATATGATAGATGCAAAGAAATTGCATTAAAATACAAAAGTAAACGTGGTGGTTTAGGAGCATCGAGATATAAATGAAAACTCGTACACTTTTAATTGATGCCAATTATTTATTAAAACGTTCCTTTCATGGGGCAAAAAATACTTATACAACTAATTATGGAAATATTGGGTGTCTATATCAATTCATGACCACTTTGCGCATGTTAGTTAAACAACATATGTCTAACAAAGTAATCATTTTCTGGGATGGTCAGAATGGCGGTGTAATGCGACACAGGATTGATATTGCTTATAAAAGTAATAGGAAAAACAAAGAATGGTATAAGAAAATTGAAATGAGTGCTGTTGAAATACGCAGAGAAGAAGAAAAAGAAGAATCGATATTAAAAAACCGTATAAGTATTAAGAATTATATTGAAAATCTCTTTATTAGACAAATCGAATGTGATGATATTGAGGCTGATGACCTAATAGCAGCATATTGCCTCGAACACAACAACAAAGAAGAATTGGTTTTATTTAGTAATGACCGTGATTTTGCTCAATTATTAGATTTAAATATAACAATTATATTTCCAAATATTAACCAACCAGTTAATAAAACCAATTATATCATGCATTTCAATCACCATTACAGCAATGCATTGATATTGAAAATTATTTGTGGAGATACTGCAGATAATATAAAAGGCATTGCTGGAATGGGAGAAAAAACATTATTGGAACATTTTCCAGAATTAAAATTTAAGCATTTGAGTGTTAGGGATATTTGTAGACGTGCTGATGAAATAAATCAAGAACGGGTTCTAAATAAAATGAAACCATTAAAAGCACTTCAGAACCTCATTAGTCCAGAAGGTGTTGAAAGACTAAAAACTAATTTTAAATTAGTTAATCTTAGAGAGCCGATGCTTAACGAACAAGCAAGGGAAGAACTAAAACAATTGGAAATACCATTATCACCTGATGGTAGAGGTAGTAATAATTTATTAAAAATGATGAATGAAGATGATTTTCTTTCAGTATATGGTAGTACGTTTGTCCAATATGTTGAACCTTTTTATACAATCATAATGAATGAAAAACAATTACTTACAGAATATATTAAAAATAATCACAAACAGTTATAAAAAATCCTTTCATATTTAAGGTATTCTATATATATTTGTAAAAGTATTAACAATTTAATAATAATCAAAATGAGTGAAAAAGAATATAACAATCAATTTAGATTTTCCTTATCACAAGGAGATGTATTATTGTGTGAAAAAATATTCAATGCCGACCAATTTAACCCATATACAAGGTATTCGATAGATATCAGGGATATTTTGCCACAGGGTATCACCAAATTACAAAAGGTTTTGTCGAAAAGAAGCTACGATGTTGCTGTTCCGACAGGTAGAATCGACCAAACTATTGTAGATTCTGAACAAACATTTTATGACCTCTATGCGTACCATAGAAAAATGGTAAATGCATATCCTAATCAATATCGGGACGATATGCGCTATAATCCACAAATGATTACACAGAAAATTGAAGAAAAAACAATTCGTGGTGTCGAATGTAAAATTGGTTTATATATAAACGACAAACCAATTGTAGAAAGAATTTTCTATGTCGATGGGTTTAATCCTGTGGCAAGATGGTCAGTAGATGTTGTAGATGCAGTAGTAGAAATTGCAGATGCAATAGAAAATAAAATAAAAAAGAGCGACATTAAAAACATGTGGGATGATTATGATTTGATTAACATCAGAGGTCTCTCAATTAATCAAATCAGAGAACTTTCTCCAATCAATAGAAATGAAATGCTGAGAAGGCTCAGACACAACTAATCTTATTGGGACGAATATTGTTTTTATTTAAAAATAGTGTTCGTCCCAACTATATCTACATTCCATAATGAACGAATTAAATGAAAATACGTTAACTGCGTATTTAGGTCCTCAATTTCAATTGAAATTAATGTGGCAATTACTGGTTGAACCAGAATTTGCAGAAAAAACCATACCGAATTTAGCTATTGAATATTTTGATGACCCTAATCTCAAAAGGTTATTCATTATAATTACCGAATATTTTAAGGAATATGATAAAGTTCCTAATCTTCAGAACCAAAGTATTCAACAGGCAATTAACAAGTATAAAACACCAAACAATTTAATTGAAGAGGAAACACTCTTTGGTGTGCTTAAACGTGTTGAGTTGTGGAATGAAAGAATTATTAACAAGCAAATGTTGCATGATGGTGAAATTGTGCAAAAAGCTACAAATAGTTTTATTAAACAACAGGAATATAGAAAATTAGCTGAAGGAATTATTGATAAAGTTAAAAGTGGTGCGATAAGAAATAAACATGAACTATTTTCAATCGAAGATAAGTTTCAAAAAATTACACATATTGGTGAAGAAGAAGATGATTGTGAAGAAGTAACTGAAGGCATTGATAAAGCACTAAGAAAAGAATTTAGAAAAACTATTCCAACTGGTGTTGAAGTAATTGATGCATTAACTGGAGGTGGTTTAGGTAAGGGAGAAATTGGAGTTGTGTTAACACCTTCAGGGGTTGGGAAAGCCTTACCTAATAGTCATAAAGTATTGACACCAAATGGTTGGGTTGAAAATGGTACATTAAAGGTAAATGATTATGTATTTGGTAGTGATGGTAAATCACAGAAAATTTTGGGTGTATATTCCCAAGGTAAAAGAAAAATATATAAAATTACATTTTCTGACCAAACTACATCATATTGTGATTTAGAACATTTGTGGGCAGTAAATTCATTTAAACAAAGAAATCAAAAAACAAATATTGATGGTAAAACATTAAGTATACCTGACCACACATTTCAGATATTGAAAACATCTGAAATGCTTGAAGATTTTAAATTGAAAAACGGTTTAAATTATATGTTACCAAATGTATCACCAGTTCAATTTAATAAAACTGAAGTTAAAATAGACCCATATGTTATGGGGGTATTTTTAGGTGATGAATTGGGTTTGTATGGTACTGATTCAAGTACTAAGTTTATTCCTGAAGTTTATTTACATAATTGTGTTGAATATAGAGAAAAATTATTACAAGGCTTAATTGATTCTGATGGAGGTGTTGGTAAAAATAGTGCTATCATCTATTCAACAGTTTCAAAAAAATTGTCTGAAAATGTGAGAGAGTTAGTATTATCTTTGGGTGGTACTTGTAGAGTTAATGAGAAGTTTAAGACATATACTAATAGTAATAATATTAAGGTTTCTGG
>Ga0316611_1000473_pt1 | contig 13743 bp, 11 predicted proteins | sample MIS2016202_MG_FD_207675 | JGI IMG/M metagenome (GOLD analysis project Ga0316611, IMG submission 207675) | Microbial mat bacterial communities from Middle Island sinkhole, Lake Huron, Michigan, United States - MIS.2016.202 | ecosystem: Environmental > Aquatic > Freshwater > Lake > Sediment... | reverse complement strand
TTTTAGTCTCATTGATTAAAGCATAATCCCCGCAGCGCGCAATGGCATCAAGCTCTAGCATGTGAGGATGGCCGTTTAACTCTTTGCCGCCATAAAACTCTTTATGGCGCACATTGATAATGCCCTCCACCTCTTCGGGAATATTTGCCACTTGTCGTAATATTCGCAACATATCAGGCGCAACAATATCCTCGACCAATGTTCCCATGCGGCGAGACTGTTCACCCATCTGCTTAGTCGTTTCCTTAACCTGTTTAGCCAAACTATCAAGCTCAGCTTGCGTCTGTTTTGCCAAAGATTGTAACTCTAGTTGCGTTTGTTTAGACTGCTCAGACAATTCAGACAAAGCTTTATCTACCCGCGCCGCCGATTGAGATAACTCGCCCATAGTTTTCTCAGTTCGTTGACGATACCGCTTCGTATCTTCCATTAACAATTTTAAGACCTGTTCTAATGTTTCCGTTGTTGCCATATTTAGCACCCCCTCAAATTTAATCCTACCTATTATACCTCAAACGAAACAAAAAAACCACCGCAATAGGTGGTAATGTCAAAATCCGATAATTAAGAGTCACGTGCTCTGCCAATTGAGCTAGAAGCTCACTGACCATTATATGCAATACCAATTAGAACGCAAATTCAAAATAAGCATGCCAAAAATTGCTGGTCACTTTTTGCGTAAGTCCTAATTGGATGACTCCGCGCCAATCATCAATCAACGCAAAGTGTACACTTTTGCTGTTATTGCGCCAGCCCAATCAAATTTGCGGCAATTTTGGCGGAGGATAATACCCCAGGGATACCCGCGCCAGGGTGCGTGCCTGCTCCAACGAGATAGAGATTACTAAATTCTTCGGAACGATTATGCGGCCTAAACCAGGCCGATTGGGTTAAAATGGGTTCAATGGAGAAGGCTGAACCTAAATAACTATTAAGGGTATTTTGAAAATGTAATGGGTCAATCATGTGTTCAGCGATGATATTGGCTTGTAAATCGGGCAGATAATTGGCTTCAAGATATTGCATAATCGCGTCGCGGTAGGGCTTGGCGGCCTTCGTCCAATCCGTGCCTGAGCCTAAATGGGGGACGGGCGAGAGGACATAAAAGGACTCGCAGCCCTCTGGAGCCATGGATGGGTCGGTTAAGCTGGGCATGTGCAAGTATAATGAGAAATCTTTCGCTAATTGCTTTTTGGTGAAGATGTCATCTAACAGTCCTTTATAACGTGGCCCTAACAAAATATTATGGTGCGCCAAACCGGTCTCATTATAACGGCGTTTTGTGCCGAAATAAATCACAAAGAGGGACATACTGTAACGCATTCGTTCAATCTTGCGGTCAGTGTAAACCTGTCGATATTGCGCGGGAATGAGATTACGGTAAGTGTACGCTACGTCAGCATTAGAAACAATAATATCGGCAGCATGGAACGTACCATTGGCTAAACGCACCCCTTTGACCCGTTGGCGTGGTGGGTCAATTTCAATTTGTTCTATTTCTGCATTAAGGTAAATTTTCCCGCCTAACTCCTCTAACAAACGCCCCATGCCATTGATAATGGAGGCCGTTCCGCCCAAAGCGTAATGTACGCCCCATTCTCGCTCTAAATAATGAATTAAAGCATAAATAGAGGTGGTTTGAAATGGATTGCCGCCAACCAATAAGGGGTGAAAAGAAAAGCACTGACGCAGAAAATCATTCTTAATAAATTGAGCTACATAAGGATAAACACTTTTGTAAGATTGTAACCGTATTAGGTCAGGCGCAACTTTGAGCATGTCCTTAAAGGTCAAAAAGGGCTGGTCAGATAACTCCACAAAACCCTTATCAAAAATGGCTTTGGTCGTTTTGAGGAAAGCCAAATAGCCCTTTTTATCAGCAGGATTCCATTTATCAATCTGGTTGAGGGTAAAGGTTTCATCGGCGTTATAATCAAAACTACGCCCTTCATGGTTGAAAATTCGATAAAATGGGTTACATGGGACTAACTCAAAATAATCCGTCCGTTGCTTGCCTGCCGCCGCAAAAAGTTCATCTAACATGAATGGCGCGGTCACAATGGTCGGCCCGCCATCAAACTTAAAGCCGTTTGTTTCATAAACATACGCCCGCCCGCCCAGTTTATCTCTTTTTTCAAAGAGCTGAACTTCATGTCCTTGCGTGGCTAAACGTATCGCCGTCGCCAATCCGCCAAAACCGCTACCAATAATGATGATTTTCATGGGGTTATGAGTTATGAATTATGAGTTATGAGTAAAAAACCCATAATTCATAATTCGTAATTATTATCTACTTTCCCACCAAATGCGGGGGAGTTTTCGGAGTTTGTTCCAGCTACTGACATAGGCACGACGACGAAATACATCGTAATTATGCTGTTCAATATCGTCTAAAATGGCCTGGTATAAATTGGCGGCGGCAGCGATAGCAAATCGCCCGTCATGGTTGAGCATGGCAATCCCTGGGTGGGCTTCGGCATAGAGGCGGCGATTGCGAATAATTTGAAACCGCATAAACGCCCGCCAATTATCATTAATTTGCCCGGCCGCTAAATCAGCTTCAGTTAGCCCAAATTGAGCCAACTCATTTTGAGGTAAATAAATCCGCCCCGCTCGTAAATCTTCGCCTATATCTCGCAAAATATTCGTAATTTGCAGCGCAACCCCAAGTTTAATCGCATACGGTATCGCTTCCGCCCCACTAAAACCAATAATGTGCATACTCATTAAGCCCACTGTGGAGGCTACACCATACGCATAAGCGGTCAATTCCTCAAAGGTACTATATCGAGTTTGGTGAAGGTCACGCGCCACGCCATCAATCAACTGCTCGACATAACGCGGCGGAATGTGGTAATGAGCGCGGGCATCCGCCCAGCCTACCGCCACCAAATCATCCATCGGGGGGTGATGACTTATCACTCGTTCCCGCCAGGCAGCTAATTTTAGGGGCCCGTTATCGCCTTGTTCATCCACAATGTCGTCGCTTAACCGACAAAAAGCATATAAAGCTCTCACGGCGCGCCGTTTAGCCATTGGTAATAAACTGGAAGCTAGATAAAAGGAGCGACTATGACTAGAGGTGAGCTTTTCACAGTGAGCGTAAGCACGTTGTAATAAAATAGGGTCGCTATTGGGGGTAAAAGCAGTGGCTGCTGGGGGGTGGGCTTCATCAGCTAATAACAATAAATGGTGTTCCCAAGTATGTGTTTGCATTTAGATTATCTCCTCATAGTGGCTACTAATTAACCGTTAGGTTGAGGATAGCATAACATGACATAGGGTAATTTGTCAAGATTATATGGACAAACTATTGACAAAACATTTTGTCAATGTTATAGTAACTCCATATATACTGCGTGAGGTCAGAAGTTGGAGTCCAAATCTTAAGATTTGGACTCCAACTTCTGACCTCACGCAGTATAGTTTTTGCTGCCTGTAAATTTTCAAGGGATTTAAGCCCTTATAAGGTTTGAAACCTTATAAAGGCTAGTGGTTGTAATTTATGGCCTATTTTGATAACCCCATTTTTAATCTAAAAGCTGTAGTCAAAGAAACGGGCCTGAAACCTGACACGTTACGGGTGTGGGAACGGCGTTATGGGCTGCCTAGCCCTTCACGTAGCGAAGGTAAACATCGTCTTTATTCGCAGCGAGATATTAACATCCTTAAATGGTTAATGGAACGTCAAAATGAAGGCTTAAGTATTAGCCATGCCGTAGAAATGTGGCATCAACTCGAAAGTAAGGGGAATGACCCGCTAGAAATCAACCTGATTGAAAAAAATGACTCGCCTTTCAAAAACGTTGAAACCATGGCCGACTTAAGGCAGGCCTGGATGACGGCATGTCTTAATTTTGATGAAATGCGGGCCGAACATATTTTAGCTCAGGGGTTTAGTTTATATCCCTTGCCCGTGGTCTGCTTTGAATTGGTTCAAAAAGGATTGGCGGAATTAGGCCGCGGTTGGCTCCACATGGAAGTATCAGTACAGCAAGAGCATTTTGCCTCGGCCTTAGTCATTCGTTGGCTAGAGGCACTTATTGCCGCTACGCCTGCGCCCACTCGCCCAGGGAAAATCCTGCTTGGTTGCCCGGCGGAGGAAGAACATGTAATTCCGTTGCTCCTGTTAAATTTACAGTTGCGACGGCAAGGATATGAGGTTATTTATTTAGGAGCTAACACACCTTTTGCTTATTTGGAAAATACCTTGCAGCTTATTAAACCTGATTTAGTGGTATTAACGGCCCAAACCTTACCTGCTGCTGCCAACTTGTTAGAGGTCGCACAATTATTACATCGCCTTAGGTTACCGTTAGCCTTCGGTGGCTTTATTTTTAACACATTGCCTTCATTACAAAGCGCTATTCCTGGTTATTTTTTAGGCGAACAATTAGAAATCGCCTTACAAACCATCGAAACTTTTTTCGTAACTCCTCCCCCTCCTGTCACCCCAAAGGCCATTCCCTCGGTCTATCATTACACGTTGCTTCATTTGCAAGAGCATCAACCGTATTTAGACATGGCAATTTGGCAAGCCATTCAGTGGCCGTCCACCTTAAAAAACCAACTCCCTTCCCTTAATATTATAGTAAGACGACACCTTTGGGCAGCCCTTAAGCTGGGTGATATGGCCTTGCTCAGTCCATCATTAAATTGGCTGACCCCTAATATTACTTTAACCTCTAGCCAACTTAAAACTTATTGGTGGGCTTATCATGAAGCCACCCAAAACCATTTAGGGGAACGAGGGCAGCTGTTGCAAAATTGGTTGGAGTTGGTGCTGCATGGCTAAAGTTTATTTTGCCCCAACTGCGTAGATAGCCTATACTTACAGCAACTTCAATCTGCTGAGTAAATCTATGACTTTTTCTTTTGAATTATTAGCCGAAGACTCCCACAGCCACGCGCGCGCTGGCCTCATTCACACCCCACATGGTGACATTCCCACGCCCGTTTTTGCCCCCGTTGGCACACAAGCCACCGTTAAAACCCTGACCCCAACCGACTTACATGAGATAAATGCCACCCTCATTCTTAGTAATACTTATCACCTTTATTTACGACCTGGGGCTGATTTGATTGCTGAATTTGGTGGGCTGCATCAATTCATGAATTGGGATAGACCCATTTTGACCGATTCTGGTGGCTTCCAGGTGTTCAGTTTGCAAAGTCTACGCCAAATTACGGAACAAGGAGTTACTTTTCGCTCTCATTTGGATGGCTCAAAACATCAATTTACGCCTGAAAACGTTATCGCCACCCAAGAAAAATTGGGTGCAGACATTATCATGGCCTTTGATGAATGTCCGCCACCGCATGATTATGCTTACAATGCCATTTCGTTAGAGCGCACTCATCGTTGGGCTGAACGCTGTAAAGCTGCCCAACGGCGCGCTGACCAGGCTCTTTATGGTATTGTGCAGGGCGGCGTATTTCCTGATTTACGGGCGAAAAGTGCCGAGTTTCTCACCACGTTAGATTTTCCAGGGTATGGGATTGGCGGGTTGAGCGTGGGGGAAAGCAAGGTGCAAATGCACGCCATGTTAGAAATATTACATCCCATTTTGCCGCGCCATAAACCGCGTTATCTTATGGGCGTAGGTAGCCCCGAAGATTTATTTGAAGGTGTGGCACGGGGCATAGACCAATTTGATTGTGTTCTGCCTACCCGTATTGCCCGTAATGGGGCGGTATTTACTCACAATGGGCGGATAAATCTCCGTAATGCCCGCTTTGCCACCGACAAAAATCCGATTGAGGCCGATTGTCAATGTTATACTTGCCGTCATTTTAGTTTGGCCTATCTGCGTCACCTCATCATGGCAAAAGAAACCTTAGTCTTACGCTTAACAACGCTGCATAACCTTCATTTTATGTTAGATACCATGCGACGTATCCGCCAATCTATTTTGGATGGAACGTTTACTGATTACAAAAATCAATTTTTAGCGGCTTATCAAACCGTCCCTGAAGAGTCCCGTCAACGCCGAATTTATAAAGATAAATAGCCAATGCTTTTGCTTATGGAGTCCAAATCTTTAGATTTGACCACGAACAAATCTAAAGATTTGGACTCCTTTAATAAGAAATTTTTCACCATGAATCTATTTCAAGCCTTTATCTTAGGCATCGTACAAGGTCTCACCGAGTATATTCCCGTCTCCAGTTCCGCTCATTTGGTGGTTGTACCCTGGCTTTTAGGCTGGCCCAAAGCCTCTGAACCCTTTGAAATTCTCATTCAATGGGGAACTTTGATTGGTGTACTAATATTTTTATGGCAAGATGTCTGGTTGATTGCTCAAGCGGTCATTCAGGGCTTAATTCAGCGTAAGCCATTAGCCACTTTTGAAGCCAAATTAGGTTGGCTTATCGTTGTTGCCACCATTCCCGCTGTTATATTAGGCGCAACTGTCTTAAAAGGGTTAAAATTTTCTGACCCCTATATTGCGGGTAGCTTCTTAATGGTCACCGCGATTTTACTTATCCTCACCGAGCAATTGAGTTCGCGCAAGAAAACGGTAACGGGCAAAGATAATCGTAACCTTAAGGACATGACCTGGTTAGATGCGCTCATTATTGGTTTTTGGCAAGCGTTCGCCCTATTGCCAGGTGTGAGTCGCTCTGGGGCGACCATTAGTGGGATTGTTTTGCAGGGCTTTGACCGCACCGCCGCCGCCCGATTTAGTTTCCTTATGTCCATTCCAGTGCTGCTAGGCGCAGGGTTAATTGCCATTAAAGATTTGTTAGAAACAGGCAGCTTAACTCAAGAATTACCCGCCATTAGCGTTGGTTTTGTCGCTGCGGGCATTTCAGGTTATCTGTGTGTACGCTGGCTCTTAACATATCTACAGAAACACTCGCTCTATGTCTTTGCCGCCTATTGCGTTTTTCTCAGCCTATTAACCATAATGGTTGGTTACATTCGGGGCTAACTTAAGCCATTATAAGGTTCAAAACCTTATAATGGCTGGGTTTATTCCAATTAATTTCATGAAAAAAGTCGGGGTTCAAAATTTTGAACCCCGACTTTTTATTACAACGGGTCAGATAACTTGGCTAATTTTTGCTCAGTTTCACGCCACGTAATTTTGGATAAACCCAATTTACGCCGCAAATGGTCATGATCCATGCCATCCCGATAATCCCGTAAAGCGGATGTCCAACGGAGCATTTCAAAAGAGACTTGATGGGGCAGACCCGCCATTTCCGAAATATCCGTTAATACATATTCCAAATTGCGGGGCGTACATTCAAACAGTTTCTCTTGCGGGTGATAATGCTCAAGGTATTTTTCTAGCACTGGCAACAAATCCGCGGCAAAAATCAATCGACGTTCTTTATGTTGCATTCTAGGACTATTGTAACGAATGATAATTGAGGGTGGGTCACTGGTGCGGTCAATATCTTCTAAGCCAATATTCACACACTCGGCTTTTTTTATGCCCGTTTGTAGCACTAAATGGGCTAAAACGTAAGGTCTAGGGTCAGATTTATCACTTTTTAGCTTTTTCTCGGCCGCATCTAACAGTTTTTCGGTCAGGGCATGGGGTAAAAATTCGGGCAACGGGGCTTTCACTTTAATGTGAATGAGGGGTTCAGCAGGGTCAAACGGTAATATTTTGATACTCGCTAACCAGCCAAAAAAACTTTTTAGGGTGGTAATGCGGCGAGAGTATGACTTAGGGCTACATGGCACATCACGATAATGTAATAACCAGGTCAAAAAGTCGTTCAATTCTTTCGTGCCTAAGCTATTAAGAGTGACATTTGTGCCAAAATATTTTTGTAATAATCGCAAATCGCCTAAAAATGCCTTAACGGTATGTTCAGAAAATCCCTGACGTACCATGTAATCATGGTACGCGGAAGATGCCGTAGCTAGAGATGAATGGGCATCAAAGGTTTTTACCTGGGCGACGGGCGGGCCATATTCTCCCTTAACTCCTCGTTTGGGGAAGAGGGGTGGTTGTTGTTCAGACATAATCGTTTTACCTCCAATAAATTCGTATAGTTGTGCGGATTGTACAATAAGAGAGGTTAAAAGTCAAAGTCCTATACGAAGGTTTTGGCTAAAGAGAACTTTCGCTTATCGTCAAACAGGAGTGTCAAAATTTTATTTTGACAGGCGAAAATTTCATTTTCGCACTCCAGAAGTGAAAGTCCTACTAAAGTATTTGGTTAAACTCCAGCTTTTCGCCATCTGGCCCGCGAATGGTAAAAAATTTACAGCCACGTTCCCAAAACTCCAGCCGCATGGGGGCGTTTTCCTCTATAATTTCCATGCCTGCGGCCTTAAGTTCCGCGAAGGCCTGGTCAATATCATCAACTGAAAAGGCAATGTGGTCAACGGGGCCGCCTTTGGCGGCGCGTTCCGCCCCAGGGAGTTGATATAACTCCAAAATTACGCCTGCCCGTTCCATCATGCTAACCTGGGCTAGGCCACTGCCAAAGGAAAATTCCTTCGCCATCACCTCTTGAAAGCCAAATTGCTGATAAAATTCGCGGGAGTGGTCAATATTGGTCACGGGAAGCCCGATATGTTGTAATCCATTGAAATTGTTGGCTAATAGGTAATTACTTTTAGATGCCATGGGTTCTCCTTTTTTTAATTGCTACTAACAACCGTTGATGTGGCTTCAATCGTAGCGGTAACGGTTAAATAGGGGGTTGAGGTGGCTATGTTTAACGATTGGGACGGTGGCGTAGAAATAGTGGCTGTGATAGGGGTTGGGCGAACATACACCGTTGTAGCAGTAGGCGCAGGTCCCCATAACCCCAAAGTGTTTTCACGGGCGAGAGCCTCAGCTGCCGTAAGGGTAGCGCGTTGGGCGACATCTGGCTCCGTGATGGCGGCACGAGCCAAGCCACGCGCCACCAGGGTTTGATTGAGCAAAGTATTACCCAAATAAACATAACGTAATAAATTGCCCTTAGCATCAAAATCACTTTTATCACGCACAAGGCGCACCACCTTAAGCCGAGCTAATTCGCGGTTGGTTTCATACGCCACTATTCCCCATGGATTATCTAATGAGTTTGGGGGCGACTCAATGCCTAAATAGTGTACTAGGTAAGTTTGACTAAACTTATCTCCTTTCAAGACAACGGCAATGGTATCACCCGAAATCACATCAATCACTAATCCACTGGCTTCAGCAGGAATTGGGGTGACGGTTGGCGTAATGGTGGGGGTTACAAAAGCCATGACCCGTGTATTAGGTGGGGTAGGTTGGGCTGAGGGGATAGCAGTGGGTAAATCCGCCGTGGAAAGTCGCGGTAAGGCCCCTTTTGGGGGTGAATGACTTGGCCCACAAGCCGTAAAGAGTAACCCTAAAATGAGTAGACTGGTCATTAGTTTAGCTAGATTCATTTTTTACCTCAAGATATTGACATGACAGGCTGGTAGGAGTACAGCATTTATCTCATAAACGCCACACCTTTACAGTTTAACCCCCATGCTACTACTTTGGCAAAATAATGAGCAAGTGGATTAAATAAAAAAACCCAAAGCATGAACCATGTTCACTATCCTTTGGGTCAGGAATGATAACTAAGCCTTTATAAGGTTTTAAACCTTATAAAGGCTGGCCTGTGGAAAATTTAGCTTTGGGCAGGTAATAAAATGTAAAACTTACTGCCAGGCAAGGCTACAGGGTCATAACCAGAGCTTTCAACCCACACTCGTCCATTGTGGGCTTCTATCACCCCTTTAGCAATGGTTAAGCCCAAACCTGCCCCCCCACCCATGAATTGCGTGCTACTCGTGCTATGTAAGGCGACGTTAGAAGCAGTAGTAAATTTCTCGAAAATAAGTTTCTGCTTGTCTAAATCAATGCCAACGCCTGTATCGGCCACTACAATTTCGATAAATGACTCACTATCGTTGGCATTTTTAGGTAAATAACGGGCAGTAATTGTGACTTGTCCCCCATCGGGTGTATATTTAATCGCATTACTCACGATACGAGTGAGGGCTGAATGTAATTGTTTGCCATCTCCTGTAATAGGAGGTAAATCTTGTGGGGCATCTGTTTGTAAAATAATTTGGCGTTTTTCCGAGACTAATTCTAATTCAGATTTAACACTGCTAATAATGTTACGGATAGATACATTAGTGAAATCAAAATTAGCATGTTTCAACTCCACCCGCACCACATTTAACATATCGGTTACAATATCATATAATCGTTCGTAGCCATGTTTCAAACTGCCTAAAAGTTCTTTGGCATTTTCATCATTAACAATTGAAGGCAACCGTTCTAACATTTGGGTGCAACTATAAATAATGGTTAGCGGGGTGCGTAATTCATGGGAAGCCACCGAGATAAAGCTACTTTTGGCTTCTTCAAGTTGTTTCAATCGGTCGTAAGCATTTTGTAGCTCATTGAGTTTGCTTTCCAAATCTTCAATCAAAGCCACATTTTGCTCTAGGAGGTATTTTTCCCGCGTAGTTTCAGTTGTTTTGACTGGTTGACGACCTTGCTTAATATGTCGGCCAACTTCGTTCACCAACTCATCAAAATCAATCGGCTTATTAAGATAACCATCACAACCAATGGCCTTGGCTCGCTCATGATCATTACTCACCGTACGCGCGGTCAAAGCGATAATTGGTACATGCGCCAAATAATCAAAACTACGGAGGCGTGTAACAACACTAAACCCATCTAAATCTGGCAAGTTAATATCCATTAAGATTAAGTCTGGGCGTAGCTTCTTCGCTTTTTCAATCCCTTCAAGGGCGTTGACCGCGTCAACAACTTCATAGCCCTCACTTTCTAAAATACGCCTCACTAAATCGCGATTCTGTTTGATGTCCTCAACATTTAAGATGGTTCGTGGTGTGTCCATTCGCAACTATTTATTAACTCAGTTAATTGTAATTTTATATACTTTTACTTCAAGGTGTAAATATACCACAATTTTAGTTTAAAAAGTATAGGATAAGCATCCCAAACTGTTGTACGATTTATTTAATTTTTGCTAAAGGAGTCGCAACGCTTGCTTTGCAAACACACCGCAAGCAGTGTGACTCTACTTAATAAAACAAGTCGATTTTAATTAATGAATATCTTACAAAAACTAACCACCCCGCGTCATCTTTGGATGCACTTGGGAGTATTAATCATTTTGATACTCTTTGTCAATTTAGGTAAGTGGCAATTAAATCGTTTAGAGCAAAAGCGGGGCCATAACCACCAAATATCAGCCGCTTTAATGCAACCACCCCTTGTCTTAGATGACCGTCCCGTAACTGCCACTGAGCTAGATTTTCGGCGGGTGCAGGTCAAAGGGACATTCATCAACACCGCCACCATGGTTATTCGTAATCAACAGAAAGATGGCAATTCAGGCTTTAGCGTGATTACGCCCCTCAAACTTCATGGCCGTGAGACGGCCATCTTAATCAATCGTGGCTGGATACCTCGCCGTAACATGGACCCAACGGCGGAGAGTTTGCAAAGCTATGCCATTACTGACGAGGTAATTATAGAGGGAATTGCCCATGTTAGCCAAATTCCTGCCAACCGTTTTGCCTCTGCCGACCCACCCTGGCAACCTAACCAACCGTTTCGAGTGGGCTGGTTTCGCATAAACATTGAGCAAATGCAGTTACAAATCTCTTACTCTTTATTGCCCATTTTCATTGACCAAACCAGCCCATCACCAAATCAATATCCTCAGCCAAAAAGTTCCATTGATTTAGATGAAGGCTCACATTTTGATTACGCCATGCAATGGTTCAGCTTTGCCCTCATTTTAGCCGTAACTTACACCTTTTTCATGTGGCATGAGGTGCGAGAAGTTTAGGAGTCCGCAATTATTTGCGGACAGTTCACTAGGACTTACGCAGAACCCTCACCCCGACCCTCTCCCACAGGGCGAGGGAGTGAAACTTCCCTCCCTTTGGGGGGGACTGAGGGGGGGATTTTGCCTTTTTGCGTAAGTCCTATTCACAAATAATTGTGGACTCCTATGTAAAATAAGGCTAATTGGGCGCGAAACGGAAGAAATACCATGAACGATTTTCCTCATCCATTGTTACCGAAAAAGAGTCAGACACCTGTTTACCGTCAGCCGTTTCTAAATGAAATGACCACGTACCCGTAATATAAACGGCGCGTGGCTGGGGTTCAAATTTAACATTGCCTGATTTTATCACGCTAGACCCTGCGGGCGTATGGCCTATTTCCTGTGGCGCAGAGGGTTCAGATTTCGTCACAATTCCATTAGGGTCTGTTCCTACCACTCGCATGCCACCAATCCAATTATTTTTACTGTCCTGAATCGCCACCATGATAGACAAAATATTGGCAGTGCTAGGCGCAGCAAAATTCTCCGCCAATATATAATCCCAACGGGGCAACGGCGTATTAGTTGGCCCAGGGGTCTCGGTTGGGGGTGGTGGCGGACGCGTACTCACGGGTTTAGGTGTATTGGTCGCTTCAGGGGTGGGCGTATTTTCAGGCGTATGGGTCGCCTCAGGGGTTGATGTATTTTCGGGCGTAGCCGTTGGCGCAGGTGTGGGTGTGTTTAGGGGCGTAGCTGTTGGTACAGGCGTGGGCGTATTTGTAGGCGTAGCCGTCCAATTGGGGGTTGGAGTGAAAGTTGGGCGTAGCGTATGCACCACTGCCTCAGCCACAGGTGTAGCGGGGTTTTCGCTCATAGTAATCAATTTATCAAAGGGCGAAGCCAATTTACATCCTGAGATAAAAATAGTTGCCAATAAAACTAGAAAAACTAGACTATATTTCGACAAAAATAAATCTCCTCAAACTGAATTCAAACTATTAGAGTTTATACCGATTAAAAAATCGTTGACATTTTGTAGGGGCAATGCCTTGTGCTTGCCCCTATTGTGGGCAGGGACAAGCCCTGCCCCTACGAAAATCATTAAATCGGTATAATGTCTATTATAGCTTGCTCTGAAATTATTGACCAACTGTATCAGTCAAAGTGAATAAGTCAGCGATTCGCTTGACTATTCGTTTTATGCTAGACTACAAAAAATCCTCGCAAGTGGCGTTCAAAGCCGTAGGCTTTGGACTCCACCTGCGAAAACTCTATCTTATAAATCGGTGAAATTTTTATGCCTAAAGTTGCTTTTCAAGGTGTGCAAGGTGCTTATTCCGAAAGTGCCATTTATCAGTTTTTTGGTCAAAATACCGAAACATATTCCTGTGAATCCCTTAAGGAAATGTTTATCGCCGTCGAAACGGGCGCGGCTGACCTCGCCATGTTACCCGTTGAAAATGCCCTCGTTGGCTCCGTGCCACAGGCGTATGAACTTCTCATGGAACGGGATTTACGGATTCAAGCCGAAGTGGTGGTACGGGTTAAGCATACCCTTATGGCCGCGCCAGGGGTTAAATTAAACGCCCTCAAACGAGTGCGCTCCACCCTCCAATCCATGACCCAATGTGAAAACTTCCTTAATAAACATGGCTTGGCGCGTATCGCCTCTTTTGATACTGCCAGCAGCGCGCGCGATTTGGCGGCCAATCCTGAGCCTGATTTGGGCGTGATTGCCAGCAAATTAGCGGCGGAAATGTATAAATTGGATATTTTGCAAGAGGAAATTGAGGATGCTTCCTTTAATTACACCCGCTTTTTCGTTCTCGGCAACCAAGACCCGCCCCGCGCCCAACGCTCAAAAACGTCCTTAATTTTCAGCACCCGCCACCTGCCAGGGGCCTTATATGATTGTCTCGGTGAGTTTGCGGAACGTAATATCAACTT
>Ga0316611_1000471_pt1 | contig 13802 bp, 8 predicted proteins | sample MIS2016202_MG_FD_207675 | JGI IMG/M metagenome (GOLD analysis project Ga0316611, IMG submission 207675) | Microbial mat bacterial communities from Middle Island sinkhole, Lake Huron, Michigan, United States - MIS.2016.202 | ecosystem: Environmental > Aquatic > Freshwater > Lake > Sediment... | reverse complement strand
CGTTGACATTATTATTTCACAAATTTGCTCTATTTGTTCTTGGGTATAATTGTACTCCGGTAATATTTCTCTGGCTAAAAGTGTTCCGTGATATTCATGTTCCACATAGGAGTGTATATGACCAGCATCGTGAAAAAGTGCAGCGGTTTTCAATAATAAAAGATCATCATCGCTTATGCCCTCGGCCCAACCTATTAACTCCACCTCGGTAACAACATCAACCGTATGCTTTATGCTGTGATAATGCAAATCGGCCGGAAGTTCCTTTTCCATCCGATCGAGAATAATTTCCTGCAAATCGTGAAACTGAATTAAGGCAAACTTTACTTTAAATTTATGGTTTGGGTGAATTCCCAAGCCATACACTGAAAGTTCAGGCTTTATTCCCTTAATTGTAAAGACATCAAGATTTCCCTTATATTTTACAGGAAGCTTTCCATAATATTCGCAGTCGAAAAACTCTTTTACTAATTCATAGGTCATAACGGAAATAATAAGTTTTCCATTCTTTCCGGAGGATTCCATTCTGCTGGCAATATTTACTGTATCGCCCTTAATTTCATACGTAATTTTAGATTTACCACTTGTAAAAGCTGTTACGGGGCCGGTATGAACTGCTAATCTGACTTCCCAAATATGGTCTTCATCCATATTATCCATAGCAAGGTGAAGCATTTCGTGAGCTGCTAAAACTACCTGAATTGGATTGGTAATGTTTTTTTCCGGGATTCCTCCTGCACACATATACGAATCACCAATTGTTCTAATTTTTTCAATCGTATATTTTCTGGCGATTTCATCGAATCGAAAAAAAATTCGGTCGAGCTGATCCATAAGAACCTCGGCATCCATATCAGGTCTTAGTCCTCCAAAACCATGAATATCGGCAAACATAACAGTCACCATATTAAATTTTAGGGCAACAGGCTTATCAAGAATTTTTTCCCTTTCCTCAGGAATTGCTTCAAATTGTGTTACCGATTGCTCATATTCTTCATTTTTGAGAAGCAATTCATCATACTTCTCCCGTAAGTCGCGTAATTCCTGACTGAGTTCCTTATTTTCATTAACCAGTTTGGCTAAGCGCTGAACCAGTTGGTTTTCCTGATGTTCCATGGATGTATTTCTTTCTGGACTTTCCGTCACTAAATATAGTAAGTTTTACTTGATTGTATGGTTTTCAATCCTTAAAAGTTTGAGGTCACTGCTCTCATACAAACAATCTTTAAACCATTCATTACAAATCAAAAAATGATATGGGTAAAACCCGCCAATTAATTTGAGTAAAAATACGCATTGACAGATAACCATTTGCTATTTAACTTTACTAGTAAACGGGTAAAAAATCTTTAGAATAAATAATGATAATGTCAACAAATCTTTCAATATATAAATTCTTAATTATAAAAATTTAGCCTTTGCAATTTCTTTAAAAATTTCAAAAGGCTAAATTTTTTTACGCTTAAATCAAAAAAACTATTAACCCAAATAATAAAGAACAACCTAATAAATCCCTAAAACAACATGAAAAAAAGCTATTCTAATTCCTTTTTTGGCTATCTGGTATTTTCTATAAATAAATCTGCATATGCTGTTCCAGCATCGTCTGTTGATAGTATAGCCGATAATTACCAACTTCAGAATATCAAAACCGCTAACAAGAATATCAACGGATTCTTAAATGTTAGAGGAATCTTAGTACCGGTAATGAACTGGAGTACAATTCCATGTTTAAATAAGAAGACGAATAGAAACTCTTATTGCCATTTCATCATTGTTCAGTATTTCCAAAATAAAGAGAACACAAAAATTGCTTTGCCTGTTGATGAATGTTATGGAATAATAACATCTCCGGACTATATAAAAAATAATAATGTTTTGGTTACCAAGGAAAAAATTAAGGTTTCAATTATTAATATTCAGAACGAAAGGGAAAATCACATTTCAATACTGGAAGAACTATCCCTGGGTGTTCGTAATTTAGTATTATCATAAATAAGATGCTTAAAACAGATAAACAAATACTAAATTACATAAAACCATCACTTTAAATATATTTTCAAAAAAAGTAAAAGTAATTTTGATAATTAAAAAGAATGGTTTTAACTTTAGTTGCACTAATAGAAAAATGAATTTTCTCGCCTTCCTTAGTATTGGTGTATCAAACAGTTTTTCATCGTCTTTATTCAGCCTCCTTTTATTAAAAATGACTTGCCTTTTACTTAAATAGTATGCGTTGCTATTTATCGTAAATTATTAAGAGATAAACTGTAAAAGTATTCAATAGTTAGATAGTAGTTATTTTCAATTAGTCATTAGTAAATGTAGAGAGAACGGGAGGTGGAGCATATTCTACCTCCCCCTGGTACAAAAACAGTAATAAATTACCTAACTAAGTGAACTGAATTTTGATGCACAATAAAATATAAAAACACATGAAAGTAATTCATACCCTAACAAAAAGCCTTCTTCCAGTTACTATTATCTTCGTGTTTTTTACTTTAGCAGGAATTTTCCAATCAATTAATATTGAGACCCTCGTTCAAAAAAGCCAATATTCATGGCACATAGATAATGCTTCCATTTGTTACATAAATCAAATTACACAGCAAAACTCCTTCTTATTTGAACAATTGTCACTCGAAGGTTCTGAATCGATTGAGTTCACCGAGAGACAAACTGAACAATCTTCTCTTTTAATCTCAGGTTACATTTTAGGCCAAAATAATATACGTGAGGTTAAAAAGAGAGTTGTATACCAAGAATTTAGGTAAATTAATTAACACAATTATTTCAAAACTATGCAGTCTGATCCTCTATTTGATGAAATCTTGCAACAGAATAAAATTCTGGAACGCAGAAACGAAGAACTTCAAAAACTAGTAGAAGCCTGGCAGGCAAATGCAAAAATTCCAAAAATTAAGTTTATAAATTCTTTGGATATGCATGAAATCGAAAACATGATCATTCGATTTTATCAGGTTTATAAAATACCACTATCGTTATATGATGAAAGTGGTAAGTTGCTGTTTTCCATGGGCTGGAAAAACATTTGTCTTCGATTTCACAGAACAAATCAAACAACATTAAGTAACTGCCGGGAATCAATTCGATATGTGCAGAATAGATTAGGCGACTCTGACTGTTTCTCTTTTCAATGTAAAAATAACATTAATGCAATTGCGATTCCAATTGAAGCGCAAAAACAATCAATTGGGACACTTGTCATTAGCCAGTTTCTATATGAAGGAGAAAAGCCTGATTATGATCAATTCAGGAAACAATCTTATGAAGCAGAATTTAACTATAATGATTATAAAAAAGCAATTGATGAACTTCCGGTATTAAGTTCGGCCCAGGTTGAAAGTATAACGGAGCACTATATGCTGTTTGCCGAGATGATATCGTATTTGGCTTCGCGTAACCTGCAATATTTTGAACAACAAAATACAGCCCTTCAAAAAATGGAAATTTGCTCTATGTTTAAGGAAAAGCTTGAAGAGCAGTCAATGATTATTAAAGCTACCAATCAATGTCTTATGCAACAACATCAGGAAATTGAAAATTTACGATCTGAATTAACTCATTATCAGAAAAAAGCTCAAAAAGAAACTGCAAAAAAAAGCCCGGTTACATTTTAACCGGGCTCTATTCTATCCTAAGTATCCTTTCAATAGTTTACTTCTCGATGTATGACGAAGTCTCCTGATTGCTTTTTCTTTTATTTGCCTAACCCTCTCTCGGGTTAAACCAAATTTTTCTCCAATTTCTTCCAGGGTCATTTCTGAGCCTCCAATTCCAAAGAAAAATTTAATAATATCTCTTTCCCGCTCTGTTAATGTAGCTAAAGCACGGTCAATTTCTTTCGATAACGATTCATTAATTAATTGACGATCGGCAATTGGCGAATCGTTATTAATAAGAACATCCAGCAAACTATTATCTTCACCTTCAACAAAAGGAGCATCTACCGAAACATGGCGTCCTGAAACACGAAGTGTATCAGATACTTTTTCTTTAGGGATTTCTAATACAGTAGCCAACTCTTCAGGAGTTGGAGTACGCTCATTCTCCTGCTCGAATTTTGAATATGCTTTGTTTATTTTATTAAGCGAACCAACCTGATTAAGCGGCAACCTAACAATTCGGGATTGTTCAGCTAATGCTTGAAGTATTGACTGACGAATCCACCATACAGCATAGGATATGAACTTAAAACCTCTGGTTTCATCAAATTTTTCAGCGGCTTTAATAAGTCCCAAATTTCCTTCATTAATAAGGTCAGGGAGACTTAATCCCTGATTCTGGTATTGTTTTGCTACCGACACTACAAACCTTAAATTTGCACGTGTAAGCTTTTCCAAGGCAGCCCTGTCGCCCTTTTTAATCCGCTGCGCCAGTTCTACTTCTTCTTCTACAGTGATCAATTCTTCCTTACCGATCTCTTGAAGATACTTGTCTAACGAAGCACTCTCCCTATTTGTAATCGATTTAGTAATCTTCAGTTGTCTCATTTTCCTACCTCAAATTTTTCGCGAAATTAGATTATTTGGTTATTACCAACAAAATTATTTTCATTTCTAAATAAAAAAAGGCTTACAATTGCAAGCCTTTTAGTGTTAAATGCCTTGCATTATGCTATTTACCAAATGCATAATAATATACTGTTCTGCTATTGGGATAAATCCCTTCTATATAAACCCCACCATCAATTGATGTGATTGTTTTTTCTACATCTTCAACACTGAAAACAGGCTTATTGTTTATTTGCAGGATAATAAAACCTTTCTGGATCCCTGCAGACTTCAATTTACCAGTTGTTATTTCCTTTACCTGAACTCCTCCTTTTAAATTAAACTTCGATTTTATATCATTTGGAATTTCTCCGAGGGTAGCGCCTAAAAGAACACTAACTTCTCCCTTTTTCACTAAACTCGTTTTACCGTCCATAGTACGTAAGGTAACTGAAATTTGTTTCTTTTTATTATCCTTACTTAATAAAATATCTATTTTATCATTCGGGCGAAATCTTCCAATATGTTCCTGAAGTTCTGAGGTACTATTTACATTTACCCCATTAATTGCTAAAATTACGTCTCCGGGTTTTATTCCGGCCAAATCAGCTGAACTACCTTCCACCACATTTTCTACATATACACCTTCAATTTTATCCATTTTTTGTTCTTCGGCCTTTTCAGAGTCAATATCTTTAATGGTAACTCCTAAAACAGCCCGTTGAACTACCCCAAATTCAACAAGGTCGGCAACCGATTTCTTAACAATACTCACAGGAATTGCAAAAGCATTACCAATATAAGAACCGGTCGGAGATGCAATTGCAGTATTAATGCCCACAAGCTCTCCGCGAGTATTGACTAAAGCGCCACCACTATTTCCGGGGTTTACAGCGGCATCAGTTTGAATAAATGATTCGATTGGATACATTTTCGACTGCTCCCCGCCATTTCGCATAATCCCAATATTTCGGGCCTTAGCGCTCACAATTCCTGCAGTAACAGTGGATGTTAAATTATAAGGGTTACCCACAGCCAGCACCCATTCCCCAACCTTAAGTTCATCGGAATTCCCATAGGGTATAAAGGGCAAGGCCTTCACATCAATTTTAATGACTGCAAGATCCGTATTGGCATCATGACCTATGAGTTTTGCGGTAAATGTCCTTTTATCATTTAATGTAACCGAAATTTCATTTGCGTTATCAATAACATGGTTATTGGTTACAATATATCCATCTTCACTAATAATTACGCCTGAACCAAATCCCTCAACAGGCTGAGGACTTTGTTCAAATCCCCTGTTCCCAAAAAAGTAATCGTAAATAGGATTGCCGCTTGAATAATTATTATCGCGGGTAGATTTTGTTTTCACGTGTACCACAGCATGAACAGTTTTTTCAGCAGCAAATGTAAAATCGACCCGGTTACTGTCAAAACTATTGGTAAGTTGCGTTAATCTGTATGGCGATTGAATTTCGGCGGATATAGGATTCTTTTTAGATTCAAAAAACCGGGTATAAGCAAAAACTGCAACTACACCTCCCAAAATTGCGATCGCCACTGTTGAAATAATATTTCTTGCTTTCATTTTATGAATATGTTTAGTAAATAATTAACTGATCTAACTGTCTAGAATTGCTTTACAAAATAACGACCAAAATAGATTATAAGTTCATGTACATGTTGGCATTTAACACTTTTTAACAGGATGGAGTTATTTTACTCCTCAAATGAACAACATAAAAAAAGATCTGACTGCCAATTTTTCATATCGAATAAATCAAAGCGACAAATTTTCATTTCACTCAATTCTCAAATTATTTTTGCCAACAAATACAATTTTTATCCCGAACATTCCATAATCTAAAAAATCCAAGATTAATTAATTCTACAAATTAGATTTTTCAACTTTTACTACCCATCCCTAAAGGGTAAAAAGTTGAAAAATCAACCTGCCCCCTTTAGGGTTAGGGGTAATCAGGTTGATTTTTCTTTGAATCTGTTAGTAGAATTAAAAACGGTAAATCAATTTACGATAATTCTCAGAAATTATATTCTCAAGAGTAATTTCTTTACAAATTAATACATAAAAATTATTTCTACTTTATTAACAAGGGGGTAATAATTTTTATTATGATATTTATCACCAGCAACCCCTATTTTTTAAAGTTTATAAATAAATATTATGGTTTTTTATAAAAATATTATGATTTAATTATCGAGCAGAAATCCCCCTAATTCGCTGATTCCTAAAATTAAGTTTTTAAGAAATGATATATATTATGGCAAAATGGATAGGATTTTATGTTTTCTAGTGTGTTAGACTGTTTTTTCTTTGGGTTTTTTTTCATACTTTGGCCACCGAATAATTATTATTTTAACTATTTGTAAACCTAAACTTAATTTCTATGAAAAGATTTGCGATGTTTTTTGCATTCTTTGTGATTGTGGGGCTGCAAATGCTGCAAGCACAAACAGTGCAGATTACAGGTAAGGTTACCAATTCAGAAGATGGTAACCCAATTCCTGGTGTATCTGTGGTTGTGAAAAGTACCACAATAGGTACAACAACTGACTTCGACGGAAAATATTCTTTGAATGTTCCAGCGGATGCGGTTTCTGTTGTATTTAGCTTTGTGGGATTAAAATCCCAGGAAGTTGCTATTGGAGGCCGAAAATTAATTGATGTTGTAATGGAAGCTGATGTTGTTGGCCTCGAAGAAGTGGTTGTAACAGCATTGGGTATTTCAAGAGAAAAGAAATCACTTGGATATTCCGTACAGGATGTAAAAGGCGATGAACTTACCAAAGCTCGTGAGTCAAACGTTGTAAACTCCTTAAGTGGTAAGATTGCCGGCGTTCAAATTACCTCTTCATCGGGAGCAGTTGGTGCTTCTTCCCGTATCGTTATTCGTGGGGTAACTTCCTTAAGTGGAAATAACCAGCCATTATTTGTGGTGGATGGTATGCCTATTGATAATGGTAACTTTGGTGATACCGGAACCGATGGTACTAACCGTGGTAATGGTGCTTCAGACATTAACCCAAACGATATCGAAAATGTTTCGGTTCTGAAAGGTTCGAATGCTGCTGCATTATATGGTTCCAGAGCTTCGAACGGTGTAATTCTTATTACTACAAAATCCGGAAAAAATCAAAAAGGCCTTGGTGTTGAAGTTAGCAATACTACTACATTTTCGTCTCCTTTGCGTCTTCCAGATTTCCAAAACGGTTTTGGACAGGGATCGGGTGGCCAATTCGAATTTGTGGATGGCGCCGGCGGAGGTGTAAATGATGGTACTGACGAAAGCTGGGGCCCAAAACTGGATGCCGGATTATTAATTCCTCAGTTCAATTCACCTTTGGATGCATCAGGAAACAGAACAGCTACTCCATGGATTTCACATCCCGATAATATCAAGAATTTTTTTGAGACTGGTGTTAATACAGCTACCAGCGTAGCAATTACCGGGGGTAACGAAAAAGCTAATGTAAGGGCATCGTATACCTATCAGGACGAAACTGGTATGGTTCCTAATACCGATCTTACAAAAAATACCTTAGCTGTTAATGCTACCGTTAAACCTTCGGATAAACTTACCTTGACCACTACTGCTAATTATATTAATAACCATAGCGATAATATGCCTGGTTATGGATATTCTGCTCAAAATGTAATGCAGCAGTTTTTCTGGTTTGGCCGTCAGGTTGATTTAGGTGCTTTAAAGAACTATAGAAATAAAGAATTAGGGTTTACCGATGAATATGGAACCAAATATAACTGGAACTATAACTATCATAACAATCCTTATTTTACGTTGAATGAAAACCTAAAAGGAATGGACCGTGAACGGTTGGTTGGAAGCTTTAAACTGGACTATAAGTTAACAGACTGGTTAAGTGCATATATCCGCACCGGAGGTGATACGTATACCAGTACCACTGCAAATCGCATTGCTAAGGGGGATAACGATAACCCTGAAGGTTCTTTTGACCAGACTATTAACACTTTCCGCGAAGTTAACTCTGACTTTTTATTATTGTTTAACAAGAACATTACTGAATTAGTCACTTTCAATCTAAATTTGGGTGGAAACCGGATGGATCGTTACCAATCGCAAGAATTTGGCGCTGCTGATGAATTAGCTGTTGGTGGAGTGTATACCATTGGCAATTCCAAAGTTCCTATCCGTTCTACAAATGGTGTTTGGAAAAAAAGAATCAACAGCTTATATTTCTCCGGACAATTAGGATATAAAAATGCCATCTTTGTTGACTTTTCTGGTCGTAACGACTGGTCGAGTACTTTGCCTGATGGTAATAACTCTTTCTTCTACCCAGCTGTTTCTACCAGTATTGTTCTTTCTGAATTATTAGGAGGAAGTTCCGAAATTCTTTCGTTGGCAAAACTACGAGGTGGATGGTCTAAGGTAGGTAGTGATACCGATCCTTATCAATTGGCAACCACCGTTGAATTTGGAGATGGATGGAATGCAAGCACTAAATCCCCTAACCTTTTTGTTCCTAACAAATTACCCAATGGGAATTTAGAACCTCAGTTTATTACTTCCTGGGAAATTGGTGCTGATTTAAGTTTCTTTCAGAATCGTGTTTCTTTAAGCGCTGCTTATTACAACTCCGTTGCTGATGGTCAGATTTTAGAAGTTCCTATCTCAGGAACCAGTGGGTTCCTTACCAAAATGGTGAATGCCGGTAAATTGGAAAATAACGGTATCGAAATTCAGTTAGGGCTTAAACCTATTGCGACAACAGATTTTAGCTGGGATGTGATTGTAAACTTTTCGAAAAATAACAACAAGCTTACCGATCTTCCTGAAGGAGTTGAGAATTATCAAATTGGAACTTATTGGAGCTTAAAGGTGCTTGCCGAAAAAGATCAGCCTTACGGTTCACTTTTTGGATATGATTTCAAAAGAGATGGCGATGGCAGAATCATCCACGAAGGTGGTGTTCCTGTTCAGGGCGACTTAAAGACCCTCGGTAATTTCTCTCCTGACTGGTTGGGGGGTATTAACAACCAATTCCGTTACAAAAATCTGGATTTAGGATTTTTGATCGATGCTAAAATGGGGGGTGATATCTATTCTATGACTACTACCTGGGGACGGTATGCCGGTGTTTTGGAAGAAACCCTTACAGGGCGCGAAGGCGGTATCGTTGGTGATGGTGTAAAGGAAGACCCCAATAACCCTGGCACCTATATTGAGAACGATGTGGTTGTTACTTCCGAAGCATATAACAAAGCAGCGTATAGCAATACTTTGGCAGCTAGCAGTGTATTTGATGCTTCTTATATCAAATTACGTGAGATTCGCCTGGGTTATACCATTCATAAAATTGGTAAATTCCCGATCAAAGATATTAACCTATCTGTAGTAGGAAGAAACCTGGCAATTTTATATGCGAATGCTCCACACATTGATCCTGAAAGTTCATTCAGCAGTACCAACCTTCAAGGTCTTGAATTCGGACAACTTCCTTCGGCAAGATCTATAGGTTTCAACGTTAGTTTTAAATTTTAATATATTATGAACATGAAAGCTAAGTTTTTAAGTATCATATTTATATTGGGTTTACTTTTTTCAAACTCCTGTACAAAAGACTTTGAAGAAATTAACACCAATCCCAATTCACCATCAGCAGATCAGGCAGCGCCAGATATGTTGCTGACAAATGCTTTAGAGTCAATGACCGATCGTGTTCACGAAATATTTCTAGGACACGAAATGGGATCGGCTTGGGTTCAACATATGGCCAAAGTACAGTATACCGACGAGGACAGATACATTTACCGTCCTGACGTTATTAATACTGCCTGGAACAGTCTTTATGCAGCAAGTGGAATGGACATTCAAACCATTTATCGCATTGCTAAGAAAAATGATTATAAGAACTATGAAGGTGTTTCGTTGGTTCTTAAAGCCTACGTTGTATCCCTGCTTACCGATATGTTTGGCGATGTTCCTTATACCGAAGCCTGGTTGGCAGTAGATGATGTTACCAAAACCCTGGCAAAATACGATTCGCAGGAGAGTATCTACCGCGACCTGATTGCTAAATTGGATACTGCTTCCACCGTGCTATTAAGCGAAGACAATGCTCCTATCCAAGGTGATATTTTGTACGATGGAGATGTTACAAAGTGGAAACAATTCGCCAATTCCTTACGGTTAAGACTTCTTCTTAGAATGTCTGCTAAAGATGTAGCTTTTGTTACTGCCGAAATGACCAAAATGTTGGGTGATGCTGCAACCTATCCGTTATTTGCCAGCAATGCCGATAATGCTTCCTTAATGTATCTGGGATCAGCTCCCAATAACCATCCTATCAACGAAAACAGAAAAACCAGGGATGACCATCGTTTAAGTGAAACATTGGTTGATGCAATGTATACCAAAAACCCCTATGTAGATTGGCGTATAACAGCTTATGCTGAATATGATGCTGGTTCTGGCGATTATGTAGGACTTCCAAATGGACTTACATCTGCAGATGCCGCAGCCTTTAAAACCAATGGATTGAAATTCACTTCAAAATTGGGTTCTGATTTTACCGCTGCAACTGCACCCGGAGTATTGATGAGTTATGCCGAATTACAATTTATCTTAGCCGAAGCAGCTGTAAAAGGATACATTGGTGGTGGTTTAACTAAAGCTCAAGAGTATTACGAAGAAGGTATACTTGGTTCATATTTACAACATGCAGAAACAATTGTCGCAGTTTGTGAAAGTGATTGGGCAAATTACGTGGATGAGACTTCTATTAATACTATTTATGCTGATTATATGGATAATGGCGGCATGTGGGTTGCAACCGATGCTGCTTCTGCCATGGAACAAATCGGTTATGAAAAATGGGTTGCTTTATTTGACCAGGGCCTACAGGCATTTATCGAATGGAGACGCTTAGGGATTCCTGCATTGGAAGCTCCTGCTGCCGGTAATAACGGGGATAAGATTCCTTCGCGTTATCCATACCCAACAGACGAACGTACCCGGAACGGAGCAAATCTTCAAACTGCTGTTTCGGCACAAGGCTTTAGTGCTTTGGACGATTTGAATGGCAAAGTATGGTGGAATGTTCAATAAAAATCAGGTTTATTGATTTTAATTTCAAATTATAAAAAATATGAAAAAAATATTAAAATATTCAATATTCTCTCTTTTCATAGCGCAGGTTTTCTTGTTTAGCGCTTGTTTGAAAGATGATGATTTAGTAACTGCTGATGCTAAAGAGGGGGGACTTGTTAATGTTATTTCTAAAACAGTCCCTTATAAAGTTGGAACTAGCCCAACACTGGAAATAACATTAAATATTCCAATCGGACCTGGAATATCTTCAATTGAAGTTATGAAGGTTTTTAAAACAGATGGTGGAGAATCCTCTAATGTTGTTTTATTATCTTCTATTCCAGTAGATAAAGCTAATGTTACCAGTATCGTTGAAAAGAAATTCAGCTTGGTTTACGCTGATTTAATTAAGGACCTTACCTTGAATGGAAATGCTTTACCATCAGTTGAAACTGATTTAACTATTGGTGATTCATGGAAAATTACGTATGTTTCTGTAATGGAGGATGGTAGGAAAGTTTTGAATAATGGCTTAACTAATATTGGAGTAGCAAATCCATATGCTGGTAAGTATTCGCGTACTGGATTGTTAGTGCATCCAACTGCGGGGAATTTGCCTTACGAAGAAACAGGATTGGATTTAGTGACAGTTGATGCTACTACCCTTAAAACATTAGTAGGTTATTGGGAAAATACTGCGTATATACTTACTATCAAGGTAAATGCAGATAATTCGGTAACTATTGGTGGAGATGTTGGAGGCACAGCAGTAACTGCAACGCCTGGATTAACTAATGTTTATGATCCAGCTACAAAAACTTTTTCATTGCATTACACATATAATGGTAGACTTTTTACTGAAACCTTAACTGCTGAATAAGCAATGAATAAACATAGGAAATAATTAAAAAAAGCGGCAAATGCCGCTTTTTTTATTTCAACTTTTTTACGTAATTAAATGTTTTATATCAGGCAATACTTAAATTGCGAATACATATATTATTGTTGATTAGTTTAGCAATTGAGTAATTACTGCCCACTTCGACTCCGCTCAGTGTGACACTAATACCAGTACGTCAGGCTGAGCGGAGTCGAAGCCTATTTCTTAATTTAATGACATGAATACATATATTCAATTTTAAAACTTTTTATGGAGAGAATATCAACTTGTTTGTATAAGAATAATTCAAAGAAGAATTTCAATTAAAATTAATCGATAAACACGCAAACCTGATAGCGAATCCAATAAAAATATAAAATAACGAACATGAAAAAAATCTATTGGGTCCTTGGCCTAAGCACTGCTTTTATTTTGCTTTCCACATTCTGGATCAAATTCAATTTTCATGAATTTGAAAAATTCGAAAATGACGAACAAGAAGAACAGAAAAAAGATCAACCCAATAAATTTAAGGAATATTTTACTGCTATTACCCAGCGTTTTGGAAAACACACTTCTTACCCCAAAGGATACCGGTTTTTAGAATTTGAAAAAGCCGTTCAACAAGAAGTAAAACTAAAAAAAGGAAATGAAATTCTCCCCTGGGTATCCAGAGGCCCCCATAATGTTGCCGGCCGTGTTAGAGGACTCGTAATCGACCCATCCGATAATACCCATAAAACATGGTTTGCAGGTTCTGCCTCCGGTGGTATTTGGAAAACCATTGATGCCGGAGCTTCCTGGATAAACATGACAACAAACTTACCCAACCTCTCAACAAGTACCCTTGCGATCTCAATTAGCACCCCAAATGTCCTCTATGCCGGAACGGGAGAGGGATTTAGAGGTGCCGGAATGGTTCGTGGCGATGGAATATTTAAAAGTACTGATAAAGGGTTAACCTGGACATTACTAAAAAGTACTTCAAACAACGAGGATTTCTTTTTTGTAAATAAAATCCTGGTTTCCCCCACTAATGAAAACATCGTTATTGTTTCGACCAATACAGGTATTTTCAAATCAATGGATGGTGGTGTAACTTTTTCCAGAAAATATTCAGCCTCAGGACCTGTCCAGGATTTAGAAGCCGATCCAACCGATTTTAATGTCCTTTATGGTGGAGAAAACAGCAATGGAGTAATTAAATCTGTCGATATGGGCAATACATGGTCATTATCATCATCAGGAATTGGAGGATGTTTGCGTGTTGAGCTGGCTATTTCACCAATAAATCCTTCTAAAATTTTCGCCTGT
>Ga0316611_1000470_pt1 | contig 13803 bp, 15 predicted proteins | sample MIS2016202_MG_FD_207675 | JGI IMG/M metagenome (GOLD analysis project Ga0316611, IMG submission 207675) | Microbial mat bacterial communities from Middle Island sinkhole, Lake Huron, Michigan, United States - MIS.2016.202 | ecosystem: Environmental > Aquatic > Freshwater > Lake > Sediment... | reverse complement strand
CGGCGGCGGTGGCTGGCCCATCCCATCGCCTGAAATCAAAGTTGTGGACTCGAATATTTTTTTGGGGTTGAAGCCCTGAAACACCACTACACTGGCCAGAAGGATGAATACGACCAAGTGGAGCAGGAATGCTAAAACGAGAAATCTCATTTGCATCAGCTTGTCCAGAATTGTGCGCCGCTCTTCCATCTCTTTTAGTAGGTTGAAGAGACTCCAAAACTCAGGTTTTTCACATCTGCCTCAGAACAAGCGTTCATCACATCCACCACCCGTTTGTGGGGCACTTTGTCCTCTGGGATAACTATAATGGGAGTTTTTGTGCCGTATTGGACGATGGCTTTTTTGAGCCGTTCCACTAAGCCTTTCAGATTCTTCTCTTTCGGCGTATCCACGGGTTGGTCGTTGAAATAGACTTGGTTTTTGAAATCCACTTTTAAATAGATAGGTGCTGGCGGCTTATCTTGATTTTGCTTTGAGCCACCTACGGAAGGGAGGTCTATGCCCATTTCCAGTTCCGTGCGTTGGGAGCCTGCCATGACCATGAAAAAGAGCATGAGCACAAACATGACATCAAGCATCGGCGCAATTTGAAGGCCGAACTCGCCCGAATCTCCGCTTCCTCCTCCTCCTGCCATAACTTTAGCCGCCCCCCTTCGTGTACTCGCCTTCTTTCATTACTGAAAAAGTGATGTTATTGATGCCAGCTCCGCCGCACGCTTTCATTATTTCTTGGATATAGCGGTACTGCACATGTTCATCGGCTCGAACAATCACGCGGTATTTGGCTCGCGGATTGCTTTTTTCATAATCTTTTTTTCTTGCGGCGAGCTGTTGTGTGAGGACGGCTGGGCTATTGATGGCGTCCTGATCTACGATTGTCTGGGCGATGGCCATGTGTGTGTCCCAGCGCACATTTATTATCGTCTGGCCGAGATCGGTTTTCTTGTCCGGTTTTTTCCCGTTCACGGCATCTGGCAGCACGAGTGCCGCATCTTTCATCATGACATCTGTAGTGGTGATGGACATGAAAAAAATCAGCAGCACAAGCAGCATGTCAACCATTGGCGCAATCTGAAATTCAGGCTCATCATCATCCGCCGCAAACTGCGCTATGTTGAAATGCTTCTTTTTGTGGGTTACAGGAAAGTCTTCTTTTTTCTTTTCTGGCGGTTTGTCGAGAAGTTCAGAAAGTTGCAGGGAGAGCTTTGATGTCAGGTTTAAATCAATGGGCTGGCTCAAATCAAAAATGGTTTGCCATTGTTCGGCATCGTCTCCTTTCAATAGGAGCGTGCGTCGGTCGAGAACACCTTTGCGGAAAAGGTTTTTCAGTTGCCCGTATGAAACTGGGCCGACTGGTTTGCCTTCTTTTCCGACATAGTAGTAGTTCATGGGTCAAACAAAACGCTTTTTGAAACAGGCCATCGAGCCTTACGGCATCATTTTAGGCGGGGCGGTTCTCCTCCTCTTGCCCTTGTGTGCCTTGTTCGTTTTCGGCTACGGTTTGTATTTCTATTTCTTGTGGAGGGATGCCGCTGTCGTCAGATTCTGGCGATACCTCTTGGGATGCTGCATATTCCTGATCGGTATCTTTTGGCGAATCCTGTTCTAGCGTTGCGTCTGCAACTTCACTGTCTGCGAGTTGCGTGGGATTGGCGGTTGCGTCTGCTTTGGAGGGTTCTAGCATTGCGTTTATGCTTTGGGTATCTGTGGGGGCGGCTGGTGCCGTGGGTGCGGATGGTATCACCATGCTCTCGCCGATGCGGATGCCGCCGAGTTCTTCCACTGGGATTTCTTCTACCAACCTATTGACTGTGCTATCGGCATGTATCAGGACTTCCTGCGACCTGTTTTTGAGGATATAGAAAAAAATGAATGCGGGGATAGCCACTATCAGGCCGCCTGCGGTGGCCGTCAAAACTTCTGAAATTTTGGCCGATAGCGCGCCAGGGTCTGCTATGCCAGATTGCCCTAAGACCGAAAATGCTTTGATCATGCCGACCACGGTTCCGGTGAGACCGATCATCGGGGTTACGACGCCGATAACCGACAAGTAGGTGTTGCGCGTTTTAAGCAGGGTGGCTTCTTTGATCGCTATTTCCTGCATGATGTGATCCATGATCTCTTTTCCGCGTCCCATGCGTTCTAGGCCTCCTTTGAGAACCGAGCTGAAATAGCACGGGTTCGCGTTGCAGAGTTCCCAAAGCTCTTGATAGCTCCCATTGGCCACCAGCTCCTTGGATTTTGCAACGAGGATTGGCGGGCACAGGAAGGCCGACCTGAGCTTGTAAAACCCTTCGGCAGTGAAAGACATCATCAGTATCGAAGAGAGTGCAAGCGGGTACATCACCCAGCCACCTTCGTGCCATATTTCGGCAAAGGTTTTATCTTTGGCTGCCTGGGCTGCTTCTTGTGCGAACGCACTTGAAGCCAAGAGGCAAAGTATGGCAGGGGCGAGCAGGTGCGGCAGGATGTGGCGGATATGTTTCATAGGTTTTATTTTTTAAGGCACGAATGCCGTTCCTTTCTTTTTGAGTTGTTCGGCTGCAATCTTGGACTGTTCAACGACCGAGGCTGGCTCCGAGAAAAATGAGGTCACGCGCAGATAGCTTTCCAGTGCCTCGTTTAATTTGCCTTCCTTTTCAAAAAGCTGTCCTGATAGCCAGAGTGCTCCGGCACAGATGGGTGCCTGTTCTGGTGGCAAATCCAGCGCAGCGTCTGCTTTGTCTAAAATCGGTTTCAGCAAATCGCGGGCATCCCCGTTGCGTTTTTCTTCCATCGCCAAGCGGGCTTTGGCCAGCGTGGCTCTATCTTGGAAAGGCGTATCTCGGTAGTGCCGCTCCATTTTCTGCAAAATCTCGGCGGCGGCTTTGCCTTGGTTGAGTTGCAGGTGCGACTCTGCCGCCATGAACAATGCCTCCGCCACCCACGGCACGGGAAGCCCTGCATAGCTCTCCATACTATCCCCGAGAAGCTCCAAAACTTTTTTGAATTGCCCTTGCACGAAAGATTCTCTGGCAGACTGGAAAGATGGTGGTGCAGGCATCTCCACAGCCAATATATCTTGTTTCGGGATTTTCACTTGGGGACCCGCTTTATGCTTGATTATCGGGGAGCCATCGGGAGTCATGCTGACAAGCTCACCTTCGACCGTTTCCCATTTTGTCTTTATTTTGACTTGCGTAGAAGCGAACAGCGTTGCATTTATCAGCAGTAACAAAAAAGAAACCGTTGAAAACATCCGCAACATATAGGTTGAATGTAGGACTGCTTGCGGATGTTGTCAACGATATGATAATGGAGAAATAAATGATACAGTTCATAAGAAATAGGTCAAAAGGGTTGATGTGGTGTTTGGTCATCGTAGTGGTGGTTTCATTTTCGTTTTGGGGCGTCAATTCGTTTCACGATGCTTCATTTGAGCCCACCGCCTCAGTCGGCAGGATAGATGGTAAAAACATTTCGATGGCTCGCTATGAAAAAGCACTCCGCGAAGTCCATTTCTCCACCACGCTAGGCTCTGGCAGCCTCCTGCCCCAGACCGATGAGTTCAAGGAGTTCTTGCGCATGCAGGCGTGGAATCGGCTCGTGATGCTCCACGAGGCCGAAAGGAAGGGCTTCAATGTAACTGACGAGGAAGTGATTGAATACATAAAAAAACACCCCCTTTTCATCCCCTCTGAAAAAGGTTCCTACGACCCCGCACGCTACCAGCTTTTCGTGGAGCGAACCCTGCCAGCCTTCGGCATGAACGAGGAGCAGTTCCACGAGTTCATGCGCCACGAATGTATCATGGCCAAAGTGGTCGAGCAGATCAACGCGGATGTCCAAGTCACCAATGACGAGGACGAGAAAAAGGCGCACCTGATGTTCGATAAAGTCAAGATGGCATCAGTTGCCTTTGACTATTCTCAGTTTGAGGCTGGCCTGACGATACCCGAGGATGCCATCCAGTCAGCCTACCAGAAAAACATCGCCCGTTTCAGTTCGCCCCAGAAAAATCAGGTCAAATATGTCCATTTCTCACTGCCTCCAGATCAGGCCGCATTGCCAGACAAGGAGCGCGGCGAAGCACTCCGCAAAATGGGCGAAGATGCTGTGACATTCACGGTAGATTTACTCGGTGAGGAAGGCAAACAGGCTCCCTCATTCGAAGAGGTTGCCGCCAAACACAAGCTGGCTGTCCAGCAGACAGATTTCTTCAGCCAAGATCAGCCGCCCAAGGATTTCAAAGATATGCCCTTCGTTGTAGCAGCGGCGTTCCGCCTCACTTCAGTCCAGCCAGACAGCGATGTCATTCTCGGTAAAGAGAGCTTTTTTGTTTTGCATTTGTTGAACACCCTGCACCCAGTGCCGCAGCCGCTAGAAAAAGTTCGTCCCGTCTTGGTTACTGAGCTGACCAAAGAAAAAGCGATAGACTCCGCGTTTTCCGCAGCCCTGCAGGTTCGCGAGAAGATAGCCGAAAAAATCAAAAGCGGAACCTCCTTCGAGCAGGCAGCCAAAGACGAAAAACTCAAGGCGGTTTTCTACGCCCCTTTTATTCCCATGGAAAAAATCGGAAAATCCCAAGATAAAAAAGATCTCCCAGCCTGTGTCATCAGGTGGAGTCACCAGTTGGAAAACGGGGAAACGAGCCAGCCCGATACATTTGATGGCGGGGCGATGGTCGTCTGCGCCGTTTCGAGGGAAAAACAGCAGATTACAAAAGAGCAGATGGAATCGGTGAAAGAGCGTTTGCTGGAACAAAAAAGACAGACCCGCTTCCGCCAGTGGATGTCTGCGGCCATGCAGCGCAAAGAGACCGAATTCAAGCTCGCAAAATAAAGAGTGCTTCTGCAAAACGCATCGGCGGGATAACGAAAAAAATGTCCCCCATTCTGCCATTTTGGCGTAGAATGGGTATGCGTATTCAAAAGACATCGGTAAACAGATATTTGATATTTTTCGTGGCGGTCGTGCTTGCAGTCTCTTCAAGAATAAATTTTGCAGATGCGCCAAAGGATGTAAGTCGTCCTGTTAAAAAATGCGGCGCAGCCAATGTTGCTGGGGCGTTTATGGGCGTGCGAGCATGTGATGAGCCTGATAACAATTCGGAGACGACGACCGCTGTAGTGTACGATGTGCTGCCAGATTCCCCAGCCGAACTCGGTGGACTCCAGTGCGGTGACCGGATTATATTAGTCCAAAAGCAGCCAGTCTCAAGCATCTTCATGGTTAGGGAAATCTGCTGGCGAAAAAAAATGTCTGATGAATTAGATATGGTAGTCGAAAGGAACCAGAGCCGAGTAAATGTTAAAATTATGCTGGGGGATTTGTTTGAACCCAATAATTACTACTCTTGCGTTGATTGGTGTCCGCACTGCGGATGTGTTACATTCTAGCCAGAATGAGCGATTTTTTTTCTGCTGAAAGTTTGGGAGCCCCGTTGTCTAGGGAGGAATCGGCTCGTTACGAGTGGCAGATGTGGGTCTCAGGAGTTGGTGAGTCAGGACAGAAGAAAATCAAATCGGCTTCGGTTCTGGTTTCACGGTGCGGGGGAGTCGGTGGGCTGGTGGCTTGCGAACTCGCCGCTGCTGGCGTTGGGTGCTTGATCTTGGCGCACGGCGGCATGATTAAAGAGAGCGATTTGAACAGGCAAATTCTGATGACGCACGACTGGGTCGGCAGGCCGCGTGTGGAATCGGCCAAACGCCGCATCCTAGAGTTGAACCCCTGTGTTTCTGTTGAGGCTATACCGGAAAACATTTCGCCTGAAAATGCCGCTAGTCTTGTCTCCCTAGCAGATGTGGTTGTGGATTGCGCCCCACTTTTTTCCGAGCGCTTTGCTATGAACGATGCCGCTGTCAGACACTCTAAACCGATGGTCGAATGTGCCATGTTCGATACCGATATACATCTGACAACTTTTTTACCTGGCCAAACTCCTTGTCTCAGGTGCATCTATCCGGAAGAGCCCGTGGAATGGAAACGCCAGTTCCCGGTTTTCGGAGCCACGGCAGGCGCATTGGGTTGCCTAGCAGCTATGGAAGTCATCAAGATTCTGACCGGTATCGGCGAGCCGCTTGCAAACCAGATGCTGGTGGGGGATTTGCGTTCCATGTCGTTCAAAAAAATGCGCTTGCGCAGAAATCCTAGTTGCCCTGTTTGCTGCGAACGGCTAAAGTTAGAAGGGTGAAGGAAGACATTTCAGAAGTTTTGAACAGTTGGCCTTTCGACGGTTCCCAGATAAACGCCCGCCTAATTTCAGGCGATGACGGGCAGAAGAAGCTGCAGTTGCGCCTCGATCTAGGCATCATGCAAATGGAGTTGGACGGACGCCCTGACGGACTCCGCCCAGAAGGGCTAGATACATGGTTCGATTACTACATGGATAGGCTTGAGGAATACGAGGACAAAGAGGGTTCCCCAGACGGTTTCTGTCTCAACGCCGAGGACTGCGCTCGCCTGCACCAAGAAGCGGTTCAGTTCTACCACCGCTATCTGAGCCTCTTCCAGCTTGGCGACTGGGACAGGGTTATCCGCGACACGGAACGCAACCTCGGCGTTTTCGAGTTCGCCTCTGATTTCGCAGAGACCGACGAACTGAGTTGGATGCTCGTCCAGTTCACGCCGTATGTTTTGCTCATGAACACCCGCAGCCGAGCCATGCTCGCACTCCAGACGGGGCAGATCAAACCAGCTCTGAGCATAATTGACGATGGGGTGAAAAAGATTGAAGAGTTTTTCCTTGAAACGGAAAACGATGATTTTCTAGAACACAGCTCTGAGCTGAAATTTTTGAAGCACTGGAGAATTGAGCTTGAGGCCATGCTGCCAGTTTCCCCGCACGAGCGGCTACGCCGCCAGCTTGATGAAGCTATAGCGCAGGAAGATTACGAAAGAGCAGCCAAGCTGCGCGACCAGATTTCTGGCATTGCCCAGAGAGAATCTTAACAAAAGAAAGGAAACTGCCATGAGTCTAATAGTACGAATAGATGCCGAACTGAAAGCGGCAATGATTGCACGCGATGCCGAGAAAACATCGGTTCTGCGCATGCTCAAATCCGCCGTGAAATACGCCGCCATAGAAAAGTCGGGCGCGGATGCTGTCCCATCCGATGAGGAGGTTATTGTCGTTGCTCGGAAAGAGATTAAAAAACGCCAAGATTCCATCGAAAGCTACAATGGGGCAGGCCGCCCGGAGTTAGCCGAGAAGGAAAATAAAGAAATGGTTATTTTGCAGGCGTTTCTCCCCGCCGCCATGAGCGAGGCAGAAGTAGTGGCGCTGGTCGAAAAAGCCATCGCCGACACTGGTGCCACATCCAAAGCGCAGATGGGTATTGTGATGAAGTCCGCCCAAGCTCTAGCTCAGGGGCGCGTGGACGGCAAGACGCTCAGCCATATTGTCCAGAAACGCCTCGGCGCCTGATCCGAGGCCGTTTTCGAAGAAGTCCACATGTTCTGGCGAATACCAGCGAAGCATGAAAATGGTGGGCGGGCATCTTGCCCGCCTATTTTATCGCTCTACGCGAGACGCTGGCAAGATGCCTGCGCTATACTTTATTTTCAGATGCGCATCTGCTGTTGCATGACCGCATGAAAAATACCAAGGCTACAAAATGCAAGGCGGCATCAGAGGCTGTGCAGGTCTCGTGCAGGGTGGGGTATTTCGGACTCCCTGGAAGCTTTTCGCATGAGATGGCCATTTGCCGTTTTCCAGATGCATCCCACAAGAGCTTTGAGGAGATGGCCATCGGCTTCGAAAAACTCCGCTCCGAGGAGATGGATAAAATTGTCGTGCCGTTTGAAAACTCGATAGGCGGTGCCATCACCGACACCTTGGATCAACTCATCCTCCTAGAAAATTGGGAAAAAGATTTTTGCATCCAAGAGCAGCTAGTTTACGAGGTCAGCCTTTGCCTTCTTGGCCGTGTGCCCATCTCGAAAATAAAAAGGATATATTCCCATTTTGTTCCGCTTACGGCATCGCGCCCATGGATACAGAAGAACTTTCCAAGCGCGAAATCCATTTTGAGTGCCAGCACTTCTGCTGCGGCCAAGCGGGCGGCCAAAGACAGCAACGGAGCAGCCGTCGGCAACGCTGGGGCGGCCCCCGTTTACAAACTCAAAGTTTTGGCTCGCGACATCACGCCGCCATCCACCAATGTGACTCGTTTTCTAGTGGTCGGCTCGCATTCTGGAATTGGCGTTGCAGCCTCACACGATGCGCCGAGCGCACGCGGCATGGTTCACTTGAGGTTGCCGAATAAATCTGGTGCCCTAGCAGATGTGCTGCAAATGCTCAAGCGTAGCCGCATCAACCTCACGCAAATTCTTTCCCGTCCAGTTCAAGGTAAACCTGGCCAACACCAGTTTCTCTTGGAGATGGATTTGCCTGAAAAAGGTGCCCCGAAAAAAATTTCCGACCTCTGGTCAAAAATGAAAAAAAGCACTCGCTCGCTGCACTTGCTCGGAGTTTATCCTGTTCGTCCCATGAATTTTCAAGACCCATGAGGATTATTTTGCCACGCAATCTGTTAGCTCTCTTTTTTTTTGCAGCTTTTTGTCTGCGCGGGATTTGTGCTGTGCCGTTTTCGTGGAAACTCGCTTCGTTCTACGGGCGCGAATACCTTTCGCTCGAACAGATAGCCGAGTTTTACGATCTTGGCTCAGTGGTCGTCCCGCCAGAAAACGCTTCGGCACGCATCCTGCAAAAGGGCGGTAGATCGCTTTCGTTCCAGATCAACGGGCGGCAGGTCGAAATAAACGGTGTTGTTCACTGGCTCTCTTTCCCAACGCATTTTGTGGACGGTGTACTCTGGGTTTCTAGGATGGATCTCTCCAAATCGGTCGAGCCGCTCTTGCGCCCAGATAAAATCCAAGAGCAGAGAACATTCGACACGGTCGTGATTGACCCCGGCCACGGCGGTGTGGACAACGGCGCACGCGGAAAGTGGTTGCCGGACGAGAAAACACTGGCTCTCGAAATGGGCGAGCGGCTGAAGGGCGTCCTGCAAAAATCTGGTTTTCGCGTGGTCATGACGCGCAGCCGCGACATTTTCGTACCCTTGGAAGACCGCGCAGCCATTGCCGCCATGCTGCCCAAATCCATCTTGGTCAGCCTCCATTTCAACTCCACAGTCTCGTCCGTTTCAGGCGTGGAGACTTACGCGCTGGCACCCATAAGTGCGCCCTCCAGTTCGGCGGAAAAGGTGAGGGCTACGGACAACGAAGTTTTCTGCGGGAACGAGTGCGACCCTAACAATGTCCTCTTAGCCCATTCGATCCACGCTCGCCTAACTCTCACAAGGGAAAACCCGAAGGCGGAAAGCCGTGGCGTGAGAAGGGCTCGTTTCGTCGTTTTGCGTGAGTGCCCGCGCCCTTCCGTCCTAGTGGAGCACGGGTTCGTCAGTAACAGGAACGATGCGCTGTTGATGGGGAACCCTGAATACCGCCAAAAGATGGCGGAAGCCATCGCATTGGGTATAGGCGACTACATGATGCAGCTTAAGAGAGGCGTGCCGATGGCCGACCAGTTCGCGCAGGAAGGGCAAGTTTCCGCTCGGAAAGCTATCCCCGTCACGCAGCCCGTCGTAGAGACTGCCCCAGAGACTTTGCCCGTGATAAAGCGCGAACCTGCAGCAAAGACATCCCCGTTCTCTGTTTTTTCTTTCCACGAAAAAACCAACAAGGCCGAAAATCCCTCGGCACCGTTCCGCCCGCAGGCTTTTTGATGCTATTTCGTTAAACTCTGAATCCGCAATAGGAAGAGAGATGTGCTGTGAAAATGGAGTTGGAGAAAGAATTTCGGCTCCTTTGAAAATAGAGGCAAGTGACAAGGGGCAAGGGGCAAGGGCGGGAGCAGAAAAAGTAGAAGCGGCGTCCCGCCGCTTTCGGAAAGGAGCGGCGGCATCTTGCCGCCGAAAGAAGCAGGCAAGGATGCCCGCACCACACTCTCCATCCATCCCCTTTCCTTATCCCCCACTTTCTTACCCAGAGACTTCAGGATGTCTGAGGGCTATAACCAATCTTTTGTGATGAAGCAGAATTTCTCAAGGGATTCACCACAGAGGCACAGAGTCACGGAGAATATTTCTATAAACTCTTCAACCCTAAACTCTTAAATTTAAACTCTTGCAATCTGTGAAAACAAAAAAAAAGGGCACCGCGCACTCGCGCAGTGCCTTCCCTTAACCTAGGAGACACAATATGGCGGTAAGGAAATTCTAAAAAGGGTTGATGTACTCGTAAATTGTCGTGAGCCAACCTTTTCTTTGTGAACGGCTCAACGGCCCGTTGCCTGTTTGCTTGATCTGCAAATCTGCTACTTGTGAGGCATAGACGCTGTTGGCACTGTCAATATCTGTCCTGCGAACCAGTCCAGTCAAAACGAGTTCTCCTTTTTCTTTGGCGGCCTCCATAGTGCGGCGAGCCTCTATGCGCAATACTCCGCTTGGCATGGCTTCGATAACCTTGGCCTGTATGGTGGTCGTGAATTTTTCGGATTGGCCCATCTCACCACTCCCATCGAAGCTCTGCGATCCTGCCCAGTCCATTTGTGGGACATCGGTTTCGGCTCCGCCTGCGCGGTATGGGAATTTCCATCCGCCCTGTGTGTTCGGACCTTGATTGGGGTTCTGCTGCGAAGGAGGGAAGAGCACCGTGTTAATCTTGTCATTTACGGCGGTTTTTTTGCCAGTTTTGGAACTAGCTTTTTGCGATATGCTCACATCGTAGTTGACTTTTATCGTGACGAGGTCGCCGAGCATCCCTGCTACTTGGTCAGAGTAAAGTGATGGGCCAGAAAGCGAGTTGTATGCAGGCGGGCGATCTATTGGGAAGATAGACCCGATCTGGGCAGGGAGCGTTGCCGTCCATCCCACACAAAACAGGGCTACCAGAACAATCTTATAGTTATTGCACATATTCCATCCTCGATTCATCAACCACACGAGCCAAAAGGCGTTTTCTGGAGGCCGGGTTTTGCACGGGTATGATTTGCCCGCGAGTGCCGTCCTCCATAGCCACCGCGTCCACAGCGATGTTTAATCCACCTTTGTTATAAAAAACTCGCACGACCCCGCCCCGCTTCACGACGGTGCGGCGTCTGAAATCTTTAGCCCCGAGCAATTTTCCAGCCTGCAACGCTTTGCCCAAAACCATGTCGCTTGGCAGCGTGTCGCCTGCAAAAACACCGCCCCTTTGCGAAAGAACATCCACATTGACCAAAGTGAAATCGGAATGGGACAGTGGTGTGCCGGTGGCCAAGTTGCGTGCTGCCTGCCATGCTGGTTTCATCCAAGCCCAGCGGAAGCGGATTGTTTTAACGCCCAAGCTCTCGCCTTTGGCGGACAGTCGCAAGGTGGCTGAAGACCACTGGCTGCTGAGTGTGGACTGTGCGAAATCCAGTGCCATATCGCAGCCTGAAAGCGGCATCCATACGGAATCCAAATTGGAAAATTCGAGCAGGCTGGCTTGCCCTGTTTCACCTGTGAGTTTGGTTAATTCGCTTTCAAAAAACAGCCTGATCTCCTGCGCTGGCAATAGACGGGCGGGGCGTTCTACTTTGCACGATTCGCTGCCCTGCCACTGGAGTTGTGCCCCGCTGAGCTTGGATGCTAATATGGCTTCAATAGCCTTGCGATCCCATACGCGGGACTGGCCGTAAGCGGGGCTTGCACCGAGTGGGGATGCCAGCCATTCAGGCTGAACATTTCTGCCGCCGTCTGCCACATCTCCTAGGAGCAGTTCGTTGCCGACGACGGACGCTTGCGGTTTCAAAATGAGTTCGGCGGAGCCTGCTGCTTGGAGGTTTTCCACCGCCAAGGCCAGCAATATCCCGCCCGCCCACATGTGCCACAAAGCTTTCATAGTCTTTTAAATTTTATCTCCTCAAGTTGTTTGCGATGCCCATCATCTCGTCGCTGCTCTGAATGGATTTTGAATTGATTTCGTAAGCGCGTTGGGCCTGTATCATTTTCACCATTTCTTCCACGACACGGACATTGGAGCTTTCCAGATACCCTTGTGCGATGGTGCCGAGACCTTCTTGGCCAGGGTTGCCCACTGTGGATGCGCCGGAACCTTCGGTTGGCACATAAAGGTTTTCTCCGAGTGCCCTCAAACCTTCAGGGTTTGGGAATCTGGCGAGTTGGACTGTGCCCAAAGCGGTGTTGACTCCGTTCACTGTCTGAGAAACTGTGCCATCGCTTGCTATGGTGACTTCGGTTGCTTGCGGGTCAAAAGTGGGGGAGTTGGCAAGCTGGTAGCCTGAGTTGTTTACCAAAATGCCTTGGTCGTTGCGGGTGAAGGAGCCGTCGCGGGTATAGGCAAAACCGTCGGGCGATTGCGTGTAGAGTATTTGGAAGAAGCCTGAGCCTTGGACTGCTAAATCAGTTTTTCCGCCTGTCGCCTGCAGGTCGCCCTGCGAGAATGAACGCGAAGTGGATGCTGGTTTTGAACCGTAGCCGACCTGCAAACCTTTGGGTGTCAGATCGCCGGTAGAGAGGGGCGAGCCCGGTGCTTTTTCCGTTGAGTACATGACATCTTCAAAATTCAGGTGGACTCGTTTGAAGCCCGGCGTGTTCACATTGGCGAGATTGTTCGAAATCACATCAATGTTCATCTGCTGGGCGTTCATCCCGCTTGCCGCTGACCATAATCCTCTAATCATAACTTTTTCTCCTCAGCATGTTCCTGTTTTATGCCCGTCCGACAGTCTGTAACAGACGCCCAGTGGACTCGTCTTGAGCCGCGATAGCTTTTTGGTTTGCCTCGTAAGCCCGCATGGTTTGTATCATGTTGACCATCTGTATCACGGGCTGCGCGTTGCCACCTTCAAGGTGTCCCTGTAAAATTTTGTCGGAATATTTTTTCCCTTCGCGGACGCTCTCTTGGTTATGAGGGACAAAACGGCTGAAATTGCCTTCCTTCAAAGCCTCGCTGGGGTTGTCGAAATGCGCTAATGCCAGTTTTCCTATCTCATTTGCCGTCTGGCTGTCGCGTATGGTGCCTTCGCTGTCTATGACTACGCTATATGCGTCTTGCACCACTAGCGGGGAGTTGCCATCGCGCAGGAGAGATGCGCCGTCGTCGGTGAGGACATTTCCTTCCGCGTCGCGGTAAAAATTTCCGTTTCTGGTGTAGGTGATGTCGCCACTTTTTTCCCTGACACAAAAAAACGCTTCGCCTTGGATTGCGACATTCAGTGGTGAGCCAGTCCTAGTCACTGGCCCTTGGCTAAAATCAATGCGACTGACTGTGGTGACACCCAAGCTATCGCCTTTCATCTCTACCTTGGAACTTGCCTGCGAAGAGTTGTCGGCGGGCTGGAAACGCTTATCCACCACGAACGATGTCACGCTCTGGCGGCTGCCCGTCACACTTTGACGGCTCAAGTTGGTTGCTATAGCGTTCTGGTGCTCTAGGTTTGCCATCATCCCTGTCGCTGACTGGTAAAATCCAATGTTCACAAAGGCGAAATAAGCAACATCCGTGCCAAACCGTTGCACTTCAGACGAACTGCCTCTGAATGGGAGCGTGGACATTCCTGTCCGCATTTTCTCCCGTGCAACGGCGCAAGCGTGAAAAAAGTTTGGGTCAGGCAAATCTCTTTACTTCTTGTTGGGTGTTGCTAAATTTAGCATTGATATGAACAATCAGGCATCCATACATAAATACGGGAAATTCATCGAATCAGAACGCTGTTTTGAACTCAAAGAAGAGCCACCGCGCAAGTGGCGCAATATCCACTACAACCAGTGCGGCCCAGTTGAATATTATGTTGAGGCCACCAACCTAGGTGATGGCCACACGCAGGTGCGCCTA
>Ga0316611_1000468_pt1 | contig 13806 bp, 15 predicted proteins | sample MIS2016202_MG_FD_207675 | JGI IMG/M metagenome (GOLD analysis project Ga0316611, IMG submission 207675) | Microbial mat bacterial communities from Middle Island sinkhole, Lake Huron, Michigan, United States - MIS.2016.202 | ecosystem: Environmental > Aquatic > Freshwater > Lake > Sediment... | reverse complement strand
GAGTGGGTGAGTGAGTGAGTGAGTGAGTGAGTGAGTGAGTGAGTGAGTGAGTGAGTGAGTGAGTGAGTGAGTGAGTGAGTGAGTGAGTGAGTGAGTGAGTGAGTGAGTGAGTGAGTGAGTGAGTTCACAAATACACTGCTAGAGCCATTCAAGAACAAGGGTTACCCCAGATCCCTATGCACATTTCAGATCTGGATGTTGATTTCATATAGTTTATGTCTGAGTCCAAACAATTTGGAATTTTTATTTGACATTGGCAAAAAGAACTGCCTTTGCAGTTTTCACTACAACATTAAGCAACTGCTCCCCTTCATATGAGTGCAATCAATGTGCTTCTCAACCACTGGCCCTCTGTTTCTTGGCATCATCATCATCATTGTTGTCATTATTGTCATTGTCTCAAAATGATAACAACCATCCTTGTCATCACAATCCTAGCCAAGTTGCCAAAATGAAGCTAACCCAAACCTAGCTACAGTTTTAGCATCCTTATCCAAGCTATTTTGTAGTTACATCCTCAAAAGTGGAGCAAAGGACACTCAAATCCTCTGGAATGGATCCAATAGTTGCTTCAGACTCTCTTGTTTTGGCTGCATTGACTTGCATTCTTTCTCCTTGTGGAAATGTTGCAGAATGTGGCTGAGAGAATCTATGAGGATCATAATTTGAGAGTGCCAGATAGACTGTATGATCTTATCATTCTTCTAGGGAATGGAATCCTGGGCTGCAAGATTGACACTCCATCATGCCTTTAATAAGGTTGGTGTAAGTACTGGACAATGCCTTCAACTGCATTTCTTACTACTGATCACTAACCACCCTGATTCCACTTTCAGAGTATTGCAGTCAACCACAATGTGATGTGTTGGGCATGAGTGTTTGATTGTGTACAGGATTGTGTACAAGGACTATGAGGACATCTGGTTAATGTTGGAGCACATGTTACTAGAGATTTTTTGAACATGTTCATCATAAATCAGTTTGTTAAGTCAGATCATCCAAAATGGTTTGCCAAGTCACAACTTTATTGAAGCAGTCCACTGGATCTGTCCTGGAATGATTCCAGTTTTGACTTACATGTTTGGTATAGTCCAAGGTATGACCAGAGCAAGCTTCACATTCCAAGTGCTTGCTATGGGAAGTCTCTATGACTCTGCAACCAACAACAAGGATGCCTATGCTATGGCACATGCCACAGGTAGCTTCATAACAGACAGCTGTGTGTTGATTGGTGGTATATTGCAGCAAAAAGTAAGCAGTTTATTGTCGTTCACATTTATTCTGTCAGTTCTAATCAATTTTTTCATTTCACTCAAGATTGGATGAAGGAGTATGGCAAAATGCCTCATGGTACAGTGATATTACATCACTATAAGGTAAAGTTTGGATACTTTATCTGTAAATGCAGGAGTATAGTTATTCTAACTCTGTTTTGTCAAAGAAAGACTTTGTGTTTGGGGATCTTAAGATCTGCATTCTGTAATCTTTATATGACTATTTTCAATTGACCTTAAGTGATTTTCCCAAATATCTTTGGTGAGAAAAAGAGATCATCAATATAAAGTTCCAACAAATTCCAAGTCAGCCATTAATTCACTTAATTTCTCTAGAAGAATATATAGGACTATGACATAGATCCATTGGAAGTCTTTGATATTCATAGATAGTGCATGGTACACATTAGTGCATAACTTCTTTGATAGAATTTAAAATAAAGAAGTAGTAACCCATGTTCAAATCAAGAGATGTTCCAAATTAGAAATCTTCTAGCTAATTCAGGCATGACATCATTATCTTTTGGGATTGGATACAGTTTTCTTGTAAATTTTCAGATTCAAAATGTGAAATCTGAAATGAATATTTTCATCTGTCCTTGGACTTAGTAAAATTGGTGCTGTTCATTCTGTGTAATTAGTGTCCATTAGGATACCAAGTTGATAAAATTTTGAAATTTGTATCTTTAAAGTTTTCTTCACTAATCTGTGGAATAGGAAATGTTTCAACATGGTACAGATTATCTGTAAATTGTTACATCCATTGATGTCTTTGAGAGCCATGGCTTCATATACTATAAAGGACTTCATGTTGACTTCATGTTATCTTTGTGTCATAGTTTGTTTTATTGTTTCAACATAGATTCTAGATCTAGCTGGTTTGTGTCAATGGTGTTATGATGGTTTTTAATATTTGGCAAATTTGCATTGATAGGGTTATAGCATTCATTGCAAGGCTATATTCTGATTGAAAGTGTTCATTGAACATTTAGTGATTGGAATCTTCACTTCAGATTATATATTTTGCCTTTAAATGGTTATACTCACATTTTTGTTCATGAGCTTATTTTTGTTAAAACTTTGAGCAACATGGATAAAAACATGAGTTACTTATTAATATGTAAATTACAATGCATTGAATTTATGAGGTAGATCTTTTGTAGTTGTGTTTTGCTAAGTGATTTCAAACAATTTCAACAGGACATTGTTGCAGTTTTCAATATTTCTTTGTAAGAAATATTTCTTGAAAAATATAAGTTATAATTGCATGTTGCATATTGTCATGTGACTACCAGGTACCAGGTTGTACAAAAGCTTACTCATTGTACTGTTGGTATGTGAGTATAGCTTATTTGTATGGTCAATGTACTTGTATGATGTAGGCCTAATAGCTGTCAGCACTCTGTTGGCTGTCAGAACCAGGTGCAGTAGCTGTAATACATAATTATAAGTACTTGGTACCTGGTACCTGGTAAGATTGTAGTGTCAGTACCAAGTATGTCAATAGTACACAGTACACAGCCTTTGTGTATTGTTAATTCATGACATAGCTGTCTATAGCCATATTGGAAAGGCCAAGTACAGTAGGAATTTGATATGACATAATCATTGGTATATATTAAAAGTGATGTAAGCTATTGGTAAAGAAATAGAATTTTATATGACATCATTGTTGGTATTAAAATAGTTGTATTGTCTATGACATATTTGTTGGATAGCAAAGAAAATTTTGCTGTGATGTCATCATTGGTCACTTATAATACTTGGGAATTCTGTTTTATACATAAATCAAAGTTGTTATGACAGACATTTAATTGAATGACATTTCTGTGATCAATGTCATCAACAATTTTGATTTGTCAAATGATATCTTATATGGGTAACAGTACTCTGACCATCATATTTATCACAATTGAGCTATACTCCAAAGTATGAACTTTCTACATTGTGACTCAAAGGTTTTCAAGCTTGTTCTCTGGCTGACTATGCTTTTCAAATATAATGTAGAAATGGCATGTTGTACTCATGATGTCATTTGCAAGTGGAATATGATTGTGTTTGTCAGAATTGACTTATGGAAGAGCCATTTTGATGGGCTTATTGTCATGTTTCACTTATTTGTATATGGATGGTAGATCATATACAGATTTATAGATCATATTAACTTTATGATCAAATGCTATCATTGGAAAGCAATAAGCATTCCAGGTTACAATTTCCAATGTCTATTCAGACAATAATGTACCTAAAAAATATGTAGAGCTTTTAAGGTTATGCTGAGCATAATTGCTTATAGCATATACATTCTGCTCTTAGAATCAACAGATAGATCATCAGAATTCTCTGACCAATCATACCCTCTCAGGGGTTTAAATCATTGGCCATAATGGCATACAACAGAGGTCAATAATGGCATGCTCAATGTTAGTCACAAATGAATATTGTCAGTTTCAATGGAGTCATGGATTAAAAACACAAATGCACAAGCACATAAGTGCCAAGTAGGACTTTTTTGTTCTTCAAAAACTCAAGCAGATCAATAATAAGTAAAGGATCAACTGTTCCTTGGAAGTCTCTGGTCTTAAGTGACTCTCCAGCTGGTTTGACCAAAGAAAAGATGAAAGAAAAACATCAAGTTGAAGTTGAGTGGTCAAGTGTTGTTTGAGGGTCAAGGGTCAAGGGTTGACAAGGGTCAAGGAGATAAGGTCAGAAGTGGCAGGTGACCGTGTCAGTATTGTGTCATGAAAACTTTGGTCTCTATTTTGGAAATAATCATTGTAGAATCTGAAGAATAGCTTCTACTGACATAAGTGTCTCAAAAATCCAGGTAAAAAGAACATTGTGAGAATGACAAGGGATGTTCTTTATAGCATTCAATTGAGGAAAAACACAAAGAATACTTAGCTGGTCTATCATCCAGTTCATCAGCTGGATTGAAGCAACACTGGGTCATGGTGAGTAGTTGGTGAGTGTGAGCTTGAAGGGATTGACAGAAAAAGTTCACAGTTTTTGACACACTTGTTGTTGTTGCTGTTATTGTTGTTTTGGTATGAATCATCAATGAGAATGCCTCCTTTCTTTGAATAAAAAGTAGGCAGGGAGTGTTGACACTGTGCCCTATACCAGGTATGGTGTAAAAATAGATGGATCATCCAATCAAAGTAAAGAAGAAGTTGATTATAAAATTATGATTTTATTTTAGATTGACTATTGCATAAAAGTGAACTTTGCCTATTGGCAAGGTTCTCAATTTATATAAATTCTCTTTTGATCTTGATTCTTAGCATCTGCATGTGATCCCTAGGTTTCTGCTGCCTTCTGAGCCCTCTGCCCAGTGCACACTAAAAGGCTGCATGTGCCAGCCCTATACTGGCCAAGTTCCATTCCTTATTCACCTAGATGTGACTTGCTGGTGGTTCTCTCCTAATCATTGGTAATCTTGTCTACACCTTATACCAGAAAGAAGAAGAAGTCTGGGGCCCTTTGCATTGACTACCTTTGGGCCCTCCTCCTCATGGAGGCCAATTTGAATTTTGGAAATAAACTAATCTTTGGCCATCAAATGATACAGGATGCAGAACATAACAATGAGATCCCAATGGAGTGTTTTGGAAGTGTAAAGGCAGTCAAGCTACCTAGATCTCCTTGACCAGCTGTCTGTTGGCAGACATTGCTCAACAGCAACAATCCACCCTTACCATTGTTTGTGCCAATGCCAGAATGTGTTTTGACATCATTGCTCATCCCCTGGCACCATGGTTTGGTGCTGCCTTGGAGCCCTGCTGGAGGCTACAAACACAATATTCCTCACAATCCAATTCATGCAGTTCTTCCTCCACATGGTATATGCTGATTTGGAAAGCTTTATGGTGGTGGCTTGATGATTCAGCCTTCCAGGGCATTTGTCAAGGCAATGGTGCCACTCAGGCAGTCTGGTTTGCCTTAACAATACATCTGGTTCATATGTTGTATGAGTTTGGACACCAGACATCTATCTGTTATGCTATCTCTTTGTCAACACTATGCTTGTTGGGCCTAATATATATTGACAATTGCAATTTGTTTTGTCTTGCCCCTCTCCCCTCTTCAGAACCTCTCTCGGTCATCAATCAATTGCAAATAATGTTGACCTTTAGTGGACAGGCCTATAGGCCACTAGTGGTGACTTGGCAGCAGAAAAGTGCTCTTGGAGTGTAGTATCCTTCCAGTGGCAATCTGAGGCATGGAAACTCCATTCCAATAAGTGATTCCCTGTCATGTTACCCATGGCAGCTCCTCCCCATCAACCATTGCAAGCTTAAAGAAAAGCCTCAATTTAGTGTTATCACTCAGGGCTACCATAGTAATCCTAAAGACCCACATGATGAAATAGTTGGGGCTGGTTACAGTGGTTGCAAGTCATTATTGCACTTGGGTGGGAAGAATTTTTGTATGTCTTGTGTGTGAAGGACTGCTCATCAGTGGACTGCTGTGAAATGATTACATAGTTGCTGGCATCCACACTGGACCCAGCTGCAGATCTGTCTGATAGGTTGCTGTATAACTTGTTCTGGTTGCTATGTAGGAGCAATGGCTGCTATGCCTGGATTGGTGCAAACAGTTTGAAATATTTGGAGAACCTGATCCGTGTATCCACCATTGCAAGCTATTGGAAAATCATGCAAGGCAGTTGGAGTATTTCAGGCTCTATCTGGTACTATGGTCCCTCAGTTTTGGAACCTTTAGACTAAAGCTATCAAATCAGATCTATGTTATGAAAAGATTCTTGGCAGGTCCCATACTTGGTGATTTGACCATCATTAAAATATTACCTCCCAGTGACATCTTTCACCAAAACACAAGGTTCCCAGATAGCTCAAAAGTTATATTCCCATCTGGGAACAGCAAGGAATTTCTCTCTTCCTGTGCAGTTTGTCCCCTGGCCTTCTACAGCTTGGGTGTGCCCCACATATACTGGGAACAGGGCATTGCATCAATCCAAAACCTGCTGGAGGCAGGTAATAACACTAGGTGGACAGTAATATGCTCCTCACTTCTTTGAAACAGACCCAGTTGGAAGTGTGATCATGCTGTCCATTCTTTTCATTGCCACTTGACCAATATGGCTTCCTCCTTCCCAATGCTGGATAAATTTGGTTTGGGCTTTTGTGGATTATGTCCAGTTATAATTAAAGGGTGCCATATTCTCTGGCCTCCCACCACAATGGGGATATGACCTGTACATTATGGATGCCCCTGTCTCCTCCCTGTACCTGTGCCCTATACTGGGTATGGTGAAGGAAATAGGTTGAAAATGGTAATGGAAGAAAAGGTATAGCTTATAAAATACTGATTGTAAAAATTATAAGCTTGCTCTTGATTGATTGAAATCTAAACTGAACTTTGCCTGTAAGCAAAGTTCTCAAGTTTGATTTTGGTTTTCTTTGATCTTGCTTCTTATTTGTTACAGTTCCTGTCAGTAATGTAGAGAATGACCAGTTCTCTGCAATCACTTTTAGTCCCTGAAGAACAACAGTTTGTTTAGAATAACTTTGGATCCATAATGTTCAGAGCTTCTTTAGAATAGTAAATTAATTGATAATTCTTGTTAAGCTCTTTAGTCTTGACAGACTAAAGCATTAGTGCCTCTTTGAGATGCTAGGAGTTGTTCATAAGCTCAAAGAAGTCAGCTTTGACTTCTTTGATAATTCAATTGTTCAAATGCTTATGGATTATTATGTTTTAACCTATTAGGTGTGATATGTACAGCTGTGTAAGTAGATTAGGATTATAATTGCTTATAGCAATTAGATGATAGTTGAGTTACATTACAATGCTAGATTGCACTTGCTTGAGCATCTGCATGTAATCTCTAGTTTTCTGCTGCCTACTAGGTCCTCTGCCTAGTGCACTTGCCCCCATAGGGGTTTATTCAAATGATTTTATTTTGAATATTCCATGTTAGTATGGACTTATAGTTTATAAGGTTGTGAATGAAACTTTTGCTAAGTGAATAAATATGAAATTTATCTCTTCATGATAGGGCTTGAGTAATCTTATATTTATTGTCTCATGAATTGCCTCCATGTGAACTTCAGCTATTCCATTATTGTTTACTTGGGTAATAATGTAAGGTCTTTTATGTGGATTATCAGCAAATCTACCTTTGGTTTGGATTTAGTATAAAACCGTGTCTCCAACCTTATATTGGTGAGGAATTCTTTTGTTGTGTGCCTTAACATTTATTGTTGTGTATTTTGCCTTGTTTCAATTCTTTGATGAGTTGGCAATTAGCTTGGAACTTAACATTCAACACAGCATCTCTACCAAACACTAATTGTGCTGGTGTTGCTTGTAAAGTAGTATGGTATGTTGCTCTCAAGGCAAACATAGCAGCACTTAATATGCCTGCCCAGGAATCTTCTGTAGTCATATCAGATGATGAACTTCAAATGTTCTTTAAAATTTTCCTAGAGTTTGATGTATTCTTTCAAGCACTGAATCAGCTTGGAGATTTCTTACTGTTGTCCCTTTTTGATTATGCCATAATCTTGCTCTATCATTTGAGCAAACTCATCCATGAACTATGTACCTCTATTGTAAGTTAATTCCATAGGCCATGGATATCTGGTAAGCCATGCTCTTCTACTAGATTTGCAATATTGATTGCTTCTTTATTTTTGATTTCTTTGAATTCCAAGCCATCCTGTGACTGGATCAATCATGGTGACATGTCAGAGATTCAACTCTTGATTATTATTGATATTTGTAATTTTGTATGGACCTATTAGGTCTACACATAGCTTTTCCCAAGGGATTGTTTCAGCCACTTTTCTGGGAGTAAGCTATATTTCTTGTTTTTTTGTTCTTTGACATGTTGAGCAATTTCGACAAAAATCTTTGACCATTTTATTTAAGCTAGGCCAGTAAAATGTTGAGAGATTATGTTCTTGGTCCTAATTTCACCAGGATGACATAAATAAGTGTAATACCATTGTGTGATACATTGTTGTATTATAGCTTGGAAAGTACTTAGCCCTCCAGCATAAAATTATCCCAGTACTTGATACTACACAAGTTCTTGTAGGATCTGCAACAACTTCCCCCCCACCATGATGGCCTCTCTGACCAATGGCAACCCATCTCCAATCATTGCACCATGGTAGACCCATTGACCAATGGTGGAGACACCCAGGTGCAATTTGATTTGATTAAAATACCCATGTTACTCTCTATTCCAACAGCTCTCCAATGTTGTACTCAAACCACCATAGACAGAGATGTACTGTAGTAAACTCTGCAACTCAATGCATTGTCAAAGGCTGCCAACATGACAACAATCATGCCTTGACACTGTCAATGACCCCACTCTCCCTTCTTTGACCCTCTTCAACTGAATCTGTTGCCCCTACCCCTGTAATCAAGCATTCTGTTCATCTAGACATGGTTGAACAAAAATTCTGTCAAACCTTTGCAAAGATTTTTACCACCTTCCTGCAATGCCACATGAACCTTTGCTCTGGTCATTGCTGCTCCAAGAGATGGTGGCCTCCATGCCTCCACCCAGCATGTTGACCTTGCTACATTGGAATGAAAATTCTGATACAGCCTTTGCAATGTTCTTTTGGCCCTCAACAACCCCATACCAGCTGACCCTCACCATCCCATATGTGACCCAATCCTGCTGCCACATGATTTTAAAAACTGTCATCCACCCAGCCCTCCTCCCCCCTTTATATCCATGCAAATGACTCTTGCATATGCCCACCCAATTGCAAGCACAATCACTCACCTCCCCCACCTGCCTCTCCAATGAACCTGCCATCTATACAACAACCTACTCAAACAAATCCATCTACTGTCTCAAAAATGACTAATCTGTATGCCCCTTATGCTCCTGGATGCTCTGATCATCTATCTCTGCCACTGCCCAAGAAACCCCCAGACTGTGAAACAAAGCTATTGCCAAAACCTAGACCCTTCTCCCACTCTAGCCTGCCAACAATGTCTGTGACCCCAATATCCAATCATTACTGGAAGCCCCCTGACCCCATTGCCCAACAATGCTCAAAGGATGTGCCACAACACTCCAACCAGCCCCAAACACCATCCCAACTGCCCTACACCTCCCAGCTCTTTACCCTGCCTCCTTGTCATTCTCTGCAATTGAAGCAACTTGACAAACACAATCAACAGGACCTCAAACCACCATAACAAACCTGGCTCCATTCCTATTTTCTTGTGTGGGTCTTTGGACATCACATCTGGTAACACTGAGTGATAACACATTAAAGCAAAATTACTTTTTGTGATATGTTGTCATAATGAAGTAGGAATTACAATTTTCTCTTTGGTACAAATCAATTCTGGATGTCACATATGCTTTTGCACAATGATGGAACCAATACTACCAACACTAACTACAAGTACTATGAACTACATCCCTACAACACCCAGTCACACAGACATGCCCAAAATCCCAAGGAACCCACCACACCTACATGCAGTACCAATGACATGAAATCTGCACACCAACACTATCTGATGCAATCTCATCCCACAATTACAGAACTACAAAGACCTTCTCTGATCACATTAAACTTGAACACCAGTAGTGTGGGTCTTTAGTTGTGTGAAGATGAAACCTGGTGATAATACTTTAGAACAAGATTTACTTTTTTTGATACAAATCAATTCTGCCCCCTGAAAAATCTTTCAAGATATATTCTGAGGATGATTTAAGGAGGAATGACAAGGATGCCTCCTTTTGTTGAAAAGTAATAATGGTTTTATAACTTAAAGGATAGGCATTTGGGGGTAATTCAAAAGGGGGTTCTTCTTTAGATAAACCAAATAATTCTTCATATTGAGTGGTAGGATTTGTTAATAGCCGCAGACACCCGGAGCCATGATCTGCATAGCATGTATCATGCCTGCACCTCTGCGGTATCCTTTGTAGGCCAGGTCGACCGACCCAATGCTACCCATGTGGATTCCAATCCCACAAAGTCATACATGTGGAATCTCTCTGTAGCATTGGGAATCCCGTGGGAGTCATCCACGCTCGCTGCCGTGAGCACTCCCAACCAAACTCACACTGCCCAATTACTTGCCGGTGTAGATAGCTCATAAATTAGTCAGCTCAAGTTTGTCTAGCTCACTTAGCTCTCAATAGAGCTGACTAATTGTCCTCCTTGTCCTCGATCCGATCACAAGTTGTCCTCCTACCATGTCTTCAACAGCACCTACTCTTGCGTTTCCGCATCCTGTCCTCACCAAAATCATTGGACAACCATCCAACACCTCCATCACCGTGCTCACCAGGGAAATTTACGCCAATGCCCACGCCATTCCATCGCTTCGTGGTGGTGGGGCCCACGGCCATCTTGGCATGGTGATGTCAGATGCCGCTTATCAGCTGCTCACCACTGTCGCATTCACTCTCCCAAACCACCCTGGTGCCAACCCCAACCATCCCAGTGGCGCCACCTCCACCCAAATTCAGGAAAGTATCCGAGCCTTCAATTCTGTCATATCAGAACTCTCCCTGGCAACCACCATTTGTGAGGAACTGAAAAAGCAACTCATTCTGGCTGTTGACCAACTCTACCTTGCCGCCCTCAAGGACCCCATCTTCGGGTTTGCCACCGTCACTGTGATTGACATGATCAATCACCTAAGCACCACCTATGGCACGTTAACATGCTCTGATTTTGAGAAGAATTGGGCCAGCATCTCATCCTTGTGGACCCCGAACGAGCCAATCGAATTGTTGTGGGAACGCCTCCGTGAAGTTTGCTGCATCGCTACGGCCGGCAACGACACCATATCGGATACCGCTGCCATCAACCTCACACATCTCCTCTTTGAATCCACTGGTGTGTTCACCCATGCGTGTGACAATTGGCTTACCCTTGCTGCTGCCAACTGCACATTCACCGAGTTCCAGTCCACCTTCACAGCGGCAAACAAAGAACACCTGCAGCGCCTCACCACCAGCAAAGCCGAGTTCCACAGTGCCAATGCAGCTGCCACAGTCCCCCTTGCCTCTGCGACAACTCATGCCCCCCAGCTCCCGTCATCACACCCGGCATGGCCACTGCCAATGACGGCACCCACGTCTTTTATTGCTGGACCCATGGTCTTGGTTTCAACAAAAACCACACCAGTGCCACCTGTTCCAAGCCTGCCAATGGTCATTGCCAAACAGCCACAATTAAAAACATGCGTGGCAGCAACAACACCATTATGTCAGGACGGCACCACCCAAAACCCGACACCACACCCGATACAGTTGCCAATGCTGCCTGAGGGCGAGGGAAGCCGGTAGATGAGCAGCATAACACACTAGATAACGTCAATTTGCCTTTAGTGTCTGCAGCCATTAGCGGTCCTCCCGCCCTCCCCTTCTATGCCATTGCTGACTCGGGCTGCACCACACACTTCTTCTCTCCGTCCATGCCCGTGTGCAACAAATGCCCAACCACAGCCCCTGTTGCCATTCACACACCATCTGGCGACATCCTACACTCAACCCACGAAGCTGACCTCGATGTCCCAGGACTTCCACCTTCTGCCCGCCATGGCCACATCATTCCCAACCTTGCCACGCAGCCCCTCCTTTCCATTGGACAGCTCTGTGACACCGGCTGTGACGTTGCCTTTACGGCCTCCACCGTTACCATCCATCACAACAACAACATCATCTTACAAGGTTCACGTACACCTGCGTCCAAATTGTGGGAGCTCGACATCCAACCACCTGCACCCGCCCATGCCAACACCGCCATTGGCAGTGCCTCCCCGGCTGATCTCGTTGCTTTTGCCCATGCCGCTCTATTCAGCCCGGCACTGTCCACCTTGGAAGACGCCCTGCGGCATGGCCACTTGCCTGCGTTTGCGGGACTAACCCTTGACACTCTCCACCGCTACCCACCGGTATCGGCTGCCTCCATCAAAGGCCACCTAGATCAACAGCAACAGAATGTACGCTCCACACGCCCTCCACCCAGCCCAAACCCTGTGGCTGACCTGTGCAATGCGCTACCCACCACCACTGATACTGCAGCACTGCCCAACTCCACCGAGCGCACACATCATTGCTACGCCGCCATCCTGTCCCCCACCGGACAGACCCACATGGACCTCACCAGCCAGTTCCCCACAACATCCAGCCAAGGCAACAGTTACATCCTTGTGGTCTATGACTATGACAGCAATGGGATTCTAGTTGCACCACTCAAGAATTGCTGCGCTGAAGTCATCCTCGAGGCATACAAGCTAATCCACACCCGCCTGTGCACTGCGGGACTATGCCCCCAGCTCCAACGCCTTGACAACGAGGCGTCCCAGGCCCTACAAGACTACCTCACCACGGAAAATGTGGACTATCAGCTCATCCCACCACATGTTCACCACCGCAACGCTGCCAAATGAGCAATTCATACTTTCAAGAACCACTTCATCGCTGGCCTGTGCAGCACAGACAAGGACTTTCCCCTCCATCTTTGGGATTGACTCTTACCTCAAGTGGAACTCACTCTCAACTTACTCCGACGGTCACGCATCAACCCGTGTTTATCTGCATGGGCGCAACTTCATGGTCCTTTCGATTTCAACCGAACACCCATTGCCCTGCCTGGCATCCGTGTCATCATCCACGACAAGCCCGCGGTGCGATGCAGCTGGGCCCCCCACGGGATTGACAGTTGGTACCTCGGGCCTGCCCTCCGCTCTTACCGCTGCTACACAGTGTGGGCCGCAAACACCCAGGCCCAGCGTATCACTGACACTGTAGCATGGTTGCCGTCTAAAATCCCTATGCCCATGACATCCTCCATCAATTATGTCAAGGCAGGCATCACCGACATCCTCCATGCTTTACAGAACCCATTGCCAAATTCACCGCTAGCCCCCCTGATGGACAGCCAAGCACTGGCCCTCAAGCTGCTCATGCTGGTTCTTCATGGCACCAGCAATCCCAACCAGCCTTCTGAGGCACCTCTCTTGCCACCAACGCCAGCCCTCCCACTTAAGGCACAGCCTCACAGTGCCCCGGTCAACAAATTGGCAATGCCCAACCCTGCTGCATCTCTGAGGGTGCAAGACCCATCCACTGCGATGCCAGCTCTGAGGGTGCCCAATATGGCCACCCCTGAAAACGCCACCATGCGCACTGACAACCGCACCTGCCACCTACCCGTCCCACCTACCGCTATCAGCACTACGCCACCTCGGTGCTCTCATCGACGCCCGCACTGCTCAGCATGATTACGGGCCCTTCATGCAACCCACACAACCTCTCATCACCTGTGCATCCACTTCATGGCACTCCATGGGAACGCCTTCAACCCAGACACCGGCGAACTTGCTGAATACAAGGAACTCAGCCACAGTTCCGACGGCGACCTCTGGCGATCAGCCAATGCAACTGAAATCCACCGCCTGGCCCAGGGCAATGACACTATCCCCGGGACCAACACCATGTTTTTCATCCCTGTTTCTGCTATCCCAAAGGGCAAACATGCCACATATCTCCGCATAGTCTGCGCTC
>Ga0316611_1000462_pt1 | contig 13873 bp, 14 predicted proteins | sample MIS2016202_MG_FD_207675 | JGI IMG/M metagenome (GOLD analysis project Ga0316611, IMG submission 207675) | Microbial mat bacterial communities from Middle Island sinkhole, Lake Huron, Michigan, United States - MIS.2016.202 | ecosystem: Environmental > Aquatic > Freshwater > Lake > Sediment... | reverse complement strand
TGAGTAAAACCTGCGGATGCTGAGTAAGACCAAAACTGAGTTCGCTTAGTCTAGGCTTCGGCAAATGAAAGAGGAAGCCCGTACTCTATTTTTTGTTTACAGAAAAAATGAGTGTCGGGTATGTCACCCTTTCAATCTTGAGCTTAATTGAGTATTGCATAAGTGTCTCTGGGTACGCTCAACTTAATATCCGACATATTTACAGCAATTTGTTTTCAAACCCGCCACAAATTAAAATATAAAACCCGTTGCGGGGCTTCGCCCTGCGACCCTTCTCGTGTCGGGTTTGATCGAGTTTTGCTGTAACTTAAAACCGCTAAAACTTTTTCAGGCAACCGATCTAATACTTTTAAAAGTGCTTTAGCCTCACCAACAGGATAGCGTTTGCCATGCTCCCAGTTATTCACAATATAAATTTCGCCATTTTCTGCACAGCCTCCGTCTCATCCATAGAGATTTGCAAAGTAATTTCTTTCTGCATCAGATATATTAGGCTCAACTATATCATCAGGATTCTGGCTTTTGAACAACCAATCTTGTATTTCCTGATAAAGCTCATCATCCATAGAGAACCTTCCCGTCATGGATCGCCCGACTTATCAAGGAACTCTTTACATTGATTTTCCTTTTTACCTCCTCTCGCGTTACCACAATCACATCTGTAGGAATTCTTATCCCACGCAAAGCCCTATAAGCCGATCGCGATCGCCGATAACGCGGTTCATCAGACTGCGCCACGATTACCATCAAGTCAATGTCGCTGTCTTCATTAGGTTCGCCATAGGCATAGGAGCCAAACAAGATTATTTGCTCTGGGTTCAAAGTTGCCGCTAGTTTTTGGGTAATTTGTTCTAACAACTCAGTAGTTACTTGTTTCCAGTAGTTACTTGTTTCATCGCTCACCAACTTCTACATTGCGTTCCAACACGGCGATCGCATATCGCTCAGGAGTTTACGAGCATCGGGCATTTGCATTTCTAGTTCACGCGCCGTAATTGCGGTCATAGATTTAGTCTCCTGATGCGCTTACAAACCACTCACAAAGTTATAACTATTGGCAAATATAAAGTTCAGTCCGTCCATTAATGATTGCAAATCTTCTAACACATAATACTTAATATTCTTAGTGAATTCTGTTGTGTGCAACAACCCGAATTCCCATACTTTTCCATTGGATACTATTCCAAATAAGCGACTATTTTGATCGCCATTTACTTTTTGAGCCGCAATTAATTCTGCTAAACACTGTCCCCAACCTTCCTCAAAGTTATCTTTTTTCGCTTCTACTATAATCAGATACGGTTTATCTAAAATAATTTTTCCCCTTGCAGAACGTTGAGCAACCATATAATCAGGAATACCTGATAAATTCTCATCATAATTTAAGGGCTGATGGCTCCAAAGCAATAACTTATCAGCGTATTTTCGCCATATTTCCACCAAAACAGGGTGAATGATACTTTCACAAATGGCATATTCTGAATTAAAAACTACTCCTTCTTGCAATATAAAATCTAATCTGTTTTGAAAATATGGGTCAATCTCAATGGGGATTTGTTCAACAAAATTTCTCTCTGTGTAAGTGAGTGGAAATTCTTGCAAAACATCAGCAATACTTTTGTATTTATTAAAAGACATAATTTTCTTGATTTTCCATTGCCATACTTAATTAATAATATGTGACTTTACCCATTTGGTATGTTACACTTCTGTCCTTTTGCTTTTTGACGATTTACATATGTCCGAATAACATTTGCATCAATTTCTGTGTCAGGGATATTTTGAATCTCTTCTGGGCGTTTGCGCGAGATAGCTACTCATTCAAATTGCATAAGATTTGGAAGATATTTTGTATATATAGCATCAGGTTTGATCACCCCCTATCATGCGATCAATAATCAAACAATGAAAACCGACAAGCTTTTTTATCGCATCTTTTTATCTCAACCCGATCTAATCTCAGAGTTAGTGCCAGATATTCCTGCAAACTGTGAGTTTGATTACAGTGCGCCAGTGGTTAAAGAGACAGAACTGCGGCTAGATGGACTACTCACGCCGATTTCTGATGACCTAAATTTACCATTGGTGTTTTTAGAAGCACAAATGCAAAGTGACGATGACTTTTATGGTCGGTTTTTTGCAGGAATATTCCTTTATTTGCGACAGTATAAGATTGCTAGACCTTGGCGGGGATTGGTTATTTTACGCCGCCATAGTCAAAATTTAGGGTCTGAGTCAGCCTATCAGGTCTTGCTAGATACTTGGGTGCATCGCCTTTACTTAGAAGATTTAATTGATGAGGTAAATTTGAGTCCAAATTTATCTTTGCTAAGGCTTTTGGTTGTTTCAGATCAAGAGGTGAGCGCATCGGCTCAAGCAATCTTGAGAAATAGCAATAATCTAGAAGAGTTTCGGATGCGTCTAGACTTAGTAGAAGCTATACTGACAAATAAATTTCCACAGTTGAGTATTGAGGAGGTCAGACTGATGTTAAATCTTAAAGAAGCGGATGTAACTCAAACACGCTTTTATCAGGAAGTTTTCCAGATTGGTCAACAGGACGGTCAACAAGTTGGTCGCAAGATTGGGCGAAAAGTGGGTCAAAGAATTGGAAGAAAAGTTGGTCGCCAAGAAGGACGGCAAGAAGGAGAGGTTGACATAGTGATTCGTCTGCTTAACCGTCGTTGTGGGCATTTGCCGATCGCCAAACAATTACAAATAAAATCATTGCCCATTGCCGATATCGAAAATTTAGCTGAGGCTTTGCTGGATTTTAAGGAGATGGCTGATTTGGAGATTTGGTTGCGAGAAAATCTTGTCTAGATCGCAAAACAAGAATGAAGTGCGATCACAAATTTTGCTAAGATCGCGCAAACTAAGTTAGCAGGTCAAAGACATGGTTAACCTTTCATATCTCCAAGACCAGATTTTGCCTACTGCCGAACAACTCCCCTGTTCTGACGAGACCCCTGTGGACAATCAACTCCAAAATGATATTCCCAATCTATTGCTTAGTCTCCTTGCCTCAATTTGGTCTGAACGCAATGATTGGTACTTTGGGGTGGATATGGCTGTGTACTATAGTCCCGATGAAGAGGCGATCGTTCCCGATGGTTTTTTAGCGATGGGGGTGCAACGAAATAATGGCACGAGAGGAAGGCTGAGCTATGTGATCTGGGCTGAAAAAGTAACGCCCATATTGGCTTTAGAGGTTATCTCTGAGCGCTATAACAGCGAATATGAAGATAAGCTTGCAGATTATCAGAGTTTGGGAATCTTGTATTACGCGATTTACAATCCATTTAGCGGTAGGCGCGGGCGTTATAAGTTTAGACAGAAGTTGGAAATATACAAGCTGGTGCAGGGCAAGTATAAGCTCGTCAATGGCGATGGGAATTGGACGTGGCTGCCTGAGATTGGTTTGGGGTTGGGCTGTGAGAATGGAGAGTATATTGGCTGGGAGCGCGAGTGGCTCTATTGGTATGATTGTGATGGTGTGAGATATGCCACTGATGCGGAGATGGCTGTCCAAGAGCGTCAACAGAGGGAAAAACTAGAAGCCTATTTGCGATCGCGTGGCATAGATCCAGATCAAATTTAACGGAATGAAAACTGACAAACTTTTTTATCGCATCTTTTTATCTCAACCTGATTTGATCTCAGAGTTAGTGCCAGATATTCCTGCAAACTGTGAGTTTGACTATAGTGCGCCAGTGGTAAAAGAGACAGAACTTCGACTAGATGGACTACTCACGCCGATTTCTGACGATCTGAGCTTGCCATTGGTATTCTTAGAAGCACAAATGCAAAGTGACGATGATTTTTATGGTCGTTTTTTTGCTGGCATATTCCTTTATTTACGACAGTATAAGGTTGCTAGACCTTGGCGCGGATTGGTGATTTTACGCCGCCGCCGCCAGAATTTAGGGGCTGAGTTAGCTTATCAGGTCTTGCTAGGTACTTGGGTGCATCGAATCTACTTAGAAGATTTGATTGATGAGGTAGATTTGAGTCCAAATTTATCTTTGTTGAGGCTGTTGGTTGTTTCAGATCAAGAAGTAAGTGAATCGGCTCAGGCGATATTAAGAAATAGCAATACTCCAGCAGAGTTTCGGATGCGGCTAGACTTGGTAGAAGCTATACTGATAAATAAATTTCCACAATTGAGTATCGAAGAGGTCAGACTGATGTTAAATCTTAAAGAGTCGGATATAACTCAAACACGTTTTTACCAAGAAGTTTTCCAAATTGGACAGCAGGAAGGTCAACAGATTGGTCAACAGATTGGTCAACAGATTGGTCAACAGATTGGTCGCCAAGAGGGTGAAATTGAAATAGTGTTACGTCAGCTTTCCCGCCGTTGTGGGCAACTGTCGATCGCACAACAAGAAAAGGTGCGATCAATACCAATTAACGACATCGAGAATCTCGCTGAGGCTTTGCTAGATTTTAAGGGGATGGCTGATTTGGAGATTTGGTTGGATGGTATGACTACACTCTAAAAAATCTGCGATCGCAAGGTGTAGCCGAGGTGTTACCGTTGGTACAAAATACTATTTGCGATTTGGAAAACCTCGGTTACTTGATGACAGATAAAGCCTAAAATCTCCAGTAAGTTAATACTATGCAAACTAATTATCAATTCGGCGATCGCTATCTTGAGTATCTATTTGACAACTATCCTAATACTGATGCGAGCATTTTATCTAGATTAGAAGAAGTGATTGGAAATACTAATTGGGATAATCCTGTTAGTTCTCTTGATTGGAATAATTTGGCTGTAATTGACTTAATTAATGCAGGTCAAGAAGAGGATTTACAGGTAAAAACAAGCATAGTTGCGATCGCGTGGCATCGATCCTGATCAAATTTAGCCCTGATCAAATTTAGCGCTTCGAGGTTGAGCGGGAGGAAATTTCTATAGAGAGTTTTGATCGTTTTCTAGACAAGGACTGGTTGGCTTAGTTAGTTGCTCTTCAACTGGATATCGCCAAACAATTACAAATAAAATCTTTGCCAATTAAGGATATAGAGAACCTCGCTGAAGTACTGTTAGATTTTAAAGAAATGGATGATCTAGAAATTTGGTTAAAAGAACTGAGTTACAATGTAGTTCAGTTTGATTAGATTGATTAGAGAGAAACAGATCGGACTCCCCGTTTGTTAATGACTCGTGTAGCACAGGAACGTTCTCTCCCCTCTGATTTACTGACACCGAATGAAGAGACGGTTGCTGCTATTAAATCAGTTAGGGATGAACAGTTTAAATCTTCTCGATAAGTATGAACTTTTGAAAATTATGATTAGGAAAAATTTCTATGCCTGACACGCAATCAGATTTATTAGATAAAATTCGTCAGCAGTTTAATAGTAGCCCATATCCTAGGATTCCTCTTGAGAAATCTCCTATAGATAATCCTAATGAGCTATATATTCACAATTTAGTAACTTCTTTCTATTTAAGAGATCAAAAAGTTATAGATGCTAAAGAAAAGGTCATTTTAGATGCAGGATGTGGTTCTGGCTATAAATCCCTGATTCTCGCAGAAGCAAATCTAGGTGCAAAGATAGTTGGAATAGATATATCCTCAGAGTCAATTAAACTAGCAGAGCAACGACTAAAATATCATGGTTTTGATAATGTAGAGTTTATTGTCGCATCAATCGAAGAATTGCCATCTTTAGGCTATCAATTTGACTATATAAATTGCGATGAACTGTTATATCTTTTCCCTGAACCTGCGATCGCTCTAAAAGCTATGAAATCAGTTTTAAAGCCTGATGGAATTATTCGTAGTAATTTGCATAGTTCAGCCCAAAGACATAGTATTTATCGCGCTCAAAAAATGTTTTCAATGATGGGCTTAATGGATGAGAATCCTGAAGATTTAGAAATAGAAGTTGTTGTTGAGACAATGCAAGCCCTGAAAGATAATACTCTACTCAAAACTCAAACTTGGAACCCAAACTACACAGGCAAGGACAACAAAGAAGAGATTTTGATGAACCATCTATTCCAAGGCGATAAGGGCTATACAATCGCTGATCTATTTACTGCTTTGCAATTAGCTGATTTAGAATTTATTAGTATGGTGAATTGGCGTGAATGGGATTTTAGGGATTTATTTAAAGAGGCAGATAATTTACCTGTCTTTTTGGAAATGAGTTTACCAGATCTATCGATTGAAGATCGGTTGCAAATGTATGAATTACTTCACCCAATTCATCGGTTATTAGATTTTTGGTGCGGTCATTCTCAGCAAATTCAAAATTTTTTCCCTTTAATTGAATGGAGTGATGAAGATTGGCAGACCGCAAAAGTTTATTTGCATCCCCAACTGAATACTTCTAAGTTTAGAGAAGATCTCGTAACTAATGTGATAGGTTGTGGGATGCTTAGTCTTAATAACTATCTATCAACACATAAACAGGTTGTGACGCTTGATAGCTCAATGTCTACTTGTTTATTACCTCTATTAGATGCGCCACAGAGTATGATCTCTTTGGTTGAGCGGTGGAAAAAATTTAGACCTGTAGATCCTATAACTTTGCAGCCTATAAATCATCAGAAAGCTTTTCAGCTAGTGCAAAATACAGTAAGGTCTCTAGAAAGCCTAGATTACTTAATGATAGAGCTTCAAGCTTGATATTACAAAGGATTTTGTTATGGAATTAATTTCTGCCTGTAGCGATCGCTATCTCGAATATATTTTCAGTCACTACCCTGATATTGATGCAGGTATTTTGTCTTCAGTTGAAACTATCTTTGAAAGTACTAACTGGGATAATCCTGAGACTTCTCCAGATTGGAATAATTTAGCTGTTATTGATTTGATTGAAGCAGAACAATCTGAAGATTTGGAGGTCAGGACAAATCTAATCCAGACAGCGATGCAGAAACTAGAGAGAGGATATAGTCTCGATCAAAATCCTCATTGTGCTGCTCATTATATCCTTATTCAAAGTATCTTGGGAGAAGATAGCAAGGCAATTCAACTAGCGTTAAATACTGCTGTTAGTATATTGCAGCCTACCTATGAAGGCATTTCATCGGCATTGGTGTATTTACCTTTAAACAATCGAAATTTATTAGAGTTTGAGTCAATCCTTAATGCAGAGAATGGCTATGATCAGGCATCAATGTTATTAGCTGAAGCTTTAAGGCGATCGCAGTTTGTATTTTATAACTCATCTGGAATCCGCTTTTTACGGTTAGCCAATCAGCTTTTTTCGAGTAATCCCATTGTTTGTTTAATGTTGGGAGTTGCGGAACTGATGAGTGGGCAGATTGAGGGAATAGTTCATTTACATCATGCTAGACACATAGCTCCTGAGTTTGCACCAATCTTACAAGCACTTTATCTTAGCTACTGTGGTATTGGAGACCAGAAGAACGCTAGGTATTGGTTAGAAACAGCAAATCAGATCTGTTTGAGTCAAAATAGTAACGCTGCGGAATGGCAATGGACAAAACTAACATTAGATAGTGCAATTACCTATGTTTCTTTTGATCATAATTTAATCTTGGCAGTTGAGCCGAGCTTTCGTAGTATTGTTACGGGAGTTTTAGTTGCTCAAGGTGACTGGTTTGAGCGAGAGATTGAATTTTGGCGTAGTGAGATTCAATCAGGAATGACCGTGATTGATGTGGGAGCAAATGCTGGTGTGTATACTTTTAGCGCTGCTCAAAGGGTGGGAGCAACTGGTTTAGTCTTAGCGGTTGAGCCATTTTCTCAATGTGTTGGTTATCTCAATGAAACTTGTCGTATCAATCAACTAGATTGGGTTAAGGTTTGTGCAGGAGCCGCTAGCGATCGCGATGGGACGGCAAAACTATCGCTTAGTTCGGCAAGTGAGCTTAATGAGCTAATTTCTGAGGAAGAAGGGCGAACTAGAGATGCTAGTAGTTTTGAAGAGGTAGAGTGTTTTACTTTGGATAGCCTGATTGAGCAATATGGCGTGAGTCGAGTTGATTTTCTCAAAATTGATGCAGAGGGGCATGAATTGCAAGTATTAAAAGGAAGCGATCGCCTTCTCACTGAATTTGCGCCGATCATCCTTTACGAAAATATTGCAGGATCTCAAGGTAGTAACTTACCTGTTGCTAATTACTTGCAAAGTATTGGCTATAAACTCTTCCGATATCAGCCATATTTACAAAATTTGATTCCTGTTGATCTAAGTGCTGATTTTGGTAACAGTTTGAATATCATTGCTTTACCTCAGAAATGCATTATCCAATAAACGGCATGAAAACTGACAAACTTTTTTATCGTATCTTTTTATCTCAGCCTGACTTAATCTCGGAGTTAGTGCCTGATATTCCTGCAAACTGTGAGTTTGACTATAGTGCGCCCGTCATCAAAGAGACAGAACTACGGCTAGATGGTTTGCTGACTCCAATTTCTGACGATCTCAATTTACCATTAGTGTTTTTAGAAGCACAAATGCAAAGTGATATTGGCTTTTACGGTCGGTTCTTTGCCAGTATATTTCTTTACTTGCGGCAATATAAAATTGCAAGACCTTGGCGAGGGTTATTAATTTTGCGCTGTCGTGGTCAAGATTTAGGAGCAAACCCTCCTTACCAGATTTTGCTAGACTCATGGGTGCATAAACTGTATCTAGAAGATTTAATTGGCGTGAAAGATTTGAAGCCAAACCTTTCTCTACTAAGGCTTTTGGTTATTCCAGATCAAGAAGTAAGTGACTCAGCTAAAGCGATTTTGGATGATTGCGATACTTCAGCAGAGTTTCGGCTAAGGCTAGACTTGGTAGAAGCTATACTAATAAATAAATTTCCACAATTGAGTATCGAGGAGGTAAGACAAATGTTAAATCTTAGAGAAGCAGATGTAACGCAAACACGCTTTTATCAAGAAGTTTTCCAAATTGGTCAGCAAGAGGGAGAGATTGACATCGTGCTGCGTCAAATTAATCGTCGTTGTGGACAACTGCCGATCGCCAAACAAGTACAAATAAAATCATTGCCCATTGCCGACATCGAAAATTTAGCTGAGGCTTTGCTAGATTTTAAGGGAATGGCTGATTTGGAGATTTGGTTAGATAACATGGCTACAGTATAAAAAATATGCGATCGCATATTTAATCTTAGTCAAGCAAATAAAAAGGATTTTTGTATGTCAGTAATTGTGCCAATTTTAAAGAAAAATGGTCTTTTAGATCGTATTCACATAACGGTCTGTAATGTTGGGTCGCGTAAGTTAGGCGTTCAAGATGACTATGGTAGTCAAGGGTGGCAAATATTTGCGCCCAACCTCAGCATTTATGGATTTGATGCTGATGCTGATGCTTGCGATGAAGCTAATGCAGAACTTGATGCGAGACAAATCAACTGGAAGGAAATACACATTCCTTTGGCGCTAGGAAAGTCCATTGAAGAGCGAACCCTCTATGTAACGAAAGCTCCTATGTGTAGTTCCCTATATCCTCCTAATGAACCATATTTAGCCAGATTTGCTGGACTTCCAGAATTGGTTAATTTAGATTTCAGCTTTAAAGTTGACACGACTACCTTAGATGCTTTCTGCCAGGAAGAAAAAATCAATGAAATTGATTTTATGCAAATTGATGTGCAGGGTGCAGATCTTGATGTTTTAGAAGGTGCTACCAAGATTTTAAGTCGTGGAACTTTGGCTATTCAGATAGAAGTCGAGTTTTCACATTTATATACTAATCAACCGCTATTTGCTGATGTAGATATATTCTTGAGAAAGCATGATTTTACATTGTTCGATATTTCTCAATCCTATCGACTTAGGGCGCGATCGCCAATCAGATCAACAGTCAGATCGGGGCAATTGCTTTGGGGAGACGCTTTTTATTTTCGCGATCTAATTCGTGAGGATATGGATGGATATCTAAAATCACCAGATCGTATGCTGAAACTAGCTTGTATTGCTGACATCATGAATTTCCCTGACTATACGCTAGAAATATTAGAATATTTGACGGTTCGATATGGTGAAGACTCAAATTATAACTTTGCCAGTAGCATAATTGAGAGCTTATCTCAGTTTCCAGATCTAGTTAGTCAGGGGCTAGACTCTTTTCCTATTATCGAGAACATTCGAGATTATGCTAACTAATTAATTCCTAAAGAAAAAGCAGTCTAAAGCTCTGCTTTTTCTAGTTATTGCAAATAAATCTCCCACATTTCCTTATAAGCAGATTCCATATCTCTGGTAAATTGTTTAGTGTTCCATAGAGGGGCGGTCTTACGAGATTCTCTGAGTTTCCAAAATACTTGTTTGCGTAGAGACTCATCAGTTCCAAATCTGATTCCCCAGTCTATATATTCTTGATCGCTCCAAGCTATTCCTTCCGTAATACCAGCATTCATCATCATTGCATAGCTATTTCTTGCGGCAAACTGTTCTCCTACTCTAGTCACTATCGGAATACCCATCCATAGGGTTTCCATCGTTGTAGTTGCGCCATTATAGGGATATGTGTCTAGTACTACATCGGCGATCGCCAAATTGGCACGATGTTCAGCTTCACTACTAGCAATTGGGAGAAACCTAATTCGGTCAACACACAAATGTTCTTCTTCTGCAATTTTAGTTACAAAATTTTGGATTGCTTCTATATTGCTAGTGCCTTTAATTAGTAAATAGCTATTGTTTACAGACTTAACTATTTGAATTTGACTGCGGATAATTTCAGGATGAAGTTTATAAATAGTTTGAGTAGTAAAATAAATTACTGCATCATTGGGAATATTTAGTTCGACACGAGAAAGGGATGGAACAGCGATTTCAAATCCATCAACAGCGAGATATGTTTGAGGCAAACGCCATATTTTTTCTGAGTAATAATTTTGAGCATCTTCAGGTAGAACATAAGGATCGGCAATAAAGTAGTCAACAGCAGGTATCCCAGAAGAGTCCCATCCTAGCCATGTTACTTGTACTGGCGCAGGCTTTAATGATATTGCCTCACAAGTAACATCTGAGGTAATGCTATCAAGATCGACAAGAATATCAATATTGTCTTGGTAAATCTTTTCGGCAATTTGAAACCCATCTAGACCACATTTAACAGCTATATCACTATTTTGAGCAATCCATTGCTGATTAGAATCAGAAGCACTTGCAGGATCTGTTACAAAATAAGCATGGATCAAAAAATCCTCATGATTATGATATTTAAAAAGCCATCTTGCCAGCCATCCAATGGAATGACGATGAAGACATTCGGAAACATATCCTATTTTGAGAGGCTTATGACGATACTTAATCTTTTGACGATATTTTGTAACTTGCTCCTTAGCGTGACTTTGAAGAATAGTCTGACACATCGAAGAAAGCTGATTTCTTGTAGTTTTACTGGCTTGAGGATCATCATTAATGTAAGGAAACAAAAATGTGGTGGGGAAAAGATGCATTGCTGGAATTCGATCTAAAAAAAGCGCATTATTATTAAATTGATCGTATATTTCTTGAAGATACAACTTGTGGTTCTCTACCTCGTCTAAAATTTGCTTAGAATATCCCAACGATGCAATTAAACTTCGTAAGTACAAATAATTGACGGCAATTTTATCTTCAATTTTTTGTGTAATAGAAAAGCAATACTTAGCGGCTTCTGCACTTTTTGCAAACTCTTTATTAGAGTAGTAAAAAAGAATAGTATGCTTATAAATTTCAATATTTGTTGGGTCTACATTCAAGCAAATTTCTGCGACTTTTATTGCCAACCCCACTCGGTTCTGAACATTGGCGAGTTTATAAGCAAGAGTAAATACTGGCGAAAGAAAAGTATGAATATCATAAGCTAAACAAGCTGATGAAAAGCCAAGAAAAACCGCACTATCGGCGTGAAATTCAAAGAGATATTGTAGGATATCTAGCAAGAAATTACAATTAAGGGAAGTTTTATTTTGCAGATTTAGTATTTGTAAAATCTCTAAATCATCTATGTCTTCAACGACAAAGATTTCACTTTTAATTGAAAGCAGTACTATTTGTAGAAGATTGTTGATATTTGATGAATCTATCTCTCTAATATGGTTTCTAATAACCCACGCAATCTGATATTTGCCCTTAGATGCCTGATCTGTTGCCTCACTATCTAAAATGCTAACTAAATCTTGAATATACTCATCTTCTAACGCAAATAACCAAGTTAACTGGGCTTCTTCCTCTCTCTCTTGGAGTAACAAAGAAAGTCCCAACCACCAATAATGAGACTTAACATCAGGTTTTATATCAATTAGTTGTTCGTAAAAATTTGAGGCTTGATCATAGACTCCTTGAGAGAAGAAATCGTCTGCCTGTTGTTTTAAGCTAGTGTAGTCTAATGGTCTAATTACTTCAATCATAGTTTTTTGGACAGATCAAACAAATTATTTATTTTAAAATTGTAGATGATTGGCAGATAAAAAAATATTGTGTGATATGAGATATCACACAATATTATGGCTAACTTAAACGCAAACTAACTCAACAAAGTTTTTATTTTGTAAAGCATGAAGGTTTTTTGAGTCAGCATTTATTTTGGTAGTCACTAATCAATAGCAGTTGAAGCAGGACCAGCGACAATAGTACAAGTGGGCGCAGCATCGGTAGTAAAAGTTAGTCTAGAAGTTGTACTATAAATTGAGGGCGCTGCGGCAATATTAATTGGAGCCAGATTCTGTTCGCACAATTTTGCTAAAGTAGTGGCTTCGTTTGAACCAGTGGGTGTAGATACGCTTACACCGCCAATATAGCCTTTAACAGCTGCCGTAGAACTAGTTGCACCATTGACAGAAGGAATTGCTTGGCTGTTTACGGATAAGCCTCCTTTTACAACAAGTGCAGCCCCTGCGCCACCAGTAGCATAGGTATAGTTAGCTGTAGTTTGAGAAATACCGACAGCCAAGGTTGCAAGATTGTCTGCAAACTGTTGTTTTTCTAGATAGTAAGACTGTTGACCACGGTTCAAAGAGCCAGTGTAGGTCTTGGCTTCAGACTGACGAGCCTTAGATGCTTGGTTTAGGAAGGAAGGAAGCGCGATCGCGGCAAGAATACCGATGATGATGATAACAACGAGAAGTTCGATCAGGGTGAAGCCCTTTTCACCATTCTTCTTGTTGAGCATGTGTTGGATGAGCTTGGTCTTGAATTCAGATTTCATAATTCTTTATCCCGTTTATTTCAAGAAGTTTAACTGTTCGGTTGTGAAAATAACTTACCCACAAAAAAACAGAATGATATCACTCAGAGCAAAAATATTTTTTGATAGAGTAAAACCCAAACAGTGAGGGAATTTGCTGAGCGATGTTTCAGACTGTTTGGGTTTTAGAAAAATTAAAGTTATTCAACTAAAAAGTTGGAGGGACAGACCATAGTTTGAGCGCCAGCATTTAGCGATCCAGGATTGATAACAATATTTGGGGAATTGGCTATACAAAAGACTGTATCTATTCTCACTACCCCAGGTATGCCCACAACTCCAACAAAAGCTTTTAAACTTTGAGATGAAGGCCTGGCGACATTGGTTATAATTTGCTCCAACTGTGCCATAGCTGGTGGACTAGGGTTGCCATTAATATCTCCTGTCATCACCGAATAAATGAAGCTAGATGTTGATGTGTTTATTCCTGCATTAAGTTTCCCTAGATCCTCAGTAAAAGTTCTTTTTTCCAAATAATAGGCTTGTTGTAGCCGACTCATCGTACCAATGTAGGTCTTGGCTTCGGCAAAGCGTGCTTTTTGAGCTTGGTTTAGAAATGAGGGGAGGGCGATCGCTGCCAAAAGACCAATAATAATGATGACAACTAGTAACTCGATCAAGGTGAAGCCCTGAGCAGGAGAAGTTTGGGCTTTACTAAAGCGGCGATCGCGTAACCATACACTAATAATAA
>Ga0316611_1000461_pt1 | contig 13892 bp, 13 predicted proteins | sample MIS2016202_MG_FD_207675 | JGI IMG/M metagenome (GOLD analysis project Ga0316611, IMG submission 207675) | Microbial mat bacterial communities from Middle Island sinkhole, Lake Huron, Michigan, United States - MIS.2016.202 | ecosystem: Environmental > Aquatic > Freshwater > Lake > Sediment... | reverse complement strand
TCCCATTCCGAACAGAGAAGTTAAGCCCATCTGCGCCGATGGTACTGCGTTAAGCGGGAGAGTAGGTCGTCGCCCAACTTATTTTAAGCCTCATCCCTTCATTGGGCTGGGGTTTTTTTGTTGTACCTTTTATTATCAGGCATAATTATTGTTAATGGTTTTGTCTTAAATTTGGAATCTGATTAAGTACAATTTAAATCTTAGAATATTATAAATTTTAACATTTGAAAAAGCTTCTTTTTATATTGGTTCTTTTGTCTTTGATAATAAAAATTTCAGCGCAGGAACCTGATGATGAGACCCCTGCAGTAAATCGCAATTCCCCCCCTCAGAAAAAGGATACTACTAAATTAAGGATATCGATCAGGCAGTTGCGCAGTGATATGCTTACTTTTGACAGTATTCCGTTTGATACAATCCTTGCTAATATTCATGTCCAAAATCCAATTTCGAAAAAATATTTGTCGAGTAGTTTTTTGGGAAATTATGGATTGGCTGCAAAATCGAATAATTACTTTGAACAAAACAATTCCGAAGATTTTTTCTTTACAAATAACATTAAGTATAATTTTATTCATACAGAAGATATCCTTTATTATCGTACAAATCGCCCGTTTAGCTATATTACCTATAATTCAACAGCCTCTAAGAATGTTGACCTTCAATCTATTAAATTTTTACATACACAAAATGTTAACAAAAACCTCAATTTAGGATTGTTTCTTAAGTTACATGGATCTAATGGGTTATATCAGAAACAAAAATCAACATCCAATGCTTTGTCGCTTTTTTCCGGATACTCAGGTGATTTTTATTCCATGAATACTGTAATTAGTTATAATACTCTTAAAAATGAGGAGAATGGCGGGCTTTCCAATGATACTCTATTTGAGGATGCTACTGATAAGCCCGAAGCTTTTCCTGTTGAATTGCAAAATGCAAATGTCAACTATCGAAACATGTATATTTTTATTAATCAGCGTTTTAATTTAGCAGGGTTACGTAGTTTGTGGGAAAATAAGAATGATTCATTGCGCAAGTTCAGTGGAATTGGATTATTACATACACTCGAATTTGATAGAAATAAACGGAAGTATGAAGATATTAGTGAATCGTCTATTAGTACTTCTATTAAAAAGTTTTACCCGGAATATAATATTGATTCCATTACTACCAGTGATTCCCTTTATTTCTTTCGATTTCAGAATAAATTGGAGCTTCTTTTAGGAAAACAGAACCCCAATGAACCTCCAATACTTATCCGAGCTGGTATAAAAAATATTTATGATATATATAATCGGGCAGTCAATACAGATGTTCAAAAGGATATTAGCAATAAAGACTCTACAGTTCTTAATTCTAAGAAATTTAGCCAAAATAACCTGGCACTCACGGGCGGAATCTCACTTGGAATAAAATCTTTTTTTCTCCTAAATGCAACGGCTGATTTGTTTTTGCAAGGTTATAAGGCCGGAGACTTTTCAATATCCGGAGTACTTAGTAATAAACTAAGCCGAAAACCGGGTAGCCCTTCTTTTGATATAACAATGAATATTGCAAATAATAAACCTGGATATTTTCTTTCCTCTTTTTTCTCGAATCATTATAAATGGGAAAATAATTTTACTTCGACTAAGGAAGTGCAGCCTGGATTTGATTTTAGATGGCCAGCTATAAAATTTGAAGCCGCATTTCATTATTCATTAATATCTTCGCCGGTTTATTTTGATACACTGGCATATCCGCGACAATTTTCTGGAGAAGTATCTGTAATTCAAGGGTTCGCATCCAAAGGGTTTCAAGCTGGAATTTTCCATACTTCTATAAAAGCTATGTTGCAGGTAACCAGTAATGATAAGGTAATTCCATTGCCTCTTATTTCAGCTTACAATTCTAGTTATATTGAGGTGAAATTATTTAAGAAAGTGATGACTGCTCAAATTGGTTTCGATTTGCGGTATAATACCTCTTATTATGCAAATGGCTATATGCCTGCCTTAGGGGTGTTTTATAATCAACAAAACAAGAAGCTAGGCAATTATCCTTTTGTTGACGCTTTTTTAAATATAAAAATAAAGCGAATGAGGTTTTATTTAAAATTCGAGCATGTTAATGCTGATTTATTGTCGCGCACTTATTATTCTGTTGCACATTATCCCCTTAATTCCAGAATGTTGGTTTATGGCCTTTCCTGGAATTTCTACGACTAATTTTTGGGTCGTTATTATTCATTTAATCAAGTTTTATTGTCAGTTAATAAAAGATATTATCACAGCATTGTGTATTTCGTAAATTTGCACTTATGTTTACAAATTTGAAATACAGTAATATGCGGTATATTTGGTGGTTGTTGTTCTGCCTTGTTTTTACTGCATGTTCTCTAAAAAGGGACTATAATATTTCGCTAGAATCATCTGAAGATTTACCTCAAATAAGCAAAAGGAAGCGTTTAGTGGCTATTATTGATCAAAATAGTACGGACTATTTTGTTTTTAAGGGTGAACCAATGGGTTTTCAATTTGAGATGCTGAAACAACTTGGGCAATTTTTAAACCTGGAGGTCGAAATAATTGTCAGTAATAATATGGATGACGATTTTCTGGCTTTATTTGAAGGGAAAGCTGATATTATTGCAAAAAGTCAGGCTCCATCAAATTTTGAGAGTGAAATCGTAACATATGGGTTGCCGCTTTATACAACGAAACATGTGTTGGTTCAACGCAAACAAATATCAGGAAGCAAATTTTTTGTAAAAAAACCTTCTGACCTTGCCGGGCAAAATGTGTATATTCCAATTCGAAGTGCTTATTTGCAAACTTTAAATGTCATAGTTGATAAGGTAAATGGCGATTTAAATGTTTTTGAAATGCCGGGATATAACGCAGAGCATTTAGTGGAATTAGTTGCTTCAAAAAAGCTGGACTATACAGTTTGCGATTATGAACAAGCAAAAATAATGAAAAGGCAGTTTCCTGAGTTAGACTATTCCACTGTGTTAAGTGAAGATAATAGCATTTCCTGGGTTTTTAGGAAAAAAAGCCCGGAGTTGCTTAAGAAAGTTAACGATTGGTTATCCTATTATAGAACATCCAGCCAGTTTGCCATCAAATACCGTAAGTATTTTGAGGATCGGAATAACTATGCCAATATAAGCCACAACTATATAAGCATTCGTACCGGTCGAATTTCGCGGTACGATGATCTAATTAAGAAATATAGTGATGTGATAGGTTGGGATTGGAGACTTTTGGCTTCATTAATTTATCAGGAATCCAGGTTTAAACCAAATGTTAAGTCACATGCCGGTGCTTTCGGCTTAATGCAATTAATGCCAAGTACCCGTAAATATTTTGGTGTAGATACTACTTCAACAGTTGAAGATCAGATTAGGGCCGGAGTGATGTTGATAAAATTACTAGATAAACAAATTGCTCCCCGGATTCCAGATAAAGAAGAGCGGATAAAGTTTATTCTGGCTTCCTATAACATTGGCTGGGGACACATTCTTGATGCCGTCAAAATAGCCGAAAAAGTTGGGAAAGATTCACAAAAATGGGACAATAATGTCGATTCCTGCCTCCTGAGTAAGTCCGATCCAAAAATATTGAGTCTTCAGGAAGTTAAATTTGGATATGCACGAGGGCATGAAACATATTTATTTGTAAAGCAGGTATTAAATAGATTTGAGCATTATAAAAATCTGGTGTCGGACGAATGATCAGGCAATTTCTTTCCAAATATCAATAAATTCGCTTAAAATCATGGCAGTAGCCCCCCAAACCATGCTATTATCTATGTTGAAAAATGGTATAGACTCTTCTTTTTCTTTATAGGAAATAAATTTATTGTCGATAATTGATGGAGATAAAATTAAGGATAGGGGAACTTCGATAATTGAAACAACTTCTTTTTGTTCTGGAATAAATAGTACTGGTTTTTTTAAGAAGCCCACAAAAGGGTGTACGTTATATTTGCTTACTGGAATATAAAGTTCGGTAAGTTTGCCTAAAACGTCAATTACCTCAGTGTTTACACCAATTTCTTCGTGACATTCTCTTAAAGCTGTTTGTACTATATTTTGGTCAATAAAGTCTGATTTTCCTCCCGGAAAGCTGATTTGTCCGCTATGCGCCCCATTATATTCAGAACGTTTTATAAGCGGAAAAAACAATTGCCCTTCCTTTATATAAAGTAAAAGTATAACACCCGCCTCCTGTTTTATTTCTGATTCGAGCATTGCAGCTCTATATGTTGGTGCAAACTTAAATTGTGCATCCTTACCTGGGAGAGGAAGCAAGAGCCTTTCTTTAAGCTTTATTAATTGGCCTTCAATACTCATGATGGTATTCGAAAATATTTGCCTGAGAAACTGTTCAAGTTTAATACTACGTATATCTAAGGGTACTTTCTGGAGTTACCCGCGAAATAATAAATGATGGCACAAGCAGCATTATCAATGTTAAGACGATTGTACCAATATTTAACAGAAGAATATGGATTATGTTCAGGTTAATGGGTACGCTTTCGAGAAAATAAGAACTTTGGTCGAGCTGGATAAAATGAAAGTGGTTTTGCAATGCACAAATGGTTATTCCTATGATATTCCCCCAGATTAATCCTTTTGCAATCAAAAACATCGATTGATATAAAAATATTTTAATTACCTGCCCATCATTTGCCCCCAGCGATTTAAGGATACCGATCATATTAGTTCTTTCCAAGATCAGTATCAGCAGCCCCGAAACCATATTAAAACCTGCCACCAGAAGCATGAGCGATAATATTATCCAAACATTCATGTCCTGTAGACTTAACCAGTCGAATATTTGGGTGTATTTCTCTTTAATATCGGTAACTTTTAATCCTGAGCCATCGGGGTTAAGCTTCAAACCTACAATTCCTGTTATCTGGCTATGTATTGGTTCAATTTTGTTAAACCCTGAAACAGCTACTTCATAACCGCTAATTTCGTTATGTTCCCAGTCATTTAACCGCTGTATGTGTTTAATGTCGCCAATTACAAATATTTTGTCAAACTCTTCCAGCCCTGTTTCATATATTCCTGAAATAAAGAACCTGCGCATTCGCGGAGGATCCTGAACAAAATACATCGCTATTTCGTCGCCGGTTTTTAGCCTTAAAAGGGAAGCAATGTATTTGGAGATTAAAATTTTATTAGACGAAATTGAATCTTTTATTTCGAAAATACTTCCTGAGGTAAGATTGCTTTTGAAGAAGGACCAGTCAAAATCAGTATCAATTCCCTTTAATACAATGGCTTGAATGTCGCTCGTTGTTTTTATTATTCCGGCCTTTGTAGCAAACGATTGCACATGGGTGACATCGGGAATAGATTCAATTTCTTTAACCAGTTTGGGATTTAAATTAATCGGAACAGTTTCGTAGGAAGTATTGCCATCAAAATTCACCACCTGAATATGAGATCCAAACCCAAATACTTTGTGGCTAATTTTATTCTTAAAACCAGTCACAACAGCTACAGCTATAATCATAACTGCAAGTCCTAATGCGATACTTATCGATGAAAACCGCACTATAGACCGAGAGGCATATTTCTTTGCCTCTTTACCTATTACCAATCGTTTGGCTATAAAAAACTCTGCATTCACCTCAATCGAATGTTTATTATGCAAACCTAAGGGAATTTTCTTAATAATATCTAAAATTGTTGAGTGGTCTGTTCTTTTGCTTCCGAAAAATGTCCTAATTTCGGGCTATGAAAATAGGGAATAAGATTGAAGATGGTTTTAAAATTATTTTGAATAGCTTTTTTGTTGGTATTTTATGTTAAAACAGCTTTGCCGAAAATGATACAGCGAGTATCATTGACACAAAACTTACTCCTTAATAAAATTTGAATTAGGTAATTGGGGCATGAGGCAGATGCTTTTGAAGCAATTAAAAAAACACTTACTTTATCCCGACTTTGAATAGAGCCGTTATATGGATTATCGCGTTAAATTTTCGACCTCTCAGATTAAAGGAACAATTAAGCTTCCTTTTTCAAAAAGTATAAGCAACAGATTGCTTGTAATCAGAGCACTTACATCCAAATATTTTCAGATACATAATATTTCGGAAAGTGACGATACCGTGCTAATGAATAAAGCATTTTTAAACAATGATGCTGAAGTAAATATTGGCCACGCTGGAACAGCCATGAGGTTTTTGACAGCTTTTTTTTCCTCTACTGAGCAGAAAAAAATCATCACGGGTAGCGAAAGGATGAAAAACAGGCCGATTGGAGAGTTGGTTGATGCCCTTAATAGTCTGGGTGCCGAAATTGAATATCTTGAAAAACAAGGGTATCCTCCTGTTGAAACAAGTGGAAAACCTTTAGTTGGTAAAGAAATTAAATTACGGGGTTCAATTAGCAGCCAATATATTACTGCGCTGCTATTGATTGCGCCAGTTCTTCCGGAGGGATTAACCATTCATATCAGCGATACGCTCATCTCCTCGTCGTATGTAAAACTTACGCTTGGAATCATGAAAGATTTTGGGATTAAGAGTTCCTGGGAAAATAATACCATTTCTATTCCTCATCAACAATATAGTTCGCATGATTATTCTATTGAAGCCGATTGGAGTGGGGCGTCCTACTGGTATTCCATTGCCATGTTATCGGATACGGCTGAAATAGTTCTTTATGGATTGTTTCAGGATAGTTTTCAGGGAGATGCGTCGATTGTTCGGCTTTTTGAAAAACTGGGCATCACTACGGAATATATATCGGATGGGGTTGTACTCAGAAAATCAGATGTATGTTGTAATTATTTTACTTTCGATTTTATCGATAATCCGGATATGGTGCAGACCTTTGTGGTTTCATTGTGCCTGAAAGGAATACCATTTCGGCTAACCGGTGCACAAACTCTCAGAATTAAAGAAACTGACCGTATTATAGCGCTACAGCAGGAAATGCTTAAATTAGGTTTTGTTATTCAGGAAACCCAACCAGGCGTTTTGGAATGGGACGGTACCAAAAATAGTGTCGATACGGAAATCAGCATCGAAACTTACGATGATCACCGGATGGCACTGGCTTTTGCTCCCGCAGCATTAATTTATCCGGGAATTGTCATAAAAGATGCACAAGTTGTTTCCAAATCTTATCCCGAATATTGGAAAGATATTCAGTCAGTTGGGGCAATTTTGGAATAAAAATTCATTTTTTACTATTTGTAAATCCTCAATTTGTTGAGTGCTCTTCGATAGGCATCAGCATTCCGGTTGTGCTGTTCTAATGTTTTCGCAAAAGAATGTGTTCCCGAGAAATCGGTTTTCGCACAGAAGTACAGATAATCGTGGCGTTGGTAATTTAAAATTGCATTAACCGTTGTGATGGAAGGAATGCAGATTGGCCCGGGGGGCAAACCTGCATATCTGTAAGTATTATATGGCGAATCAATAGAAGTATGCTTGTCGAGTACCCTTTTAATTGCAAAGTCGCCAACAGCAAATTTAACAGTAGGGTCTGCCTGTAAGGGCATTCCTTTTTTAATGCGGTTAATATAAACCCCAGCTATTGTAGGTTTCTCAGCATTGTTTTGGGTTTCTTCTTCGACAATAGATGCTAATATGATAACTTCTTCAGGAGTATAACCAATATTGGAAGCTTTTTTAAGGCGGTTATCGTTCCAGAAACGTTTGTATTCTTTCTGCATTTTTTCGCAGAATAGCTTTGCAGAGATATTCCAATACATTTCGTAGGTATTCGGAATAAACATCGATATAAACGTTTTGTGTGTAAAGCCAAAATTTTCAGCTTCAGCTGGATCATTAAAAAAACGGATCAGGGAAATGGAATCAGTTTCAATTTGTTTTGAAATAGCCGAGGCAAGTTGTGGAAAGGTACGGATATTATTAAATACTAATTTGACAGGTGTTTGGCGACCTGCCCTTAACATGCTTATAAGTTCCCTGTTACTCATGCTGCTTTTTATCTGATATTTTCCTGGTTTTACGCGCTCCGGATATTCCATTTTTTTCGATAACCAGTTAAAACTAACAGTATCCCGGATATACTTATTTTCCCATAGCGTTTTAACTACATCTTCATATTCCGATCCTGTGGGGATATATAAATAAACTTTATCATTCGACTCAATAGCAACATTGGGTTTGTAAACTTTTTTGTATACCTGATATACCCATAACGTACCAATCCCAAACCCTACAAATAATATAAATATTATTATTGATTTCCAGTTTGTTGCCTTTGCTTTTTTTGCTTTTCCTTTCGCCATAGTATCTTTAAAAGTGGGAGCAAATTTACAACACATTCGTTAAAAAGCATTATCTTGGTGCCAACAGTTAATTAATTCTTATGGAAGTTAGAAAGAGAATCGCTTTGGTTGGGCATGATAATCGTAAACAGGAACTTGTTGATTGGGTGGAGCATAACTGGGAAACACTTATCGAACAAAAGCTTGTTTGTACAGGTACTACCGGACGTTTAATTGAAGAAGCTTTGTTGAAAAAAAATAAAGAATATGATTCTAACAGGACGCCAAGTATTGTAAAATTAAAATCAGGACCTTTAGGTGGAGATCAGCAATTGGGCGCCATGATAAGTGAAAATAAAATCGATATTGTTATATTCTTTTGGGATCCAATGCAGCCTCAGCCGCACGATGTTGATGTAAAAGCGCTCCTTCGTATCGCAGTGCTTTATAATGTTGTTATTGCCAATAACCGGTCTACTGCCGATTTTGTAATAACTTCGCTGTTATTTCATCAACGCTATCAGCCTCGGGTAGCCGATTTCTCGGAATATACAAATCGAAAACTCTGAAAATTTAATGGATAATCATACAGGTAATCACCCTATTGGGGTTTTCGATTCCGGATTTGGGGGCCTTACTGTCCTCAAATCAATTCTAAAGGAATTACCCCAATACGATTTTGTTTACTTGGGAGATAATGCCCGTACTCCTTACGGAACAAGGTCTTTCGATACTGTTTACCAGTACACCCTCGAATGCGTTAAGAAATTGTTTGCTATGGGTTGCCACCTGGTGATACTGGCTTGTAATACCGCTTCCGCTAAAGCGCTTAGAACCATACAGCAGCGCGATTTACCCAATATCGATCCCAGTCGAAGGGTTTTGGGAGTCATTCGCCCAAGCGTGGAGGAGATAGGGAAAATTACAAAATCAAATTCCATAGGTATTCTTGGAACAAACGGTACAATTCAGAGCGAATCGTATGTACTTGAAATTGAAAAATTATATCCAGCTATTCAGGTGTATCAGGAGGCATGCCCTATCTGGGTTCCTCTGGTAGAAAATAATGAGCATTTAAGTGACGGCGCCGATTTTTTTGTGCAAAAGCATATTAAAAACCTTTTAAGTAAGAGCGATCGAATCGATTCGGTTATCCTTGGTTGTACGCATTATCCGCTATTAATGGATAAGATTTTAAAATATGTTCCTGAAAACATCTGTGTTGTTTCGCAGGGAGAAATTGTTGCAGCTAGCTTAAAAGATTATTTATTGCGCCATCCAGAAATGGATGCCCGGTGCACAAAAGCTTCTAAGATTCGGTTTTACACTACCGATTCAACTGAAATGTTCGATAAACAGGCTTCTGTATTTTTTGAATCAAATGTAAAATCTATTCATTTGGCATTGTAATCGCTACATTCAAAGATAATCCTGCTAATAAACTGTTTATGCTTGTTTAACAGTTGAATGAAAATTGTTGAACACTCACTTTCCAAACTTAAAGATACATTTCGGCATAGGTTGGGTAGCTGGGTTTATCGGGCGATAATACAGTGAATATTTTGCAATCGCTTAATACATTAATGTTCACTTCACGGGTGTTTCTGACAATAAAAAAATCGCCTTTTTTCACAGGTTTATTATCCAGCTCAATTTCTCCTTCGAGCAAATAGCCCGACATGATGCGGTCATCATTCAATGGAAGGTTATGGTCCATGGTAGAAAGTTCAATTAGTTCGATGCTTACGTCTTGACTATCCAGTGCAATCGGAGCTGTTCCTCCGGCAAATGACCGAATGCTGCGGCCATAAGAAGTATTTACCGGAAATTTGGAGGATATGCTTTTTGAAAGTGAAGGATCGTCTTTTTTATGCTGATCAAAATTCGGATCAAACCAAATCTGAAGAACCTCCGAATTGGAATTTATCTTTTCGAGATGTCGCATTCCTTTTCCCGATTTAATTAATTGCATATCGCCTTCTGTCAGTTTCGACCGTTTACCCGAAACATTGTCCAGTATCTCTACCTTTCCTTTAAGCACATATATAACAATCTCAAAACCAATGTGCGGATGTTCGCTAATGATACTTCCGTATTCTGATTTTACATGCGACCAGTAAAAAATATTTGAATATGGTTTCAACTTACCTTTATCCTGTGGAAACCCAAGCATTTTTTGTTCCAGAATCGCCCCTTCGTTCACCTTTCTGGACACCTGTTCGTTGGTTGGTATTATTGTTACATTCATGGTAGTTGTATTTTTTCATCTTAAATTTACAATTATTGCAAACGTAATCCAATTTTATTTTCAGGGTATTTTTTGTTTTCGAAAGTTTATTATCCTTACGTTTGAATAACGTAATAATTGATTCTACTTATATATAAAGATGAAATTAACGATACTTACTGAAAATGTTGCCGGTAGAAATTGTCTTGCCGAATATAGCTTAAGTTATCTTTTGGAAGCTGATAAACGCGTTCTGTTTGACACCGGAAGTACAGATGTATTTATTACAAATGCCCATCGAATTGGGGTATCCTTGAATTCTGTAGATGTGGTTGTACTAAGTCATGGGCATTGGGACCATGGCAATGGGTTGAAGTTTTTTGAGGGAAAACCTCTGATAACCCACCCCCATGCTTTTGTTAAACGGTTTCGAAAGCGCGATATGAGTTATATTGGTTTGGACAGTAGTTTTGATTCTCTGGAAAAGAAATATAAAATTATAACCACTAGCAAACCCTACGAAATTAGCACCGAAATACTTTACCTGGGGGAAATTCCCCGAAAAAACGATTTTGAAGCGCAAGAAACTGCTTTTGTTTTTGAAGATGGAACAGAAGACTTTGTAAATGACGATTCGGCTTTAGCGGTGAAAACATCAAAAGGGTTGGTGGTGATTACTGGCTGTGCTCATGCCGGGGTTTGCAATACCATTGAATATGCGTGTTCTGTTACCGGAATTAATACTGTCCATGCTGTATTTGGAGGGTTTCATTTGCGAAATGATGGGGAGATAACCCGAAAGACCATTCAATATTTTAAAGATAAAGGAGTTGTAAATGTATATCCTTCGCATTGCACATCTTTTCCTGCATTAACAAGCTTTAGCCGGGAATATAAAATATTCCAGGTTTTAACAGGGGATTACTTTTATTTGTAAAATTAGCTACGGTAACAATTTCGGTCATAGGGCTGAAATACCATCTTTCGAAATAACAACAAAAGCGCAGACAGTTTCGTATCCGGCAGCCATTAAAGCGCTCTCTGACGATAAATAATTTTTAAAATATTTAATTTCAGACCCAAAGTCGCGGTTTTCCTATTCGAATATTTCTTTGTCGTATGGCTTGGTGTCAAAAAAGGCAATTTTCATTTTGCTGTGAATAAGTAAATTTTTTAGTTTGTAATAGGTACCGGAATAAATTGGTTTCCTTTCAAAATGTAATGCTCTTTAATTCCCGCTATACGAAGAGCTGAAAAAGCATTATCAAACTCATTGACCAATTCGTGAGGTAAATGTGCATCGGAGTTTACCATTACTTTTATTCCCAATTTCGACATTTCGTGAAATGCCCAAGCGCCTGGATAAAATGTATCTCCTCTTTTCTTATAAATGCCCCGGGTATTAATTTCTACAATGCATTCCGTTAAACTAATTACTTCGAGGGTTTTTAAAAGTTCCTCTTTAAAAACAGGATGATCTTCAGGTATGAAGCAATCTGGGCGATATTGCATTTTTAATTTGTCGAGGTGCCCAATTACTGGAGGATTAAGGTCTTGAATCATTTTGCGGGAGTATTCAAAAAATTTCCGGGTGACCATTATTGCATCATTGCCGAAAACTTCCGAAAAACCCTTTTTAAATTCTTCGTGAGGGCCATCAATAGTCCAGCGCCGACAATCCTCGTATTTATCTATAAAATGGAGCGAGCCAATAAAATAATCGAAAGGGTAGCTTTTTATTAAATTGTTGGTGTATCCTACTATATCGGGGAAATAATCAATTTCTGCACCTACATAAATTTCTATTTGAGGTTTAAATTCTGCTTTAAGGTTGCTGATCTCTTCGAAGTATTCGTTTAGTCGATTTTGAGGGATGGCCCAATTGCAGTCAAACGGAACAGGGGCATGAACCGAAAACCCTAATGAGGTGAGCTTGCTTTCGATGGCAGCCAGCACATAGTCTCTGGGAGGTTTTCCACCATCGCAGTAATGCGTATGGGTATGTATGTTTGAGACCATCGCTATGAAAGATATTTTATGGAAATCGTTTGCTTAATATCCGGATGCAAACTTTTAGCTACCGGACAGGTTATGGTAGCATGTTCAATGATTTTCCGTTCTTTTTCGGTGTAATTATTGTGAGGGAAAGTGAGGTCAACTAAAATTTCGATAACTCTTCGGGGATCTGTCCCCATTATTTTAGTGGTTTTGGCAGTTGCCCCGTCAATATTAAAATTATGGGTTTGAGAGGCAATCCCAATAATGGTTAGCATACAACTTGCAAGCGATGTGGCCAATAAATCGGTAGGAGAGAAAAATTCACCTCTGCCCTGATTATCAGGAGGGGCATCGGTTAATATTTTATTGCCCGATTTTATATGAATGGCTTCGGTTCTTAAATCTCCAAGATAAATTGTATGCGACGTTTCCATAAATCGATTATTAGTATAATTAAACAAATCTAAAAATCGAAAAGTTTTAAAGCAACGATATTATTAAAATAAAAAAGCCTGCACATTTTTCGAGGGCAGGCTTATTATGTATGCGCTTAAATTATTTTTTAGTTTGAGCGTCGTGTTTTTGCCGGTAAATATTGCGGCTGGCATGCTTTTGTTCCCTGTTAAGCTGGCGGCGTTCTTTAGGAGTAACTACTCCGTCAGACTTGGCAATTTTCTTATCCTTTTGGATTTTTGCCTGCTGCAACTGAAGGTTTCTTTTTTCGCGACGGGTTAATTCTCCGCTTTGTTTGCCTTCCTGGATTCGGGCTTGTTGATTTGCCTGACTTTTGGTTACTCCGGGAGTGGCTGTTTGTGCACTTAATTTACCAGTAAAGCTTAAAGCTACTATTGCGGCAATAACTAGAAGAGTCTTTTTCATATTCGTAATGTTAAATTGGTTTCTTTGCCTATTGGACGTAGGAAAATGAAAAAGGTTTAATTGGGGACCATTTTTTTATATAATAACTTGTCGATGCTGGATAACAATTGGTTACGGTCTACAGGCTTTGAAATATAATCGTTTGATCCGGCTATAAGGCATTTAACCCGGTCTTCCACAAATGCATTTGCTGTGATAGCTATAATGGCAACATCTTTATCTAAATCTCTGATAGCTCTGATGGCATCAAGTCCGCTCATTTTGGGTAAACGGATGTCCATTAAAATAACGTCGGGTTGAGTTCGGTTATGTAATTCAATAGCCTTTTCGCCATTATCTGCATGGAAGAGTTCTGCTCTGGAGTCTTCGAGCGTTTCCTGAAGTAACTGAACTGATGGGAGGTCGTCTTCCACAATAAGGATTTTTTTACCGGGCCAGAAATATTCTCCATTTGCAAAATGATCAGTTATAAAAGAAATATTATTGGCAGGACTTTCCAATGGGAGTGTGAAACGGAATTCAGAGCCTTCGGATTCTTT
>Ga0316611_1000458_pt1 | contig 13946 bp, 14 predicted proteins | sample MIS2016202_MG_FD_207675 | JGI IMG/M metagenome (GOLD analysis project Ga0316611, IMG submission 207675) | Microbial mat bacterial communities from Middle Island sinkhole, Lake Huron, Michigan, United States - MIS.2016.202 | ecosystem: Environmental > Aquatic > Freshwater > Lake > Sediment... | reverse complement strand
CAGTCCCACGCTCCAGACAGTCAAAATATCCTAGAGTTAGGATGTGGTACGGGGCATCATGCCACAATCCTAGCTGAGCAAGGCTATAACTTACATGGTGTGGATATTAGCCAAGAAATGTTAGATCTTGCCAATCAAAGAAAAATCAAACTAACCACAGAAATAGCCTCAAATTTGCAATTTACTCACGGAGATATTCGTCAAATTAGACTCGACCAGAAATTTGATGTTGTCATCTCCCTATTCCATGTCATCAGCTATCAAACAACTAACGCCGATTTACAAGCCGCCTTTGCCACAGCCAAAGCTCATTTAAAGCCCAATGGCATATTTATATTTGATGTCTGGTATGGTCCCGCAGTATTAACAAACCCACCAACAGTTAGAGTAAAAAGATTAGAAGACGAGACAATTCAAGTAACTCGCATCGCTGAACCAGTAATGTATCCCAATGAAAATTGTGTAGATGTAAATTATGAAATCTTTGTTAAAGATAAAAAGGATAATACGATAACACAATTACAAGAGATCCATAAAATGCGTTACTTATTTAAGCCAGAAATTGAAATATTACTTGCAAATTTACAGTTACACATTGATAGTTATCAAGAATGGCTAACGCATCAACAAGCAGGGCTTGAAACTTGGAATGTATATTTCTTGGTTAAAAACTAGATGAAAATAGCGATTCCCGTCAGCGATCTGATTGATACAAATGGTGGTGGTTACACCTTTGAGTCTCAACTATTAGAGGAAATACTGAGACTGTCAGCATATTCATCTCACGAATTTGTATTGTTTACATCAAATCCTCAAAAATCCAACTATTTTTTAAATACATCAGTCCAAGTTATTTCCACTGATAGATCATTTATCACAAAAGTCTATTCATACTTAGCTATTAAATTTAAAAAATTAACCTGTAAATTATTAAAATTGACTTTCCCTTTTCCATATCAAACAAATTATAAGATTCATATTAATAGACTGCTACAGGATCATAAAATAGACATTGTTTTATCCCTTGCACCAATTTGTTTTAACGAAGTAGACTGCCCTTACATAACCCCAATTTGGGATTTAGCACATCGTACTCATCCTTACTTTCCTGAAGTCAGTTCTCATGGTCAATGGGAAGAGAGAGAAATGTATTATACAAAAGTAATAAGACGTGCAGCTTTTATTGTTACTGGTACAGAGATAGGAAAGGCTGAGGTTGAAAAGCTTTATCAAGTTTCTTCAGATAGAATCAAAGTCATTCCTTTTTTTACACCTAAGCTGCAATCAAATCCAATTTTGACTAATCAGGATGTAATCAAAAAATATCATATTCCAAAACAATATTTATTTTATCCCGCTCAATTTTGGGCGCATAAAAATCATAGTTCTATCCTATTAGCATTGCAAATATTAAAAAATGACTATGGACTAAATATGCCATTGGTTTTAGCTGGCTCCGATAAAGGTAATCTTAGCTACGTTAAATCAATGGTGAAAAATCTGGAATTAACTGATAATGTTTATTTTCTGGGTTTCGTGCCACAAGAAGATTTGTTTCCACTTTATAATCAGGCTTTTGCACTGATTTATATGACTTTCTTTGGTCCCGACAATCTGCCGCCCCTTGAGGCTATGTCTGCGAGTTGTCCTGTGATCGCATCTAATGTGTCAGGGGCAAGTGAACAATTGGGAAATGCGGCTTTAATAGTAGATCATAGCAACCCTCAAGAAATCGCCAAAGCCATTAAGCTTCTATACGATGATTCTATACTTCGCAATAGTTTAATTGAGCGCGGTTTAGTACGGGCTAATCAGTGGAAAGTTGAAGACTATGCAAGAGAGTTATTAAAATTAGTTGATGAGTTTCAGTCAATCCGTAGTTGTTGGAAGTGAGTAGTAACTGTCGATAGGACTGACAATAGCTATAATAATTTGGGAGTGCATCAGGAGAATAAATCTATGACAGCAATTACCGCACGCGAACTAGAAATGCAAATGCCCGATGCGCGTAAACTCTTGAGTGATGAGCCTGAAATGGAAAGTTCTTTGCATTATATGCAACTGTTATTGTTAGTAACCTGCCTCGAATGGGCTTGGCAAGAACGCGATGACTTTTTTATCGGGGCAAACCTTACCATTTATTTTAGCCGCCAGCAGCTAAAAAATCATGATTTTCGCGGTCCAGATCTTTTCTTAGTGAAAAATACGACAAGAGAGCCGCGCAACTCATGGGTGGTTTGGGAAGAGGATGGACGCTATCCTGATCTAATTATTGAGCTTTTATCAGACTCAACGGCGAATACCGATCGCACCTTAAAGCGAGATTTGTATGCAGAGAGGTTTCACACGCCTGAATACTTTTACTTTTCGCCTGATACGTTGGAATTTGCAGGTTTTAGACTGGATATTAACAAATACGAACCAATTACACCCAATCAGCAAGGCTGGCTATGGAGTGAAACCCTCGGCTTTTTCCTAGGCATCCGCGATCGCCAACTCCGTTACTTTTCCTTAGATGGCGCTCTGTTACCAACTCCTCAAGAGGCGGCTCAACAGGAAATACTGAAAGTCAAGCAGGCGCGTCAACTTGCTGAACAGCAGCAGCAAATCGCTGAACAGCAAAAGCAATTTGCTGAACAGCAGCAGCAAATCGCTGAACAAGAGCGTCAAATTGCGGCACAGCAGCAGCAATTTGCTGAACAGCAAAAGCAATTTGCTGAACAGCAGCAGCAAATCGCTGAACAAGAGCGTCAAATTGCGGCACAGGCTAAGGCAGAATTGCAAGAATTAAAAGCAAAGATGCGATCGCTTGGTATTGAATAAGATCTGTGGGGTTGTCTCCCCGCTTTCGGCAAATGCGATCGCCGAGACAGATCTAAATATGCCTGTTGTTTGTCCCTATGCGATCGCCGATGTGTTGGAACGCAATCTAGAAGTTGGGGAGCAATGAAACAAGTTACTACTGAGTTGTTAGAACAAATTACCCAAAAACTGGCAGCAACTTTGAACCCAGAGCAAATAATCTTGTTTGGATCTTATGCCTATGGTGAACCTAATGAGGATAGCGACATTGACCTAATGGTAATTGTGTCGCATTCTGATGAACCGCGTTATCGGCGATCGCGTCTAGCTTATAGGGCATTGCGTGGCATTGGTATTGCTAAAGATATCATTGTGATGACTCGCGCAGAGGTCGAGCGTAAGGCTAATGTCCGAAGCTCACTAGTTTATCAAGTCCTAACTCAAGGTAAGGTTTTGTATGGATAGTCCCAAATATGAGGAGGTTCAGCAATGGCTTATCAAGAGTCAAAGAGATCTCAAAGCGGCTTGGGTGCTATTTAATCACGAAGAGTCTCTGCTAAATTGACACAATTAAAAAATCCAGTCGAAATACCGAGCTAATTATTTAGCGTATTATGATATCGTGATTAAATTGCTAAATTTATGGGCTGAAGAGTTAAAGTTATGCAATATTTATCATCAAGTTCAATTTTTAATAATTTATCTAATATCTTAGAAATAGTTAAACGAGAACCTGTTGTTATTTCTCAAGAGCAAGAGGAGGTAGCTGTTGTAATATCTATGAAAGAATATAAAAAAATTCTATCTAACAATATTAAAGATTTTCAATATTTCTGTGATCAGGTGGGACAAAAAGCACAGGAAAAGGGGTTAACAGAAGAAAAGCTTTTTGATATTTTGACAAATGACTAAGCCATATTTTGTCATTGACAACAATATTTTAATAAGCCGATTGCTTTTACCTAATTCTATTCCTGCTCAAGCGGTGAGTTTCCGAAGAAACTTTACAGGAATTAGCAAATGTCTTTGAACGTCGAAAGTTTGATAAGTATGTCTCAGTTGAGGAAAGAAAAGAATTCATCCGTAAATTGGATATCATTGCTCAAAAAGTAGAAATTATTAAAAATATTAAAGTTTGTCGTGATTGCAAGGATGATAAGTTTATAGAGTTAGCAGTTAATGGTAAAGCTAGTTTGATAATAACTGGAGATGAAGATTTGCTGATTATCAATAATTTTGAAGGTATAGAGATCTTAACTCCTAAAGAATTTGTAACAAATTTTAGTTAAATATGTCGGATACGGTAATCAAGGTCGAAAATTTGAGTAAGCGCTATGTGATTGGACCTCAGCATCAGGAGCATTATGTGACTTTGCGGGATGCGATCGCTTGGTATTGAATGATATGTCTTTATTCCTAACAAGAAAATCTAGATAGTAAATTGTCATAAATTACCTCTAGTTTGCGAGTTTGCTTATGCAAGTCAAATAAAGTTTTGACTCTATGAATACCATTCTCACTGAAATATTGCCATAGTAAATCATTTTCCAATAGATTAATAATGGATCTAGCTAATTCTTCCACATTACCCTCAGATACTAGCAAGCCTGTTTTATCATCTGCAACAACTTCAGGAATTCCACCTGTCCTAAAACTAACTACAGGTAAGCCCATTGCCTGAGCCTCAGCAAATACCATACCAAAAGCTTCAGTTAATCCAGATGGTTCAGTAATACTAGGGACGCAGAAAACTTGCGATCGCCGCATCCAGTCTCGGATAATTTCTGGAGGCTGATATCCCAAAAAGCGATACCTTTTTATTCTTGTTTGCGCTAATTCCTCAAGTTCATTCCTCAAATGACCATCACCAATAATAATTAGTTCAGATTCAGGCACAATTGATTGAACTCTTTCCATAGCCCGAATCAAATATTGACAACCCTTAAATTCAACTAATCTACCTACAAAAAGCACTATAGGTTGCCGTATTGTCTCAAAATCTGCTTGAAATTTATTAGTATCTACCCCAATATAATGAACAAGAACTTTGTCGGTTGGACATCCTACATTTATCAAGTTGTCACGAATAAACTGAGAGACAGCAATACATAAACTGACTTCTTTAAAAAGTTTTTTGCGACGTTTTAGGTAAAGTTTAAACGATAAACTAGGTATGTTTAAACTTGTCTCTGATAGAATCGCATCGTATCCATGAAAGGTAGTAACTAACGGAATATTGAAATGCTTAGCAATAGGTAAACTCCATAAGCCATCTGGACCAAAATGAGCATGAATTAGACATGGATTTTCTATGGCGATCGCCTTTAGCCAATCAACATCAAGATAGCCAAATAGCTTGAATAGAAGCCTACTTAAAGTTGCATATCTGGTAAAATCGCTCAAATTTAACTGTTTAAAATTAGGACTAATTAATCTGTTTTGATCTGTACTTTTGAGAGTCCCAACATAAAATGCTGAGTACCTAGATAGGGCTGACACCTGTGCAGGAATAAAAGTCTCAGAATATGGAAGTAATAAATCGCGGTAAATAAGAATATTTTGGTTCACATTAAATTTCTCTTTAGGTAGCTTTTCCACTTATATAGTTTAGTTTTTAAATAATGAAAACTAATTCGAGGTAAATACTGCAATCTCTCTTGAATAGTCCAAAATTCATCTATATATTGAGAACTTTCAGGGATATTAAAAGTCTTACGCCAGCCAATTTGTGCTAGTAGTTCACCAAATCCTCTAGCAAATACTTTATTTGCAAATAATTTAATTCTGGGAAATTGTTGTCTAAGGTAATACCCTGTCAATAATCCAATTTCTGATGCTTTAATCTGAACGTCGTCCCGAAAAGTAAAATGATTAGATTGATGTATTCTTTGAGATGCTAGTGGTTTATTATAGATAATTCCAGATGATAAGAATAAGGCAGCAAACTTTACATAATTATCACTTGTAATCTTTATAAAATTTGGCATTGGCAGGATATGAGTTAAGACTTTACGTCTAAAACATAATCCACTTGTTGCTGGAGGTATAAAATTAAATTTTTTACCTTTTCTCAATGTTTCTTGAACATCAATTATTTCAATGTTTTTATAGATAGATTTATCTAATATATTTAGATTTTCTATCAAATTTGATTGGGAATTGATATATTTTAGCTTATGAAATATCCAGTTAATTTGCTCGTAGTCTTCAAACATCTGAATACATTCTTCGATTTTTGTTAGGTAGAATGTATCATCGGCATCTAAGAGAAAGATAAACTCACCTTTACTAGCAGCAAAACCTGCATTAAAAGCCGAAGCTTGTCCTTCATTTTGTTTGAATATGGCATTAATGCGATCGCCAAAACTTGAAATTACGTCTCTTGAATTATCTGTAGAACCGTCATCAACAACTATAATCTCAATATCTCGATAAGTTTGATTTAAAGCACTCTCAATAGCCTGACCGACAAATTGGGCATAATTATAATTATTAATTAAAATACTTGCAGTCTTATTTTGATATTTCATAGATCAATGAAGTCATATACTTGTCTGCACAAAAAACAAAATCTGATTCGGTACAATCCATAAACTCTTCAAGGGTTTTCAATAAAATAAGATACTTCTCTGAAACAGAAAATACTTTATATTGTAAGTTAATTAGAAAGTTGTAAATATTCTGCTTGCTATCTGTATTGCCCCATATTTCTATAATTAAGGTCGGTTTTTGTTTAGATATTAAATCTCGTCCTCCCATGATCACAGCCCACTCATGACCTTCAACATCAATTTTAACAAGGCTAGGATGTAAGTTATTTGTTGCACAATAATCATCTAATTTTTTAGATCTCACTGATGTTTTTAATGCTGGCTCATCTTTTTCTGCATTAACTTGAGAAAGGCTACTCAAGTAAGTTGAACTGGATATAAAAAAATCTATCGTTGTATCTTCATCCGATAAAACACATTCTTCAATAACTAGATTATCTAAATGATTAATTAATGCAACTTCTCGTACAAATTGATTACAACTAGCTTGAGGTTCAAATAAAATACAATGATAACCATGCAAAAGAAACGCATAAGACCTCAATCCATGATTAGCACCAATATCAAAAAATATTTTATTCCCTTGATTATGTTTAATATAAAATTCTGAGAATTGCCTAATTTGAGGCTCTGCCCAACGAGAACTCAAAGCTACTTGCCATGAGACCAATGGATATGAGGATGAAACAGGCATTAAAATTTCTTTGTTTAAGTATATATCCTTCCACAAAAAAGTTTTAGTGATTCTAGAACTATCAAACAATTTAACAAATAAATTTATAAATTTACCTCCTAAATGAACATAAATATTATTAAATATATTTCTTGGAAGATCGTAGGCAAGTAACAATGTGCCTATCTCGGAGAAGAATATTTTTATAAATTTATTGATTTCCATGATTTTATAAGTATTTTAATATTTTATTTTTCTATGACATTACTTGCTTTTTGAAACATTACTAAATTATCAATATGAGCAAATAAATAAAGATGATCTTTGATTTCAAATACAGCTTTTCTTGTTCCAGCAAAACACAATTGATCTGTGTCGTGCAAAGCTAAAATCCCTCCATCTAAAAGTTTAGGTAGCCAAGTTTGAATATCAAATGATGTATTTAAATAATCATGTACTGCATCAATAAATATAAAGCTAATATTTTTGTGTTGCCAATTCTTTATTGCCTCTCCTGAAGAACAAGATTTGTGAATGATATTTTTATGTCCTTTTGTTACTTCTACAAAAATATTAAAATCTTGCTTTTCTCCACCATAACCAATATATGGATCAATAGCAATCACATTACGTGATGTATTTTTTGCAATTACTTGAGTAGTAGCACCACGATAGCAACCAATTTCAACTACAACACTGTCTTGGAATTTTTCGGTGATTTCTATCCCAGCCAGTAAATACTGCATTTGGATAGGTGTGACTGCTGTATTTAGATAGTCAGCTTGCGGAACAGGAGACAAATTAACAATTAGTTTTTGAGGTAATGCATATTTATCAAAATTTATTTTAGATATATACTCGATAATCTTAAGCTGTAGTAAAAATATAAGCCTAATAGGATGTCTCCTAGAATATGTACTTAAAATTACGAAAGGATCGGATTTAGATTTCATTGTTTTCTGATAAAATGCTAAAAAAGACTTGCCTGAGTCTATCAACTGAATGTAGCTTTTTATACTCTTCAAATCCTCGGTTTTCTGAATATTGATAAATATCTTCTTGGTCAAGTAGAAGTTTTAAGGAACTAATATGCTGCACTACATTATCTTCGTCTACACTTGCCCCTAGATTAAATTTGTCAACCCTACTAGCCATACAATAACCTGATGCGACTAATATTTTCTTTTTGAATATAGCAGCTTTAGTTAAAATGTTGCTACTGCTAGGAAATTTTTTGTAAACTGCATATAACACATCACATTGTTTAACTAGAGCGTTAAACTGTGACTCTTCAGATATTCTATCAAAATAGAAAAAGCAGTTTAATGGGTTAGAGTTGACAAAATGAGTAATTATTTTGATTTCATCAAGTGAGAATGTATCCTTAGCAAGCACTCCAGCAAAGATGAAAAACCAAGGCTCTTGGGTAGTCTTCTTCGCGATTTCAATTAAAGACAGAATACCCTTACGCTTTTCTAAGTATCCCAGTAAACCGATGACCTTTTTACCATCTGCGGCTTTTCTAACTTTTTGAACAATATCGCAAGTTACATCCACAGTTGCATCATCTGCTACATCAGGAAATACAACAATTTTCTTACCTAAATATTTTAAATTAATTGCGCGTACTTCATCAAGAACAGCGATCGCTTTACATTTTGTTGACCTTAATATTTTGTATGCATCAGGTTTATTAATAGAATTTTGGATATCTCTACTTCCTGCTTCTATATGGAAGATTAAGCCACTCCATTGATATGGAAAGATTAGTTCTACTATCTTATAGACTAGACTGCAAACCCATGCCGAGTAGCCTAAATAAATATATCCATCTAACCAACTAAAGAATATTAGATTGGGATTAACGCCAAATTTCTTCTTTGCCTTTTTTATGGCGATCGTAGTTAACCACCATCTAGATAAGGTAGGATATAGCGCTCCCATTCCTAAAACTTTTATAGGGAATGACCTAGCTTCTTTTAGTAATTCAACTCTGAGTTGAGAAACTTTATCTGGCATTGTTTTCTCAATGAGTGAGTATACTTCATTAGGTTTAGGACACAAGACGATTACACAATAGTTGTGTTGCAAAATAATTTGCGTAAATAGCTTGATATAAGTCAGATGATGTCCCTGCCAACGTGGATCTACAAGTATGATCGTTTTGTTTATCAATTTTGACTATAGTATCCTGAACTCTATATCAAGAATTATACCAATGGATTAATCAGTTTGTACTGAAGTGATAGAGTGTACACAAAATCAAAAGTTAGCCATTACCAGAAATAGCGCCGTGAGTATTTCATCTAAATATCTCATGAACACAAAAAAAGAATTAAAAGTTCCTGTTGTTTTCTTTATCTTCAACCGTCCAGATACCACACAACAGGTGTTTGATAAAATCAGAATGGTTAAGCCATGTCAACTTTTTATAATTGCTGATGGTGCAAGAAACAATAAGCAAGGAGAGGCTGAAAAATGCCAGCAAGTTAAAAAAATCATTAATTCAATTGATTGGGAATGCGAAGTATTGACTAATTATTCAGATATTAATTTAGGCTGTAAAAAAAGAATATCAACTGGATTAGATTGGGTGTTTAGTCAGGTTGAATCAGCGATTATTCTTGAGGATGACTGTTTACCCGATCGCTCTTTCTTTCCATTCTGTGAAGAATTATTAGAGAAATATCAAGATGATCGGCGTATTTTTGCCATATCAGGTGATAACTTTCAAGATGGTAAATCTCGCACAAACTATAGCTACTATTATTCCCTATACAATCATTGCTGGGGCTGGGCTACATGGCGGCGAGCTTGGCAACATTATGATGTGGAAATGAAATTATGGGAAACTATTCGCGATGGTGATTGGCTAGACGATATCTTGCAAAATAAGGCAGCAGCAAAATATTGGAAACACAAATTTCAACAGACATATATGGGGAAATTTGATACATGGGACTATCAATGGACTTTAAGCTGTTGGCTGCAAAGTGGATTGACTATTCTGCCAAATCAGAATTTAGTATCTAATATTGGTTTTGACCAGCAATTAAGTACACATACAAAAAATAGAAATAGTCCTTTTGCGAATATGCCCACAGAGATGATGCAATTTCCCCTAAAGCATCCACCTTTTGTTATCCGCGATCGCCAAGCGGACGACATTACCTATAAAAAGTTATTTAGCCTCTGGTCACGACTTAATCGTAAGCTGAGAGAGTATTTATAGCCATGGATTCAGCTATGTATATATGCCCAGTGTGTGAACATGCCCAACATAAACACCTTTACACAATTGACCAAGGAAAACTCTTAACTTGCCAAAATTGCCAACTAGTGTTTTATGTGCCACGACCTACACAAGATGAACTAACCACTTTTTACGATCAACAATCCTATCGACAGGACTATGCTCAAAGTGTAATGTCTAGTCACAATTTCACGAAAAATAGATATCAAGAATTAAAAAAAATCGTCTCTAAGCAGCAACCTAATTTATTCAATAAACCACATAAAACATTTCTTGATGTTGGCTGCGGTTTAGGAGATTTATTACAATTCGCGATCGCAGATGGATGGCAGGTCTATGGAACAGAGATATCTCCCAAAGCTGTCCTACAAGCTCAGGAAAATATTCGTGAGCAGATTTTAGTTGGGGATATTTTATCTTTGGATCTACCAGAAGCTCATTTTGATTTAATTACGATCTACCATGTAATTGAACATTTGATCGACCCTATTCCCACTCTCAAAAAACTACAAAAACTACTCAGCCCTGAAGGGATCTTATTTATTGAAACTCCAAACTTAGATAGTTTAGGATCAAAAATCAGAGGCAAAAACTGGTCAAATATTGTCCCTCCCGAACATATAAATTACTATAGTTCTCAGTCACTAGCTAACAGCTTGACAATTGCAGGTTTTGATAATTTTAAATTATTTACAAATGCTCCTTACAAAATTGAATCTGTCTCAAATTGGAGCGAACCATTACAAATGGTTGCAAGATTTATCTACAAGATCACTCCTATTTTTGGCATGGGTACAGCTTTACAAGCTATTGTATTTCCATCGAACAAACAGTAATTAAATTGCTTTATATCTAAAATTTTATATGATGTCATAATTAATAATCTCTTTAAATTCTTAAATTATGCAACTTCTTTACACTCTCACAACTTATCCCCCCGCGATCGGTGGCGGACAACTACATCAACATTTAATCGCCCAACAACTCAAACAACATCATCAAATTCAAGTCTTTACCCATTGGCATCAAAATCGCACTGACTGGCTAATGGGGACTACTATTAACGCACCATCCCAAAGCAAGGATTACATCATTGATGATATTCCCGTGCATTGTATGGGCATGAACCTTATTGACAAAGCTCGGTTATTTCCCTATTTACCCCTTTATTATCCGTGGATGGATCTCGCGTTACCACCGATCGCCAATTGCATCAGTCGCTATCTCGATCAATATGCCCAATCTGCTGACCTAATCCATAATGTTCGCATTGGTCGAGAAGGATTAAGCTATGCATCTTACCAAATAGCCAAGAAATACGATATTCCCTTTATTTTCACCCCCGTGCATCATCCAAGGTGGGTCGGCTGGCGTTATCGCGCCTACATCAAACTCTACCAACTTGCCGATGCCGTAATTGCCCTCACCGAAACCGAAAAACAAACCCTGATTAACTTAGGCGTTGACCGCGATCGCATCTCAGTCACGGGCATAGGACCAGTCTTAGCCGAAAATGCCGATAGTCAAGCTTTCAAAGAGACTTATAAAATCGCCGATCCTATCATTCTTTTTTTAGCCCAACATTATCCATACAAGGGTTATCAACAACTACTCCAATCTGCCCCGATCGTTTGGAAAAGGTTTCCCGAAGCTCAGTTTGTATTTGCGGGCCCCGCGATCGCTAACTCAGAAAAATATTTTAAAAATCAAGACCCTAGAATTCATCGTCTCGGCGCTTTATCATTTCAGGACAAAACTAACGCTTTAGCCGCCTGTACCCTGCTTTGTGTGCCATCAAGCCAAGAAAGTTTTGGTGGTGTTTATACCGAAGCGTGGCACTTCGATAAACCTGTGATTGGTTGTAATATTCCCGCCGTCTCTGAAGTGATTGAGCATGGTACTAACGGCTATCTCGTCAGTCAAAATCCTTTAGAAATTGCCGATGCAATTTGTCAGATCCTGATGAACCCAAGCCAAGCCCTAAAAATGGGACAAAATGGCAATCACAAGCTTCATGCAAAATTTACATGGAATAGAATTGCCGAGATGACCGCAGATGTTTATCAAAAAATCTTGTAGGGCGATGCGCTGCCAATTATTTCATTTATTGATCAGAAATACCAAGCGATCGCATTTTTGCCTGCAACGCTTGCAACTTAGCCTCAGCTAAATCTGCACGATTTAGCTGCTCTTGAGCTTTAACACGCTCCTGCTCAGCTTTAATACGCTCCTGCTCAGCTTTAATACGCTCCTGCTCAGCCTTAGCCCGTTCTTGATTCGCTTTTTGAATTTCCCTTTGCGCGGACTCTTGCGGCGTGGGTGATAAAATCCCTTCTAGGGAAAAATAGCGTAGTTCGCGATCATGAATCCCTAGAAACATTCCTAATACTTCACTCCATAGCCAACCTTGAGGATTAGGGGTAATCGGCTGATAGCGATTGATATCTAATCTAAAACCCGCAAACTCTAATGTGTCAGGGGAAAAATAAAAGTATTCGGGAGTGTGGAATCTTTCCGCATATAAGTTGCGCTTTAAAGTGCGATCATTATCTGCTGTTGAATCAGACAAAAGCTCAATAATCAGATCGGGATAACGTCCATCTTCTTCCCAAACTACCCATGATTTGCGTGGCGATCTAGTGGTGTTTTTGACTAGAAAAAAGTCGGGACCGCGAAAGTCATGATTTTTTAGTTGTTGACGGCTAAAATAAATTGTAAGATTTGCGCCAATAAAAAAGTCATTACGATCTTGCCAAGTCCATTCGAGACAGGTTACAAGTAATAACAACTGCATATAATGCAAAGAACTTTCCATCTCAGGCTCATCACTCAAAAGTTGACTCGCATCAGGCATTTGCATTTCTAGTTCACGGGCGGTAATTGCTGCCATGTATGGAATCTCCGTGATGCACTTTCAAAGATTATAACTGATGTTACGTGGAAGGAAGATTGCCCTCACCCCCCCAGCACCCTCTCCCAGACAGAAGAGGGGGAGCAAAATCCGTGAAATTCTTGTTCCCCTCGCCCTTTGGGAGAGGGGCTAGGGGTGAGGGTCTTAGAAACTTCCACGTAACATCAGATTGTAACTAAAAATTTCTTTATAAGTATGTAGGCTTAATTAAATATAAAACCCTAAAACCTGCGGCGCAGGCTGCGCGTGCGCCGCAGGTTTTAGATCTGGTTTTTAATTATGCCGATGTACTTACAACATGGCAACCACAGCAGATGAAGTCTGGCAACGTGATATCTATAAACTCTTGAACTAGCCAAGCCTTTTTCATGTCTTCTTTAGTCAACATAATTTTTAACCCCTGCTCTTTGTCCTTACCAAGTTTATAAACTAAAACCGCTTTCACAAAGTCTAACGCTATTTGCTGAAAGCTAGAATCATCAATCTGTTGGCGGGTTTGAGCGATTAATGATTTTGCAGCCGCGATCGCCACATCCTCATTAGCAATCACCAACTCCGCAACATTAATCCCGATCGCCTGATTAGGATCAATGCTCAACTCATCCAGATAAACGCGATGAAGCTGGGGCAGCAAGCCTCGATATTGATGAGGAAAATCTGGCTCAATACTCCGTTTTGCAAAAACGATCACAGCTTGCCAATCTTGAGTTGGCTGATATTGCCTCAAATATTGCCTCAAATAGATGAATATTTCAC
>Ga0316611_1000456_pt1 | contig 14007 bp, 11 predicted proteins | sample MIS2016202_MG_FD_207675 | JGI IMG/M metagenome (GOLD analysis project Ga0316611, IMG submission 207675) | Microbial mat bacterial communities from Middle Island sinkhole, Lake Huron, Michigan, United States - MIS.2016.202 | ecosystem: Environmental > Aquatic > Freshwater > Lake > Sediment... | reverse complement strand
TCATCTTTTGTTATATTTGCAAACTTGCAGTTCATTGTTTTGTAATTTATTGATTGTCAAACCAAAATTACTCTTTTTTGAACTGCTTGTTATATAAATAAAAGTTTAAATGAGTTTTTTAAATAAAAGTTTTGATACTGTTTTTTGATTAAAGTCAAATTGAATTATGTAATTTTAACGAAAATTTTTAAAATGAATTCAGAAATTCGTCAATTAGAACCTAAAATACTTTGGAATCACTTTGCTGATTTAAATTCTGTTCCCAGACCATCGAAAAAGGAAGAAAAAGTACGCCAGTTTATTCTTGATTTTGCAAAAAATAATAATTTAGAATCGAAAACCGACAAAGTAGGAAATGTTTTTATCACAAAGCAAGCTACAAAAGGTTTTGAAAATAGAAAAACAATCGTGTTGCAATCTCATTTAGATATGGTTTGCCAGAAAAACAATGACACCATTTTTGATTTTGAAACCCAAGGAATCGAAATGTTTGTTGAGAGTGATTTTGTAAAAGCAAATGGAACCACTTTAGGAGCCGATAATGGAATTGGTGTGGCAGCCATTATGAGTATTTTATCTTCTTCTGATATTCACCATCCTACTATAGAAGCTCTTTTTACGATAGATGAAGAAACGGGAATGACAGGTGCATTGGGCTTGGAAGCAAATTGGTTGAGTGGAGAAATATTACTAAATTTAGATACGGAAGAAGACGATGAATTAGATATTGGTTGTGCAGGTGGAATAGATGTATCAGGTGAAATAAATTTTAATCCAGTTATTTTAATTCAACCCATTCCAGCCTATAAAATAATAGTTTCTGGTTTGCAAGGCGGACATTCGGGGATTGACATACACAAAGGATTTGGCAATGCAAATAAAATTTTAGGAAGAATTTTATATGAATTGAAAGATGAAAAAATTTTAGTAAACGAAATACAAAGTGGTGGCTTACGAAATGCAATTCCAAGAGAAGGGTTTGCCATAATATCGGTTGAAAGCCAATATATTGATGCAATAAAATCTAAATTTGACATTATTTCAAAAGCCATTTTAAATGAGTTTAGTTTAATTGAGAAAAATATTTCAATCACATTTTCGGAAACAGATATACAATATTCAGCAGTAAATAAAGAAACTCAGAAAAAAATTATTTATGTTTTGAATGCTTTGCATAACGGTGTATATCGCATGAGCCCTGATATTTCAGATTTAGTAGAAGCATCTAATAATGTAGCAAAAGTAGCATGTAAAGAAGGAAAATGCAGTATTTTTTGTTTAACGCGGTCATCAGTAGAAAGTAGTAAGTTGGCTCTTGCAAATGCGCTAAAAAGTGTTTTTGAATTAGCAGAATTTACCACTACATTTTCAGGTGAATATCCTGGTTGGAAACCGAATTCCGATTCTAAAATTTTAAATTTAATGAAGAAAAAGTATGTTGAATTATTCCAATCAGAACCAAAAGTTGTTGCATGCCATGCAGGATTAGAATGTGGAATTTTGGGTAGGAATTATCCTAAAATGGATATGATTTCCTTTGGGCCAAATATTTTCGGAGCTCATTCACCTGATGAAAAAGTGCAGATTTCTTCGGTTCAAAAATTTTGGAAATATTTATTAGAAGTTTTAATTTCGGTTGATTAGAAACGAAAATCTTATTATATTCATTGTTTTGCCAATCTGAATAGTTTGTGTTACTTTGTAAAAATTTAAATTAAAAAATAAAAGAATAATGCAAAGCGAGATTAAAATTTATGTTGAATTAGATGAAAATAAAGTTCCTGAAAAGCTACAATGGGAAGCAAGAGATGGCGGAGTAGAATTGGAAAATAGTCCAGCAATTTTTCTATCGGTTTGGGATGATAAAGCGAAAGAAGTTTTAAAAATAGATCTATGGACAAAAGAAATGCCTTTGGAAGATATGAAAAAATTTTATCATCAAATTTTACATTCCATGGCAAATACCTATGAAAGAGCAACACAAGAAGAAGATGTAGCAAAAGAAATCGCCATGTTTGCTGAGTTATTTGCTCAAAAATCGGGAATAAAAATGTAAGTATTTTACATATTTACATTACCTAAACAAATCTGTATGTATTTTTTTAAATAAATCAAATTCTTCGGATTCGTTTTTGATTAAAATATAATATACTTTATAGGAACATTTTCTTAATAATTCTGATTCTTCTGGAGATAAATCTATCCACTCCGAATTGTTTTTAATTTCGTATTGTAATTTGTTTTTAATAGACTGATAATCAAACTGAAATGATATTTGATTGATAAAAGTTTTATCGTCTTCATTTAAATTATTTTTTGAATTAAATTCTGCTATTTTATCTTCAATTTCTTTTAAGATTTTAAAAATTACAGAAAAATAATGGGTATTCTCTTCGCTATTCTTAAAACTTAAAACTTTATCGCTTATCATTTTTAATGATTTTATAGTTCAGTTTATATTTTAGATACGAAATAATACCAATTGCTATAAAAATAATCAAGGTAAACCATACCCAATTTGGTATTGGAATTTTATCACCTGCTGCATAAGAATGTAAACCACTTAAATAATAATTCACCCCAAAATAGGTCATTATGATAGAACTAAAAGCAATTAAAGACATATAATTAAACAACCATTTGCTTTGTAAACCTGGAACCAACCGCATGTGTAATACAAAAGCATATACCATAACCGAAATATAAGCCCATGTTTCTTTTGGGTCCCAGCTCCAATATCTTCCCCAACTTTCATTAGCCCAAATTCCACCTAAAAATGTTCCAATAGCGAGTAAAAATAAGCCTATTACTAAAGACATTTCATTTACTATTATTAATTCTTTTAATACATTATCAATTTTTTTAAATGATTTTTTGGATTGAATGATATATAAAATTAAACTCAAAAATCCTAAAATTGCAGATAATCCAAAAAAACCATAACTAGAAGTTATAATAGCAACATGAACCATCAACCAATAGGATTTTAATACAGGAACTAAAGGTGTAATTTGTGGGTTTAAATCTACTCCACCATGAGCAAAGCCCATAATAATAACAGCTGCGAAGCAACCTGCAATAGGGATAAAGGCATTGATATAAAGATTTTGTCTAAGTTTCGTGAAAAATGAAATTCCATTGGAAAGTGTAAAATAAATAGCTAAACCAAAGAAAACTGATTCTAAAACTTCCACAGAATTTATAGAGTAAAATACTATTGCACTAAGAATTCCAACAAAAAATAAACCAATTTTATTTCTGAAATTATTTTTAAAATTTATAATAAACCCTGCTATAACTGCAATTAACGAGATAAACATAACGGCTTCATAGCCATTGCTCCAAGGTGCATGCCCCGAAATATACCAACGAATTCCTAAAGCAAAAGCATGGAGAAATGTGCCTAATAAAAGTAAACTTAAAAGTACTTTCTCAATTACATTTACAATTTTATTTTCCTTAAAAAGTTTAACAAAAGTACTGATAAGCAATAAACTGCCGATTATTGAATAGAAAATCATCAACCAGAAAAACGCTTTGTATTTGTTGTAAGTTATTTCCCAAAATATTTTTGAATCTGAGGGAAGAATGTTGTGTGAAATCTTTTTTTGATACTCTTTAATGTCTTCTAAAGCCTTATCTGCATTTTTCCATTTCCCTGAATTTAAAGCATTTGAAACCTGTAAAGTATAAGCATTTAATTTTTTAAAAGCCAAAGAATCTGTTACTTTTATATTTCCAGTTTCATCATTTGATAAACCAGATGTCCAGGTATTATTTACATCTTTTTCTTTGGGAATAAATTTATGATATTGAAAACTAAGCAAAGTTTGCAACGCTTGAACACGATCGTTAATATTAATAATTTCCTTATCGAAACTCGATTTATCAGCTGGTTTCTTGGCAAATGCTCTATTGAAATCTTTTTCTATAACATACTCAAAATTATCTTTTCCATTAAAACGAAATAAATTTACCATTGTAGTTAAATTATTTTCGTCAACGTGGAGTTTTTTCTTCAGCTCATCTCCTGCATTATCCCCAATATAAATTAAGGGTGTATTTGCCCAAACAGAAGCCGGAATTATCATTGTGGATAAAAACCATTGATTAGCATTTAATGTTCCGAAGGATTCTTTGTGTGTTAGTTTTTTTAATAATTCTAAAGCCATAGTATTGGCTGGCACTATTCTTCCACTAAAATTCTGTATCAGTAATGCACCAAATTTAGTGGAATGTTCTTCGTCAATTTTAATTAATTTCGACAAAGAATCTACAGCAATTGGTTTTGGGTTTTTATGTTGTGATTGTGAAAATGAGAAAAAAGAAAAAAGAAACAAGAAACAAGAAATTAGAGTTTTCTTACTTTTCATAATTTCATTTAGTTTGGAATTCAAACTCCAAAATCGGGTACCTTTCCAGAATAAAGTTAGAAACAAACCTAAAAATAACATTCCGTAACCAATGTAACTTACAAAAGTTCCAATAGCATCATGATTTACAGATAATTGAGTACCTCTTTCATCTGGATCGAAACCCGATTGAAAAAAACGATACCCTTTATAATCCAAAACATGGTTCATGTAAATTCTAAAGGGTGTTTCTTTTCCTTTGTCCACTATTGAAACCTCAGATGCAAAAGAAGATGGACTGTTACTTCCAGGGTATTTTTCCATTTGAAAATCACGTAATTTCAAATAAAAATCTGTTTCATATTCCTTGGCTCCATAGCCCATTACAAATGTGGCATCTCCTATCTGTTTTTTGGAATTCATATTCGTATTTCCTTTTCCACCTTTAATTATCAATGTGTCTTTTAGGTTTTTATAAGAAATTTCCACTGCAATTCTATCGTCTTCATTTTTATCTTTTGTTTTGTCTCCTTCAAAATAGGTTAGATTTCCTTTTACAGGAGCTGTGGGAACTACAAATTTCAATCCATTTATATCATATAAACTTCTAAAATTGAAAGGTTCAATTGAATTATCGGCAACATTTCCTTTGCTTTGGGTTGCCATAATCATATAATTTCCTTTGAAAGGAGAGAAAATTTTGTAACTCCCATTTACTTCATTTATTTGAATTGCAGAAGGATTATCTATATTAAAACCAACTAAAATACCTTTTATATCTTTTATTTCTCCTTCACTTATATAGAAATTTTCTCTTCCATTGTCCGATGTACTTACAAGATGAATAATTCTTTTAGCATTTATATTTGGAACAATAGAATCCTTGGCTCTTGGAATAAATCCTACCGTTTTCACTTGAATCTTATCGCCTAAAAAATCATATTTTGCTGAAAAGTTATTATGAATAGCTGAAAATATTTTCGGCATTTTTGCCATAGAATAAGGAATTTCTTTATAAGTACGAACTTCCCCATCTCGTTGAATACTCAGTTTGAAATAATTTTTATCTGAAATTATTTTATTATTCATTTCACCCTCACGAATACCCATCATTCCTTCATAACTGATATATCTTGTAATGGCACCTCCAATAAAAAGTACTACAAAACTTAAATGGAACAACAATAGAGGCCATTTTTCTTTACGAAATAAATTGTAGCGAAACATATTTCCAATGAAATTACAAATAAGCAAAAATTGAACAAATTCAAACCATTTTGCATCGTAAACCAATACTTTTGCTGTTGGCGTACCAAAATCATTTTCTATGAAAGTAGCTACAGAAAGGGAAATTATATAAACCAATAGTATAACTGCCATGGTTCTAGTTGATATCAGTATTTTTGAAATTTTATCCATTTTCTATTAAATTAGTGCAAAAATACGTAAAAAAATCAGTTGATTTTTAGATTTTAAAATGATATTTGTTAATCTTAAGATGCAAAATTTATTGTACTTATTAATTATTTTTTTAAAATTAATATCAAAAGCTATACATTTGCACCTTTAATGTCATCAAATGTTTAGAAATTTTATTGCTGTCTTATTTGGATTATTGGTTGGAGCAACAATTATTGTTTTGATTATCAACATCGATTCTCGTTGGATTGAGTATAATGGTGACATTCCGTTTCTGAAATGGCAAACAATTCTTAAAAATACCAATACCAAAGATGAGTTTTACATTGCCTTGTTAATAGCTGGCGGATTTGGTTCTACAATAGGAGGCATTGTAGCAGCTATGATTGTTCGAAGAGCCAAACAAGCTTATGCTATGTTCATCGGAATGATTTTTTTCTTTATCGCTATGGGAGATATTTTAATCAATGCTCATCATCCTACATTTTATGAAGTTGGAATTTTCTTTGTATTCTTTCCTTTCGCTTGGTTAGGAGGAAAATTAGTCGATTTTATTTATCGTAAATTTTTTGGCCGAACTATTTCGAAAATTGGATGATACTTTCTTCAATCAAATGAGATGATTTCAATCTTAATTTCAATACATTAAGATACTCTAAAATTTCATTTTTTGATTCATGATTTTCTTTCATGGCCAATTCATATAATTCTACAGTTAGAAGCCAATCATTTGGAAACTTGGTTTTTAATTGATATAATACGTCATAAAAGTCTAATTTAGAAATTCTATTTTCTCGATAATCTCTTACTTTTTTATATTCACTTTCTAAAGCTAAATCGGCATCATTTTTTATTGATTTGTGTGTTTTTTCGGTGGGAATATGGGTTATTAAATCAAATGAAGTAACATCTGCAGGGCCTGAAAAACATGAAATAATTTCTGTTCCAATAGCCATATCATAAGTTCCCCATTCGGGTTTGAAAAGAAAATTTTCACAATGTTTCACAGTACAATTTTTAAATGAGATTAATAAAATTTTTCCCATTCTACTGCGTACACCAGTAATAATTTCACCTTCAACGGTTATATTTCCTTCAAATTCTAATTTCAGCATTTCCCCTTCATAAATTTTATACGCTGCTAAATCATAAGGCGACATATTTTCAATAGATGTATTTATATGTTTTAATTTTCCAATTGGCGAACCGAAACCCTCTTTATGATAGTGTATCCCATGGCCCGTTAATTCTTTATCCCGAAAACTTAAAGCAGTTGATCCATTGGTTTTTAGGTAAATAGGCTTTTTTGATTCATCTAAAATAATTTGAGTAAAAATACCTGAAATCTGTAAACCTGTATTGTATTCAACCGTTCCTAATTGTTTAGATGCTATTAATTTTTCAATTCCATTTCTGCCACCCGTTCGCAATGCCATTTGATTGGCAAATTGTTCCAAAACAAAACTTAAATGGGCGAAATTTGGTGTAACAAATAATTGAGGTTGTGGTTTTGTTATATCAAAAGAAATCTCTGCAGCTTCTATTGTATAGGGAATTTTCTTTACTTTTTCCGTTAAGCAATTTTTGCTTTCCCCGATGGAAGATAACAATCCAGCTCCATAAATTTTAGGATTTTCAATAGTTCCAATTAGACCATATTCCACAGTCCACCAATGTAAATTTCTAATTTTCGCCATTTCTGATGGTTCACCCATTGTATTTTGAACTTCAACTACCCTACTTTCAGCATTTTGGATTTCATGTTCTGATGAATTTTTATCTTCTTTAATAATGGAAAGATGGCGAATTGCTTCATATAATTCATAATCTTTAGCTGAAGAAATGGCTTTGCTGCCAATTTCACCAAATCGCCTTAAATATTCTGCATATTCGGGGTTTGCAATAATAGGTGCATGTCCTGCAGCTTCGTGTATAATATCAGGTGCAGGAGTGTATTCAATATTTTCAATTTTTCTAATATCTTCAGCTATCACCAAAACATTATACGCTTGAAATTCCATAAAAGCACTTGGAGGTATGAATCCATCCACAGCAACTGCTGCCCAGCCCAAAGATTTTAAAATTCTATTCATTCCGTACATAGAGGGTATATTGTCTATTGAAATTCCTGCCTGAATCAAACCATCTACATAAGAAGCATGAGCAACTTTGGATAAAAAATTTACATTAGTACGCATCACATAACGCCAAACGGCTTGGTCTATTGAGGAATAATTATCATAGTTTTGTTCGTTTACAAATTGTAATAGATGCTTAGGTAAACGATTTAGAACTTCATTTAATTCAATTTTCATGCTGATATTATTTTAGAAAATAAATGTACAAAAAATATATTTTACGCTAATTTTTTAACTTGTCAAAAATATCTATATTTGCAATTCTATATTTTTCAATTACATTAATGGATAAAACAGCAAAAGTTTACATTGCAGGTCATCGTGGAATGGTGGGAAGCGCACTACATAGAAACCTTTTATCAAAAGGATTTTCCAATATATATACCAAAACATCATCTGAATTAGATTTAAAAGATTCAAAAAAAGTGGAAGAATTTTTTGAATCTGAAAAACCAGAATATGTTTTTTTAGCTGCAGCTAAAGTAGGTGGAATTTATGCTAATAACACTTATAGAGCTGATTTTTTATATGAAAATTTAATGATTCAAAACAATGTAATACATCAATCTTATAAAAATAAAGTAAAAAAACTATTGTTCTTGGGTTCCAGTTGTATTTACCCAAAATTAGCCCCACAACCTTTAAAGGAAGAATATTTGCTAACAGGATTATTAGAGGAAACAAACGAACCATATGCAATAGCAAAAATTGCTGGGATTAAAATGTGTGATGCCTATAGAAACCAATATGGCTGCGATTTTATATCTGCTATGCCAACAAATTTATATGGACCGAATGATAATTATGATTTGAATAATTCCCACGTTTTGCCTGCTATGCTACGAAAGTTTCATGAAGCAAAAACAGAAAACCAACCCAGTGTAGAACTTTGGGGAGACGGAAGTCCAATGAGGGAATTTTTACATGTAGATGATTTAGCTGAAGGTTGTTTCTATTTAATGGAGAATTTTTCAGATTATGGACAAATAAATATAGGTACTGGAGAAGATTTGTCTATCAAAGATTTGGCATTATTGATTCAAAATATAGTGGGTTATACAGGTAATATTGAATGGAATACATCAAAACCAAATGGTACACCAAGAAAATTGATGGAAGTAAGCAAAATAAACAATATGGGGTGGAAAGCTAAAATAAGTTTAGAAGAAGGAATCAGAAAAGTATATCAAGAAAAATTTTTAAAAATATAATATGAAAGTTGCATTAATTACTGGTGTTACAGGACAAGACGGGTCTTATTTAGCGGAATTTCTTTTAGAAAAAGGATATGAAGTACATGGTATTAAAAGAAGAGCGTCATCTTTCAATACAAAAAGAATAGACCATATTTATTATGATTTACATGAAAAAAATGTGAAATTCAAATTACATTATGGAGACTTAACCGATTCTACCAATTTAATACGCATAATACAAGAGGTACAACCCGATGAAATTTACAATTTAGGTGCGATGTCGCATGTAAAAGTGAGTTTTGATATGCCAGAATATGTAGCAAACACAGATGGAATTGGAACATTACGAATTTTAGAAGCGGTAAGAATCTTAGGATTAACCAATAAAACAAGAATCTACCAAGCATCTACATCAGAATTATATGGTGGATTAGCAAAAAATAAAAATGAACAAGGCTTTTATGACGAAAAATCGCCTTTCTATCCAAGATCTCCTTATGGAGCTGCCAAAATTTATGGCTTTTGGATAACAGTTAATTATCGTGAAGCCTATAATATGTTTGCCTGCAATGGTATTTTATTTAATCATGAATCACCTAGAAGAGGTGAAACTTTTGTAACAAGAAAAATCACCATGGCAACTGCCAAAATTGCAAAAGGATTACAAGAAGTTTTATATTTAGGGAATTTAAATTCTCAGAGAGATTGGGGACATGCCAAAGATTACATTGAAGCCATGTGGTTAATTTTACAGCAAGACATAGCCGAAGATTATGTAATTGCCACTGGAAAAACTACCTATGTGAGAGATTTTGTAAGCATGTCTTTTGCAGAATGTGGAATTGAATTAGAATTTGAAGGGGAAAATGAAAACGAAATAGGAAAAGTAAAATCATGTTCAAATCCTTTATACCAATTAGAAATTGGGAAAACAGTAGTAAAAGTAGATCCAACATATTACAGACCAACAGAAGTAGATTTATTAATTGGTGACCCAACAAAGTCTAAAACAAAACTAGGATGGGAACCTAAATACGATTTAGCTGGATTGGTAAAAGAAATGGTAGCATCGGATTTAGCTGAACTAAAATAGAAATAATGAGTATATTTGCAAAAAAAATTTTTATAAAACTATGAATAACACCGAACAAAAATGGACTGATACTATTGAGTCTTCCAGTTCTCTTTTTGATTTAAAATTAGCGGAAGTTTGGCGATATAAAGATTTAGCTTACATGTTTGTGAAACGGGATTTTATTACATTTTATAAGCAGACAATACTTGGCCCGCTTTGGTTTATTATACAACCTATTTTATCTACCATAATGTTTTATTTCATATTTGTAGTGATAGCCAAAACACAAAATAAAGGTTTAGATGCCTTTTTATTTATACTTAGTGGACAAGTAATTTGGTCCTATTTTGCAGACACATTAAATAAAGTTTCTACTGTTTTTACAGCAAATGCAAATATATTTGGAAAAGTGTACTTCCCAAGATTAATATTACCCATATCCATAACATTATCAGGATTGTTAAAATTTATAGTTCAATTTGGGATTTTTGTCTTGTTTTTAATCTATGGAATTATCACACAAGACAATATTCAACCCAATTTATGGGCTCTTTTTTTTCCAATTTTAATAGTATTAATGGGAATGTTTGCCTTAGGTTTCGGAATGATATTATCTTCTTTAACAACAAAATACAAAGATTTAATTTTCCTTTTTTCATTTGCCATATCATTATATATGTATGCAACACCTGTTGTTATGCCACTACAAAAATTTGGTCAATACAAATATTTAATTGAACTAAATCCTTTAACGGGTATTTTTGAATGTTTTAGATATGGATTTTTTGGAAATGGAAATTTTAATCCCATAGTTTTAATATATAGTATTGTTTGTATTCTTATAATTTTCGCAATAGGAACATTAATTTTCAATAAAGTTGAAAAAAGTTTTATGGACACTGTGTAAAAAAAATAATTTTTTGAAGAAAATGTTAAACAACAAAATAATAGCAATTACAGGAGGAACGGGTGCGTTAGGAAAAGCACTCACAAGGTATATTTTTCAAAAATATCCTACTGTAAAAAAAGTAATTATTTTTTCAAGAGACGAGCAGAAACAATATCAAATGGCTCAAGATTTTTCATCATATAATAACCAAAAAATCCAATTTATCATTGGAGATGTTCGCGATCTAGAAAGCGTTACCAGAGCATTTCAAGAAGTAGATTATGTGATACATGCTGCTGCAATGAAACATATTCATATTGCAGAATTAAACCCTGATGAATGTATCAAAACCAATATTGGTGGAGCACAAAATGTAATAAAGGCTGCCCTTGAAACAGGTGTAAAAAAAGTTGTTTCATTATCTACCGACAAAGCATGCGCTCCAAACAGTTTATATGGAGCTACAAAATTAGCATCAGACAAACTTTTTGTGGCAGCAAATAATATAAAAAGCACAAACAAAGTACTGTTTTCAGTAGTTCGATACGGGAATGTTTTAGGGTCAAATGGTTCCGTAATTCCATTATTTTTATCAAAAAACAAAGAAGGTTTTTTGCCTATTACAAATTTGGAAATGACACGTTTTAATATTTCAGTTCAAGGAAGTTTAGATATTGTATTACACACATTAGAACATTCATGGGGAGGAGAAATTTTCATTCCAAAAATTCCATCATACAAAATTACAGATATCGCAAAAGCAATAGCCCCGGAATGTACATTGAATGTAATAGGAATAAGACCTGGAGAAAAAATACACGAAGAAATGATTTCATCTTCAGATTCCTTTTGTACCTATGATTTAGGGAAATATTATACCATTTTACCCACAAATCCTAATTGGAATCTTACCGAATATATAACCAAATTTAAAGCTAAACTAGTACCAGAAGGATTTAATTATAATTCCAATGAAAACACAGAATGGGAAACAGTAGAAAGTTTGAAATCACAAATTGAAAATCTTGATATTGAAAAATAAAAAATGTTTGCACTAAAAGTAGAAAATATATCAAAACAATATAGGCTTGGGCAAGTTGGCACAGGTACTATTACCCATGATTTAAATAGATGGTGGGCTAATATTCGTGGAAAAGAAGATCCTTTTTTGAAAATAGGTGAAGCTAATGATCGAACTAAAAAAGGCGAAAGTGAATACGTGTGGTCTTTAAAAGATATTAGTTTTGAGATAGAACAAGGAGAAGCTGTAGGCATAATTGGAAGAAATGGAGCTGGAAAATCTACATTACTAAAATTGTTAAGTAAAGTAACAAAACCTACTACTGGAAAAATATTTACCAACGGAAGAATTGCTTCACTTTTAGAAGTAGGAACAGGATTTCATCCTGAAATGACTGGAAGAGAAAACATCTACTTAAATGGAGCAATTTTAGGAATGACCCGAAAAGAAATTACCCGAAAATTTGACGAAATTGTTGATTTCTCTGGTGTTGAAAGGTATATAGATACTCCTGTAAAAAGATATTCTTCGGGAATGTACGTGCGTTTGGCATTTGCAGTTGCAGCACATTTAGAAAGTGAAATTTTGATAGTGGATGAAGTATTAGCCGTAGGTGATGCAGAATTTCAAAAGAAATGCCTTGGGAAAATGGGCGATGTAACAAAAGGAGAAGGAAGAACGGTGCTATTTGTTAGCCATAATATGGCTGCTGTAAAGAGTCTTTGTAATAAAGGGATAGTATTACAAAATGGACAAATAATCTTTTCAGGAGAGGCTAATAATGCAATAGAAAAATATTATTCACAAAATACAGATGGAAATATAATTCATTATACATTTACAGAAAAAGAAAATACAATAAAAGAAATTATTATTAATTCTATTCATTTGAAATCTGAATTAGATCAAAACATCTTTATTATGGATAAAGAAATGAAACTATATATATCATTTAATAAGTTTTCAAAAGAGAATTTTTTTTTTAATTTAAGATTCAAGAATGCTGAGGGAAATATCTTATTTGTAATTACTAATACCCAAATTGGATTTGAAAATGAAATAGGGAAATTAACAGCCATCTGCACGATTCCTGCTCATTTTTTTAATTCAAAAACGTTTTATATAGATTTGATGATTATAAAAAATAAAAAAATAGTTGCAGATTACAAAGATTTGATAAAATTTAATGTCTTACCTAAAAAATCAGAACACAATGATATGCAAATTATTAGAAATGGAGATTTAGCACCACAATTTAATTGGAATAAAATAGTATGAAAGTAAATTTAATAATAGGTGGAGAACAAAAATGCGGTACAACTGCACTTCATTATTTTTTAGATAAACATCCGCAAATATTAGCTTCATTTGAAAAAGAGGCAGATTTTTTCACGTACCCAGCTAGATATAATAGAGGTAATAAATTTTATCATTCATTTTTCAAACCTAACCTAATAAATAAAATAAAAGGAAATGAAAAATATTATTTAGATAGTTCACCTTCATATTTATCAGAATTTAATCCCGAAGAAACATCAAAAAGAATATATAAATATAATCCAAATTGTAAATTAATATTTTGTGTAAGAAACCCAATTAATCGAGCATATAGTGCATATCAAATGTATAAAAGAAGATATGAAAATCCTGCTGAAAGAAATATGTGGTTTACAAGAATTAAAAATAGAAACTATTTACAAGACCAAGAGATAATATCTAGAACTGATAATGACTTTAAATCGTTTGAAAATTATGTTACTAATGAAATGAAAGCTATAGAAGAAAATAGAATAATAGAAACTCCCATTTTAAAGAGAGGAAAATATTATGATAATTTAATCATTTTTGATAAAACATTTACCCCACTAGTGCTTTCTCAAGAAGAATTAGAGAACAATTTTCTTGAAACTATGAATA
>Ga0316611_1000453_pt1 | contig 14081 bp, 5 predicted proteins | sample MIS2016202_MG_FD_207675 | JGI IMG/M metagenome (GOLD analysis project Ga0316611, IMG submission 207675) | Microbial mat bacterial communities from Middle Island sinkhole, Lake Huron, Michigan, United States - MIS.2016.202 | ecosystem: Environmental > Aquatic > Freshwater > Lake > Sediment... | reverse complement strand
GAAAGTATCAAAAGATATTCATCAATTGAATTACAGCGATTTATACTAACACGTCTTTCGAGCCTACGTACAATTGTGTTGCTTTTATAATAAGAAAAGTCGATGCCACAGAAGTCACGCAAAATCATAGTAATTTTAGTCAAATTATCTAAATCGCGCGATAAAATACTTTCTGAAATATTATTTTTTTTAATTAAAGGATGTTTTACATATTCGAGAAGCACTTCGGGCATTTTATCCGGAGCTAAAATATAATCGACCACACCAGTCGATATCGAACTTCTGGGCATTCCATCGAACTTAGCCGTAGCCTCATCTTGCACCATTATCATTCCGCCAGTTTCCTTTATTGCGCGTATACCCAAGGTGCCATCGCTGCCCGTACCTGATAGAATAATAGCAATTCCATTTTTACCTTTTTCGTTGGCAAGCGAGCGAAAAAAGATATCAATAGGCAGATTTAAGCCCTTTTTCAGGTTGTAATCTTCCAAAAAAAGTTGATTATGAAAAATAGATAAGTTTTTGCGGGGAGGAATAAGATAAATACAATTGGGCTCCAGTTTCATTCCATCATCAATGATAAAAATCTTCATTTTGGTTTGCCGTGCCAGCAGCTCGTCCATCATACTTCGGTAATCGGGCGAAAGATGCTGAATTACAACAAATGCCAATCCATTATCAATAGGCATCGACTTAAAAAAATCTTGTAAAGCTTCCAAACCACCAGCCGAAGCACCAATACCAACAACGACCAACTCGCTGCTATCCAGGCTTTTATAAAAATCCTGCTTGCTTTTCATACATTAAATTTAATCAAAAATAGTAGTTAACAAAAAGCTTAGCTTGATTTTGTTAAAATGCACGAAAATAGATAAAATACTTACATTCGTTTCACAAAATCAAACAATTCAATATTGTTGCAAATATAAATATTTTTTTTCAAATAAAATATGAAATATTTAATATTTTTTTATGATTCTGGTATCTTAACGCAAATTTTCACACCCTTACCAATTTCACTCCAAATATCAACTGTACCATCGAGCAGATATGCACGCTCTTTCATGCCCGTTAAGCCATAGGAATCGCTTCGTTTTTTTATTGCTAAGTCGAAACCAACACCATCGTCGATAATTTCGAGGTAAATTGAATTATCTCTAAATCCCAACTCAACGGTAAGGTTTGTTGCTTCGGAATATTTCGAAGCATTATTAAGCGATTCCTGCAAAATACGGAAAAGTGCCACAGCCTTTTCGGGAGGTAAATCTACACCTTCGGTATGATTAATAAACACACATTTAATGGATTGGCGTTCGTTAAATGCCGCAATATGTTCTTTAAAAGCTTCGACAAGCCCTACCATATCGAGCAACTCGGGGCGCAAATCAGTCATTATTCGACGTGCGCTTTTAATGCTATTATTTACATATCCTTCGAGTCGTTTAAATTGTTTAGAAAACTCATCGACCGCTTCATCGCGAACAAACTTTTTTGATTTTACGCCCAGCATACCCAAGTCGAACTTGATAGCCACCAACACTTGCCCCAAATCGTCGTGAATTTCACGCGCTAAATCAACTCGCTCTTCTTCGCGAACTGTTTGCAAGTGAGCTGCAAAATCCTTTAATTGTGTTTGATAATCGAGCAATTCTTTTTGATATTTTAACATATCTGATATATCACGACAAATAACATAAGCACCAGTATATTCTCCTTTTACATCATACTTAAAACTTACCGTATCTTCGCGCCAGTAATACTCACCTGTTGCTTTAGTAGTACGATAGGTATAGGTTAACTCCTGAGCTTTATCGCCTATAGCAGTATAAATTTGAGACATTATACGTTCATTATCTTCGGGATGTATTTTACTATTTATATCATCAATAGTAAAGCTCAACGCTATTTCTTTTTGGTAACCAGTTTGTTTTAGGTACGATGGTGATACATATATAATATTATTGTGGTCGCCAAATGCAATTATACCATCTGAAATATTTTCGGTGATTAATCTGAATTTTTCTTCACTTTTAAGAAGCGCTTCTTGTGCCTCCCTACGTACCGAAATATCATTCATACAAAGTAATAAACGCTTTTCGCCCTCGCTTTCGATTAGCGAAGTAGAGGCAAGCATTGTTACTTTTTTTTGTTCATTTCCACGAACAACAATGGTTTGATAATCTATATTTTTATGTTCTAAACCAGTTTCGAATGTATCAACCAATGCATGTCGTAAGGCACAGCTGCTACAATCAGTTCCATACCCACAACCTGAAGGGTTATCGAACGAATGAATACATCCAAATACATTTCCACAAGCGTTATTACCATTAGTAAGTTGATTCGGATTATCAATAAAGGTATTGAGAGCATTGTTCGAAAATAATATTTCAGCCTTTTCGTTTACCACACACATCATTACAGGTGCATTGTCGTAAATAGCTTTTAACTCCCTGCGATTTTTCTCAATCTCTTCGCGCGCCTGTTTTTTCTCAGTAATGTCGTGCCCCGAAATTTGTACTGCCGCTTTTCCTTCATAAATAATTGGCATTACAATTATTTCTACTTCCACTTCGGTTCCATCCAGTCGTGTATATTTTTCTTCCACAGCAGGCAGAGCCACATTTAGTGGTGTAATAGCAACAAATTGCATGCGTTCCATTATCAATTCAACATTTTCTGGATGAATAAATTCGAATAATGACTTGCCAAGCAACTCCCGTTTGTGTTTAGCACGCATCACATTCATAGCTTGCTTATTAACGTAAGCAATTTTTCCATCCACATAAATGGTAATTCCTTCGGGCGAATTGTCCATTAATTCGCGAAATTTCATTTCGCTTTCGATTAATTTTTCACGCGCTATTTTATTCTCTGTAATGTTACGTAAAATACCAAACACCTGCTTATCATCCGCTTCTTTAACAGCAAAAATTCGAATATCAATTGCTTCAGATTCGCCTACAGGTAAAAACCTCACCTCATCATTAAATGGCAAACTACTAGTAATCAATTGTTTTAATGACAACTCAAAAGATTTTCTTTCGGCAACATCTATACGATCGACAAAGCTCGAATAATCAACATTTGTTTCGGAAAAACCCAAAACAAAAGCAGCCCCTTCGGATAAATGAAATTGATTTGTTTTGTTATTGAATTCCCAGTTTCCAGATTTTGAAGCCAACTCGGCTTTTCGAAGTTTTGCTTGACTAAGTAGAAGTTCGGCTTCTGTATTTCGCCGTGCCACAATTTCCTTTTGAAGGTCTTCCAACAAATTGAGCGTAGCTACATTATTCTGCTCGAGTTGCATGGTTTTTTCCGAAACCATTTCCGAAAGTTTCTCTTGCTCTAATCGACGCAACAAATTCGCATCTCTAATCTTGGACATTGCACGTATTTGTGCCACCAATTCACTTTCGTCAACAGGCTTGGCCAAAAATGCTTCGGCACCCACTTCTAAGCCTTTGATACGGCTATCTTTATCTCCTTTTAGGGCTGTGATAAAAACAACGGGAATATCAACAAGCTGGCTGTCGGCTTTTAAGGCTTTACATACTTCAAAGCCATCCATTTCGGGCATCACTACGTCTAACAAAATTAAATCGGGCTTTGTACGTTTGGCCATCGAAATTGCTTCGCTGCCCGAAAGTGCAAACAAAACTTCTGCATACGGAAAAGCCTCTGATATAAGCGCTTTTAGCGTAATGAGATTATCGTAAATATCGTCAACAGCCAATATTTTTATTTTTTTATTTTCCATACATTACATGATTTATAATTTCGAAAAACTGTTTTTCGTCAATCGGTTTAGGAATATAAGCATCGAATCCATACGCCAAAATGGTTTCGCGCTCCGAGAGCATAGCACTTGCAGTAAGTGCTATAACAGGAATATGCATTAAGCGAGGATTTAATCGTATCTGTTTAAATGCCTGTATTCCATCCAGTTCTGGCAAAGCAATGTCCATTAAAATAAAATCGGGCACATGCTTTTGAGCCATTTCCACGGCTTCGATGCCATCTACAGCTTCGAGCATTACAAACCGCTCGCCAATAACCGCTTTTACAGTAGTCATATTGTCGATATTATCTTCCACAATCAATACCGTTTGTTTTGAATTTGAATCGCAATACTTTGCGTCTATTAAATCGGTATGCTTTGCGTCTCTTGAATCAGAATGCTTTGCGTCCTCAATAGGAGTTGCCACCATTGTATAAACGGCATGAAGTAGTGCTTCACGTTGCACATCGCCCTTTTGAATAAGCTGATGGATATTATTATTTTTCAAAAACTGAATATCATCTTTTGTAATATGCTTTGCGGTAAGTATTAACACGGGAACATCTTTCGTTTTATCAAAATTACGAATTTTATCTAACAATTCAAAACCATCCATTTTGGGCATTTGTAGGTCGAGAATCATGGCATCTGGCATAAAATGAGTTAAAAGCTGAAGCGCTTCGGCTCCCGAGCGGGCGGCAGTAACTACATAATCACTACTTTCGAGCATATCTTTTAGCTGAACAATGGCAGGCTCGCTGTCTTCAACCAAGAGAATACTTTTGGCTTTTCCAAGTTTATTTTGTTGACTTTGATTTGCTACCGATGAATGATTTACTTTTAAGGAAGTATCAAAAATAGGGTCGATTTGCTGAATTTGAACTTTATCGCCCGCCTTTTCGGGTAGCACAATTGTAAATTCGGAGCCTTTATCGGGCTCGCTCGTAACGGTAATTTCACCACCAAGCAATCGAGCATATTTTCGGGCAATGGCTAAACCCAAACCAGTGCCACCAAACCTGCGCGAAGTACTACTATCAGCCTGACGAAATTCGTCGAAAATATGATGTAAATGTTCCTCTGGAATTCCAATTCCGGTATCTTTAATACGAATGTACACTTTCGAATCGGCATTTGTTAGAAACACTTCAACCGACCCATTTTCGGTAAACTTCACCGCATTAGCAATTAGGTTTTGAAGTATATGCCGTACTTTTTTACTGTCGCTCTGAAGCATCACTTTTTTTTCCGATTTGTGATGCAAAAGTATATTTTTACGATCAACAGCCTGCTGTTGAATCATTTCCACCACTTCGGCAACAGCATCGTTTACATCAAATTCGTTTATTTCCACTTCTTCGCGCCCTGCTTCGATACGCGAAATATCCAAGATATCATTTATTAAAGACAATAGATGTCGTCCATTCCGTTCGATAACGCCAATATAACTATACTCATCTTCGGGAATTGCGTTTTGCAACCGCCTATTAAGTACGCCCGAAAGTGCAATAACCGAATTGAGAGGCGTACGCAACTCGTGGCTCATATTGGATAGAAAACTTGTTTTCAACCGATTAGCCTCCTTCAACTGATTTTTTTGGATTTCCAACTCACCGTTTTGCTGTGATAACTCATTGGATTGCTGGTTTAGTTCGTTGCGTTGCTGTTCCAATTCAATATTTTGTTGCTGCAAGCGAGTAGCTGTTTTTCGAATTTTTCGGGCAGCCAAAACGCCCGCAATGCGAGCACTTAAAATATCGTAGATTTTGTAAAACAAATCAATTGATTGAATAGGATAACTGCGCAAACCAGCAATCGAAACCATAGCAACCACCTCATTACCAACTAAAATTGGAATTGTAACCATTTCGCGAGGAATTATATCTCCACTCACAGTTTTAAACGTATAAACTGTATCCAGCGGGATATTACGCACAAACTGCATTTTTTTAGTTGCTAAGGCAGCACCAAACTCTCCCTCAAAATTAGTTGTCGAAAATGATTGATTTATGCTTTCAAAATTTAAACCAACCGATTCGTAGCAATAAAATTCAGATTTTGACTCGTTCAAAACATAAACAGCCGCTATTTGCGAATTTGTTTCGGAAATCATAACAGGCAATAAATTTCTGAAAAAGCTGTGCGAATTATCATCCAACAACATGGCATCGGATATGCGACTAATTTTGGAAGAAATAATTTTTTCGCTGGCTACGTTATCTAATAAATCATTGAAAGCAAAAGCTAATGTTCCTATTTCATTGCCCGTTTTATTTTTACTACGCACATCTAAATTTCCAGCTCTATAGGCCGAAACTATACTTTCGAGCTCTTTAAGTGGCAGACGTATTTTTTTAAACAAATAAAAGCTAACAGCCAATGTAAACCCAATAATCATTAAACTACTCAGCAATAACTCTATAAACAATCTGTTTGCAACTTCAAGAGACTCATTGTAAAAAGAATCTGCTTTATTTTTAGCATAATTGGATATAATAGCAATTTTTTTAAGCATATCATTACGTAAAATACCAACATTACCCTCGTCGGAAAGTCGTTGTTTTACCTCCTCAATTTTGTCTTGTTTTGCCAAAGTATGATTTATTTGGCGGGCAGCATTCCAAAGCCGAAACGATTCGTAGACTGCATCAATATCAGATTTTGAGCCTAAATAAGCATCAAACACTAATTTGAAATTACGCTCTACTGCCTGCTCTGCTTTTGCACCATCGAGAAGAGCTTTTTGCTCTTGAATGGTATTTTTGGCGAGCAAAAAATCACGTGTTGAAATACGCATTAGGGCAACACCCGTTTCAATTTCAGCCATTGCTCTACGCACTACAATGGAGTGATGATAGATATCATCAGTTTGTTTGTGCAAAATTTGACCTTGTTGGTAGGCAACAATACTCAAAAAGAGTATAGAGATAATTAGAACTGAAAAGCCTCCAAATAAATGATTACCAATACTAAATTTTTTAAAATTCATATAACGAGTAAAATTAATATTATAACTTAAAAATACATGAGTGTGGATAAATTTCGGCAAACCCAGACCGTATAAATAATTCGCGCTCGGCTTCACCCGTAATTATAATTCCATTTTCGGAACTACATTTTTGCAAGTTCGAAATTATAAATTGTTGAATAAATTCGTTGTAATATATCAGCACATTAGCACACATAATGATATCGAAACCGCCAAAAATACTTGTTCGTGGACAAATACATTCTTTGTCCAACAAATCGAAAAGTTCAAACTCAATGTGTTTTTTTAAACGAGCATCAATTTTAAATTTTTTCTTATCGCCCGTAAACCAATTATCTTTTTCGGCAATGGTCAGATTTTCAATCTCCTTTCGAGTATATTCGCCTACTACAGCGCATTCTATTTCACTATAATCTCTATCGGTTGCAAATATACGGTAATTTAATTTTGTTGAACTCATTTTACGAAACGATTCGAATAAAATAGCCAAACTATATGGCTCTTGCCCTCCGGCACAACCTGCCGACCAAATTCGCACCTCTTTACCATCGGCTTTTTGCGCAACTAAGCGAGGTAATACAAGCTGACGCAAGGTTTCGAAAGTCAGTCTATTTCGAAAAAACAAACTGTATGAATTTTTCAATTGGGAATCGAAAAGTTCAAATTCACTTGTGTTTTTAGTTAAATACGACTGATAATCTGCCACAGAAGCTATGTTTAGCTGAGCCATTCTGTTTTCTATAAGGTTCGTTATAAAATGAGGACTATAAGCAGAAACATCAGTATGTTGTTGCAATTTATCAATTAAATCAGTCATTTTTAGATCATTGGTTAATTGGTTCATTTGTTAATTGGTTAATTGGTTGATTGGTTGATTGGTTGATTGGTTGATTGGTTGATTGGTTGATTGGTTAATTGGTTGATTGGTTAATTGGTTAATTGGTTAATTGGTTGATTGGTTGATTGGTTCATCTGTTAATTGGTTCATCTGTTAATTGGTTGATTGGTTGATTGGTTAATACTTCCGCCCCCAACCCCTAAAGGGGAGTAAGAGAAGAAACCATTCGGGACTAATTTACATCCCTGCAATTTATCCCGCTATCGGCGGGAGGGGCTTGGTGCAGTATCACATCATCACATCATCATCCCACAATCCGATACCTCTCCTCCTGCCCCATTTTTTTTAAGAGTTCGTTTACTTCTTTTTTTAATTCAATCATATTCAGTTCTCTATTAATAGTGAGTTTGTGAAAACGCTCCATTTCGTTCATTTTTTGAATCAAAGCCTCTTCGGCTTTTAGACGTTCGATAAATTGCCCAAGCTGATAGCTAAACATTTCGATTAGTTCAGGATTTTCCATAGTTTTACCCTTTTCATAGATAAAAATAAGATTCCCAACAACTTTTTCATTCCCTTCTATACGAACTATTGCCACATTTCCTATATTAAAATTTTTAATAATCAAATTAATTAGTGTAGCATTAAAATCAGTAAATAAAATAGAACTAATATCCTTAAAAACAGTCAGTTTTTGATGCATCCATTTTGCTTCGAATGCTTCTTGACGTTTCCATTTTTCATTAACTATATCAATGTTTAGGTATTTTTTTATAATATCACGCGAATTATCAAGCCCACTCAAAGATATTGTTTTGGAATAGCCATCGTAAAGTTGGTTGAAAACTACATAACGTGCTCCTGTCAACTCCCTCAAATCGTTGGTAACTCTGTTGTAATTGACATATAAGTCTTTTGGTTTTACAAATTCGTTTGAAGCTTTGAGTAGAACACTTAAATTTTCGGCATTTTGTACTAATTTTTGCTCAGCAACTTTTCGATACGTAATATCTTCACCATAAAAAGAGCCCCCTATTACTTCACCATCAACAATAATTGGTATGGACGAAATTTCTGTATAGATTTTTTTTTCATTCAATTCAATAACGTCCTCTTCGATAAAACTTTGGTTTGCGAAAGTACGCTTGTATCGGTCGAGCCAAAGAGCATGCATTTGCTGTGGGAGCACCTTCAATAATTCCATGCCAACTTCTAATTTTATACCAAAAGTATGAAATATTTCATTTGTAAAGGTTTCGTTGATGTAAATTAGTTTATGATTCAAATCCACACTCCAAATACTAAACCTACCATGCCTGAGCGTAGCAGCGAGCAGCGCTTCCGATTTCTTGAGCTTTTGCTCCCTATCAAGTCGTGTTGTAATATCCCTTACAATACCTCTTACAATAGTTTCATTATTTTCCAAATCGAAAACTAATTGAGCATGGCTATATAAAACGCGTTTTTCTCCATCGCCCAGACGAATAATTTCAAATTCCAAATCATAAGGCTTTTCATCATTAATCAAATTTGTAAGTGCCTGTTGCACAAGAGGTGGATTACAAATTGTAGATTGTACCAATCGGTGAATTTCATCCAAATCGGTAATTTTTTCATCAATTATTCCAAAAAGTTTACGAAACTGATACGAATTCCAATACTTATTTTTACTTATACTATATTCCCAACTTCCTACACCACCCACTTCTTGCGTCAACCTATACCTGGCTTCATTAATTTTAAGTAAGGATTCAGCATTTAATTTTTTATAATAATCAGATAGTTGTTGCAAAAACAGTTTAAAAATAATTACTATATTTTGGTCAAAAATTCTCATTTTATCAACAGAGTCGACCTCAGCAAAGCCTATGCACCTATTATTTTGAAATATGGGGAATGCAATTAAGCTTTTTATTCCTTGTTCACTCAATGCTTTTTTCACATCTTCATTTTCTTCAAAATCCATATCAGGTATTTCTATCACCTCCCCTTTAGCATGTTTTTCGGGCCAATATCCCATAACTTCAAAAGGCACATGTTGCAAGTTTTCAATTTGAGGTTCAACATTGTTGCTGCACCACTCGTAGGTATTTATAGCCTGTTTCAGTTCATAATCGTAACTGAAAATATAGATTCTATCGGCATTAACAAAACGACCTAAAATCTTCAAAGCTGAATTAATCTGATTATCAACATCATAAAGCGATGAATTCATAAACTTCGAACCAATTTCAATCACTACATTTTGTAAATCCGAAATATACTTTAATCGTTCTAAATTTGCCTTTCGTTCCGTAATATCTTTAAAATTAATAACAAAGCCGTTAATGTTGGGATTTGAAAATAAATTTGAGAATTTTGATTCAATCCAAAGCCATTCACCCGATTTTTTAAGATAACGATATTCCAATGTGGGTTTATATTTGGGATCTTGTATGGTTTTATTTATTTCGGAAGCTACAAATTCCAAATCATCAGGGTGTGTAAGTTCATAAGGGTTAAGTGTAAACTTTTCGCTCGAGTCGTATCCAAACATTTTGTATGCGTTCGGACTAATGTAGGTATATTTTTGAGTAGAATCGAGCACAACTACACCGTCTGAAGCATTTTCGGTAATAGTTTGGAAAAAAGAGGCAATCTCTTCCGATTTTTTAAACTCCTCTTTGCTATCGGAAATATCGAAAAATAAGGTGGTAAATTGATCTTCGCCCGATTTGAAAGCAATTACTTGAAAATACTTGCTTAGTGGTTTGCTGTAATTTTCGTAGTAAACACGTTCGCCGGTTCGTATACATTCGGCATATTTTTGTATCCAATACAATTCCGAATGAGGCAAAACCTCGGATAGATTTTTGCCAACAACCTCATCGGCAGCAAGTCCGGTGAGTGCTTCGAAAGCCGCATTGACATCCAAAAAGCGATAGTCGAAAGCTTCACCGCTATCGTTATAAAGCATTTGATGCGAAGCATACGCCAAAGGCATGTTCGATACTAATTCTGAGCATTTTTGTTCCTTCATATTTTTTTGGGAATAAGATATTTACCCGTCGTTTACTTTAGGTCAACACAATTTAAAACGAACCGCAAATATACAATTTCTTATCTATTAATCAAATCTTTATAAATTAAAAATCTATGTTGTAAAGCATAATTTGGAAATAGAAAAAGCAAGCAACTGAAGAATCAGTTAGCTTGCTTAATCTTTTCAACCAGATAAAAATTTCAAAAGTCAATTTACAGGATTTATTAAAACCACACCTAATTTTTGTAAACAATACGAGACATTCGGTTAAAACAATCAATTATCATTTATGAAAAAAAAACTTTTATCAAATTTGTATGTAAACATTTTCTAATTTTCTTGTTGCTTTTAAGTTATTCCCGAGTCATTTTCGGTCTGCCCTCGGGTCTAACTACGTAAACACTTCTCTCCAAAAAACACCTTTTAAAACCACTTTAATTCTTTCTCTTTTTAATGTAACAATACCGTTTTTGTTGCTGTATCGGCTTCTACCGCTGTTGTTATTACAAATAGGCCAGTACTTACATTTGTATTGATAGTTGCTGTTTCGCCAGCGTTTACCGTAATTTGTTTCACTTGTTTACCACTTAGGGCTTCTATTACTCGTACAGTAGCTTGGGCTGTGTTTGGGTTTTCAATTTGAATAATGCTATTGAAAGCTTTAACTTTCACATTGTTAGCTTTATTCAAATCAGTTTCAATTTCTTTTGCATTGCCGGTAGTTACACCTGTATTGCCTGGAGCAGTTACCGTGTCGCCATTTGTAGTAACAGGCTTCGGCGTTAAATCGGTAATAAACTTAAAACGTTCAACTAAATCTGCTTTTGTGGCCGAAAACTTATAAGTCGATAAGTTTTTATAAATATTAACAGTATCGCCTTTTACCAAATCTACCAAATATAACGCTTTGTAAAAGTAATTAATGTCGTAATGCGTAAATGTCATTTTATACAATGTGGCAGTTCCGGGCAAAAAATCAAACGAATTGTTATCAATTGTAGGGAAACTTGAAACTTGAAATTTGCCATCCACAGTGTTGTCGTAAATTTGAGGAATGTACGAAGCGGAGCTTAAAAATTTATAGCCATCCCAACCGTTATCAAATCCGTCGGTGGTACCAGGTTCGGTAACCATCCATAATTTATCTTTGTAATTACCATCGGTTATTTCTATTACAGTAGCGCAATGCGGTGGAGTTTGTGCGTTTGCAAACGATGCAGTGAATAAAATTGCTAATGTTGCAAAAATGGTGTTGAAGTTGAGCGTTTTCATAATGCTTTTTGTTTATAAAAGAATAATTATTGATTGCTTTATGTGTTGACAAATAAACTAATTAAAGGAATAATTTATTTCGTTTTCCACATTTCAAAATTACACACAGAACGCATTCAAAACAACACTCAGCGCGTTGTAACAGTCTTTTACAATGCCATGTAATATATTTTGCCACACACAAAACACTTTATTTGCAAGCTGTATTTAATAACTATTTTCAACAAAATTTTATTCCAAATCGAAAAGATGAAACACAGCAGCGAATGACTAATTTTTCGAAGTAAAAGAGCTATTTCATTAGCTATCTATTTGATTTTATGAATTTTAAAAACAAATAGAATAATAAAGCACCTCACTTTATAAATTTACAAGATAAACTTTGTCATTTTGAAAATTTAGAGAAAAAAAACACCCATAGATTTTCAAAAAACATAGTTTATTATTTCAAATAAATTATTTGAGTGTAAGCTAGTTTATTTTAACCCGAAAGAAAGGCTATCGCAAAGCTGAAAATTAGTATACATTAACCATAAAACATCAACAAAAGCCTATATTTAACCTTTAAAAACATTACTCTTCTCACAAAAAAAATGAAAATGTAGTGTTTACTTTCAAAAAAACAGAAACATAGCTACTCTAATAGTACATAAAAATGAAATAATTTTTTGTAACAAAAATTTGGAAGGCAATTTTCACGAAAAAAATACAATAAAAACACTACTCAAAAACTGGGTTTAAAATAGGGCAATCGGTAATGATTAGCATATACATTGATACTTCCTTCAAAATTCGTATCTTTGCATTCCGAAAAAAAAGAAACAAAAAAATGAACTTAGAAACTACTATTCAATCGGTTGTGGCACAATCGGTAAAAACACTTTATAGCATCGAATTAGATTTCGATCAAATTCAGATACAAAAAACAAAAAGAGAATTTGAGGGTGATATAACAGTTGTTGTATTTCCGTTTGTAAAAGCGGCTCGCAAATCGCCCGAAGCTACAGGGCAAGAAATTGGCGAATATATTCGTGCTAACAATAACGTTGTTAGTAATTTCAATGTCATAAAAGGCTTTTTAAATCTGTCGATTCACAAATCGTTTTGGATAAAAACGCTTACGGAAATTTTTGAAGCTGAAAATTTCGGGATACAAAATCCCACTTCCGAAGCTCCCACAATGATGATTGAATATTCGTCGCCCAACACCAACAAACCACTCCACTTAGGGCACATACGCAATAACTTGTTAGGTTTTAGCATTGCCGAAATACAAAAAGCAAATGGCTGGAATGTGGTGAAAACCAATATTGTAAACGATCGAGGCATTCATATTTGCAAGTCGATGTTGGCATGGAAACTGTTTGGCAATGGCGAAACTCCAGCAAGCTCAGGTATGAAAGGCGACCACTTGGTAGGAAAATACTATGTTATTTTCGACCAAGCATATAAAGCTGAAATAAAAGAGCTTATGGGCAAAAACATGACCGAAGAAGAAGCAAAAAAGAATGCTCCTTTGATACTCGAAGCTCAAAAAATGTTGCTTGCTTGGGAACAAAACGATGCCGAAGTGCGCCAATTGTGGGAAACAATGAACGGTTGGGTGTATGCTGGTTTCGAAGAAACGTATAAAACAATGGGCGTTGATTTTGACAAAATTTACTACGAAAGCCAAACTTACCTCACAGGAAAAGAAGAGGTGGAACGAGGCGTGGCCGAAAATTCGTTTTACCAGCGTCCCGACAATTCGGTATGGGCCGACCTTACCGCCGATGGTTTGGACGAGAAATTATTGCTTCGGGCTGATGGTACTTCGGTGTATATGACGCAAGATATTGGTACTGCCAAACTTCGCTACAACGATTTTGATATAAAAAAAATGGTATATGTGGTTGGAAATGAACAGAATTATCATTTTCAGGTATTATCTATTTTGTTAGATAAATTGGGTTACGCTTGGGGAAAAGATTTAGTGCATTTTTCGTACGGCATGGTAGAATTGCCCGAAGGAAAAATGAAAAGCCGCGAAGGAACAGTAGTAGATGCCGACGATTTGATGGCTGAAATGATTGACACCGCTCGCGAAACATCCCAAGAATTAGGAAAATTAGATAATTGTACGCCAAGCGAAGTGGAGCAAATTGCCAGCATGGTTGGTTTGGGAGCGCTCAAATATTTT
>Ga0316611_1000451_pt1 | contig 14117 bp, 9 predicted proteins | sample MIS2016202_MG_FD_207675 | JGI IMG/M metagenome (GOLD analysis project Ga0316611, IMG submission 207675) | Microbial mat bacterial communities from Middle Island sinkhole, Lake Huron, Michigan, United States - MIS.2016.202 | ecosystem: Environmental > Aquatic > Freshwater > Lake > Sediment... | reverse complement strand
TTAGGCATGGGTTGGCTTTCTATGTAGGACAGGCATCTTTGCCTGTCTTGCTCTGTTGCCTTCGGCAAGCTCAGGCCACGAGGTTTGCCTTCGGCAAGCTCAGGCCACGGGGTTTGCCTTCGGCAAGCTCAGGCCACGGGGTTTGCCTTCGGCAAGCTCAGGCCACGAGGTTTGCCTTCGGCAAGCTCAGGCCACGAGGTTTGCCTTCGACAAGCTCAGGCCACGGGGTTTGCCTTCGGCAAGCTCAGGCCACGGGGTTTGCCTTCGGCAAGCTCAGGCCACGAGGTTTGCCTTCGGCAAGCTCAGGCCACGAGGTTTGCCTTCGACAAGCTCAGGCCACGGGGTTTGCCTTCGGCAAGCTCAGGCCACGGGGTTTGCCTTCGGCAAGCTCAGGCCACGAGGCTGTGCTACGGTCTTGGAAACCAAACCAATGAATTATGCCATAAAATAGCATAAAGTTCAAATTTCTAGGTTACATTAAGCCAATCTTTAGCAATGAAGCGCACAATCTTGGTATATTCCATAATGGTCTTCCCTGCGCCAGGGTCGTCGGCCAGCAGGAAGCGCAAGCGGGAACTTTGCAACAGCACATAGTAGACAGCTTGAATCTGGTGGGGGAGGGGTTCAACTTGGGAAATGGAAATGGCATTGAAGGGGTCAAATTAGTGGGCAAAACGGATGCGGATGGTCTCAAGGCCGAGGAAGAAGGCTTTGCTGCATCCTGTGAAATTGCAAAAGGTACTGGGAACTTCTTTAAGGGCGGCTAAGTCGGCGGGGAAGAGGTAGCGAGAATAGAAACAGTGTGTTGTTTCGCCCTGTTGCTTGCCTCCAGAAACAAGAAGACCTCTGGGGTCTCGCAGGCCCCAGAGGTCTTCGAAGGCTTATTTTGGCAACTCGATTATATTATAAAACGCATTCTTTTGCAAATTTGGGGGCCTTTGCCAGAAGCCTGTCGTCGCGCAGCACGGCCTGTTAGACCAACAAGGTTTCACTGAACGAAATGCTCTCCAAAAACTTGGCTGAGGCCCATAGCTAAAAGGTTTACCCCAACAACTAAGGAGGAGATCGCCAGCGCGGGGAAAAGGGCAACCCAAGGAGCCGTGAGGAGAAAGTTACGCCCATCATTCACCTGCAAGCCCCAATCCGGTGATGGAGGTTGCACCCCAAGGCCAAGAAAGCCAAGCCCCGCTGCCGCAAAAATGGCATAACCAAAGTAGATCGACCCTTCAACGAGGATCACCCCCAGACTGTTTGGCAAAATATGCCGCAGGATAATATGGTTTGGGGAGCAACCAAGGGCCTGGGCGGCTTTAATATAGGTCATGGCCTTAATGCTCAAAACTTCGCTGCGAATGACCCGTGCAATGCCGGGCGAAAAAACCACCGCAATGGTGATGATTAGATAGACAAGGTCGGAACCAAGCATCGTAATAATCAACATGGCGAGGATCAAGGCGGGAAAGGCCAGCATTACGTCGGTGGCCCGCATCAATGCTTCATCCCACCACCCGCCCAGGTAGCCCGCTAAAATCCCAATTAGGCTCCCGATGAACAAACTTAGGGCCGTTGCAAAGGTAGCCACAACGATAATGGTTTGGCTGCCAACAATAACGCGGCTAAAGACATCCCGCCCAAATTGGTCGGTTCCAAACCAATAGCGGGTGGAAGGTGCTTGGAGCGTATCGGCAAAGTGTTGGTCGGTGGGGGAATAAGGGGCAAGCATTGGCCCCCCAAGGGCGAGGAGGAAATAGCCTATAACAATGAAGAGGCCGAGCAGCGCGAGCGGTTGACGGATTAGAAGGAGCATTGCTTTTTCTAGGCTTTTTCTATGAATAGCGGATGCGGGGATTAAGCACGATGTAGAGAAGGTCAGCGGCAAGGTTGGCTAAGGTGAAGGAAGCCGCTGTGAGAAGTGAAATGGCCTGCAAAAGGGGAATGTCGCGGCTACTCAGCGCCTGCACCATCAACTGGCCGAGCCCAGGGTAGGCAAAAACGGTCTCAACTAAGACCGCGCCCCCGATGAGCCAGCCGATATTTAGAGCGACAACCGTAATTGTGGGTAAGAGGGCATTGGGCAAAGCATGGTGGAAGATGACCAGACCCTCGGCTAACCCTTTGCCGCGAGCCGTGCGAAGGTAATCAGCTTGTAACACGGTCAGCAAGCTGCTCCGCGTATGGCGGGTTAGGTGGGCTAACATCCCTGAAAGGAGGGTCAGGATCGGTAAGATAAGCCGGCTTACTCGATCCCCCAAACTAGCATCAGAGGCAATCATACTAGAAGCAGGCAACCATTGTAAATAGGCCGAAAAAAGAATGACCATGAAAATGGCAATAATGAAGGAGGGGATCGAGATAATGAAGGTGGTGAAAACAATAATCGTTTGGTCTAACCAGCGCCCTTGGTTGAGGCCTGCGAGAAGGCCTAGCCCAATCCCAAGGGGTGTACCAAGGAGGATGGTCAAGAAGGTCAAGACCAGGGTATTCTCGAAACGTTGTTGCAAGAGGGGCCAGATGGCGGTTTTGAGGAGGAGCGATTCACCCCAATCTCCTTGGAGGATGTTGGTTATCCACTCGATATAACGCACTGAAGCCGGGCGGTCTAGGCCCATTTGCTTGCGTAAGGCGGTGACTAAATCAGGTGTAGCTCGCTGCCCAAGCATGAAGGTGGCTGTATCACCAGGCAGAAGCTCCGTCACCCCAAAGATGACCAAAGAGACGAGGAATAAGATAACGAACCCCAACATCAAACGCCGGAAAAGAAAGAAGATCATAGAATGCTAAGGTGGTAAACTTAGGAGGGGTCGAACTTCTCCAACCCCTCCGGCGAATTTCAAGCCTCTCCTTCAGCGAATGAGGAGGAAAGGTTTAGCTTTCCTTAATCCAAGTGGTGTGAGGCCGCATCTGCGCGTTGGGGGGATAGACGAGGCCTTGCACCTTCGCTTGGTGAGCAAAGAAACCAGAGCGGAAATAGGGGATAATCACGGCCCCCTCATCATGGACGAGTTGTTCAATTTTGGTATAGGTTTTCAGGCGTTGGGCTTCGGAGGTTTCGCTGCGGGCGGCTTCAATTAGACCATCAAGGATAGGATCCTTCAGCCCCGTTTCATTCCACACCCCCGTTGAATGGTAGGCCATTGTGAAAATTTGGTCGGTGCTAGGGTAGATCGGCCAGCTAGAGGTGGCCATCGGATAGGTCAGATAGTCTTTCCAATAACTATCCGCGGGGACCTGCTTGAGGTTGATGGTTACGCCCGCTTGCTTCGCCATTTCTTGGAAGACGGTGGCGCTTTCGGTCATCCCTGGGCGAGCATTACTGGTGAGCAAGGTGGTCGTAAAACCGTCTGGATAACCCGCTTCGGCGAGCAGGGCTTTGGCTTTGGCCAGGTCAAACGGGTAGGGCGGAATATTGCCCCAAAAAGGGGCCTTGGGGGTTACGGGTTGATCATTCCCTGGCTGCCCCCGCCCTTGTAAGACGGCCTTGACAAAGGCCTCCCGATTGACTAAATACTTCATGGCTTGGCGCACTTTGATCTTCTCAAACGGTTTTTGCTTCACAGACATCAGAAGGGGTTGATAAAAACCGCCAGGGACCTCGACAACTTTAACTTGCGGGGACTTTTGTAAGACCGCAATGGAGTCGGGGTTAATTTGCCACAGCAGCTGCAATTCCCCACTCATCAACGCGGCAACTTGCGTCGCTGTTTCGGGAAGGTAGACGTGGTGCAATTCATCCAAGTAAGGTAAACCTTGATCCCAATAGGCTTCATTGCGAACAAAGGTGGTTGAGACGGAAGGCTGATATTCTTTCAATTTGAAGGGGCCCGTGCCGCAAGGTCTCTTAATCAATTCCTTGACGGTTTTGGTATGTGGCACAATGAAGGCAGCACTCGGTGCGTCAGCCAGGAGGATGAGGAAATCCATATTGGGCTGTTTCAAGGTCATTTGCACCGTATTGGCATTAACCGAAGTCACCTTTGCAATAAAGGAGAGCGCCTTACTGCCCATGTATCCATTCGCGGGCTTCAAAATCTCGCCAAAACTGTAGACTACGTCCTTTGCGGTAAAGGTTGAACCATCATGGAATGTTACCCCTGAGCGTAACTTGAAGGTCCAGGTTAAACCATCAGCACTGGTTTCCCAACTGGTAGCCAAAGCGGGTTCGATCTCAAAGGTCGGGTCGTAGCGGACCAACGGTTCATAAATGGCCAACTTCAGGACCGAATCAACTGCTGTCGCGGTGAACCAGGGGTTCAAATCCCCCGGCATATCGGCAAAGCCCACCCGCAAGACCCCCCCCGGTTGGGGCTTGTTAGAGGTTTGGGTAGGTTCATTTGCGGTTTGGTCAGAGGCGGCGGGAACTGAACAACCATTAAGCGCTACAGCGGCCAACGAGGCCCCTGAAAGGGAAATAAACTGGCGGCGGGTTAATTTTTGGGCCATGATGCCTTTCCTTAGATTAGATAGGCTAAAATCCAACTAAATTGACATTGCCAAGAGGCAGGGGAATTGTATCAAAGATTTCAAGCTTCGTCAAAGCGGTCCGGCTGCGGGCTGCAAATTTCGCCCATGGTTGATCGCGCAACTTCACGATAGAAAGCTAAAGTGGTAAAACTTGGAGGGGTTGAACTTCCCCAACCCCTCCAGCGAATTTCAAGCGTTAGTCCTGTAAATGAAACCCACAGAGGAAAGGTTCAGCTTTCCTTAATCCAAGTGGTATGGAAACGCATCAGCGCGTTGCGGGGATAGATGAGGCCTTGCACCTTCGCGTGGTGAGCATAGAAACTTGAGCGGAAATAGGGGATAAGCACGGCCCCCTCATCACGGACTAGTTCTTCTATTTTGGTATAGGTTTTCTGGCGTTGGGCTGCGGAGGTTTCACTGCGAGCGGCTTCAATGAGACTATCAAGGGTCGGATCATTCAACCCCGTTTCATTCCACACGCCCGTTGAATGAAAACCAGCTGTGAGGATTTGGTCAGTGCTAGGTTGCATCTTCCAGTCGGAGGTGGCCATCGGGTAGGTCAGATAGTCTTTCCAATAATTATCTGCTGGCAATTGCTTGAGGTTGATGGTCACGCCCGCTTGCTTCGCCATTTCTTGGAAGACGGTGGCACTTTCCAGCATCCCAAAGTATGAACTGTTGGTGGCTAACGTGGTCTCAAAACCGTTGGGGTAGCCCGCTTCGGCGAGCAGGGCTTTGGCTTTGGCCAGGTCAAACGGGTAAGGGGGCACATTGCCCCAAAAAGGAGCCTTAGGGCTTATGGGTTGATCATTGCCTGGCTGCCCCCGCCCCTGTAAGACGGTCTTGACAAAGGCCTCCCGATTGACTAAGTACTTCATGGCTTGGCGCACTTTGACCTTCTCAAACGGTTTTTGCTTCACGGACATCACAATGGGTTGATAAGAGTTAACAGGAACTTCAACGACTTTAAGTTGCGGTAACTTTCGCAAGGCCGCGATGGTGTCGCTGTTAACTTGCCACAGCAGCTCCAATTCGCCATTCCTCAGAGCCGCAACTTGGGTAGCCATTTTGGGCATACAGATATAGTGCAGTTCATCCAGATAAGGTAAACCTTTATCCCAGTAAGCTTCATTGCGGATTAAGGTGGTCGAGGCTAAGGGCCGATATTCTTTCAATTTGAACGGGCCCGTGCCACAAGGTTTCGCCATCAATTCCTTGACGGTTTTGGTATGCGGCACGATGAACGCAGCGCTCGGTGCATCAGCCAAGTAGATGAGAAAATCTATACTGGCTTGCTTCAAGGTTATCTGCACCGTATCAGCAGCGACAGAAGTCACTTTCTTAATAAATGAGAGCGTCTTACTGCCCATGTAACCATTCGCAGGTTTCAAAATCTCACCGAAACTATAAACTACATCCTGCGCTGTTAAGGGCGAACCATCATGGAATGTCACACCTGACCGTAGTTTGAAGGTCCAGGTTAAACCGTCGGCACTGGTTTCCCAGCTGGTAGCCAAAGCGGGTTCGATCTTGAAGGTCTGGTCGTAGCGGACCAAAGGTTCGTAGATGGCTAATTTTAAGACCATATCAGCCTCCCCTGCGGTTTGCCAGGGATTCAAATCGTCAGGTATGTCAGTAAAGCCCAGGCGCAAAAGGCCCCCACGCTGGGGCTTACTGGAAGTTGCGGTGGGTTCACTAGAGGTGGGGGCAGGAGCGGTGGGGGCTGAACAACCGTTAAGAGCTAAGGTGGCCAACGATGCACCTGAGAGAGAAATAAACTGGCGACGGGTTAATTTTTGGGCCATGATACCTTTCCTTAGTAGGATAAAAGCTAACTCAATTGATCTTGCCAAGCGCCAAGAGAATTATAGCATTGTAGCAAAGATTTCAAGCTTCGTCAAAGCGGCCCGGCGGCGGGCCGCAAATTTCCCGCCACGGTTGCTCGCGCAACTTCACTTCATGTCCGGGCTTCATGCTCTTCTTCTTTCAGCAAGGGCTGAATAACATTGTATAAGGCAAATAAGGTGGTGGATTGTTGAATTAACATGGCCGTCAGCATTGGCCAACCAAACAGGTAGGCTCCAGCGATGTAGAAGGCACTGGGTGCGACTGAAATGATAAAGTTGACCTTGATATTTTTGTCATAGCCCTCAGCCAGTTCAAAGAGGTGGGCCAATTGGCTCAGATTGGCCTCCATCAGCACAATTTGCGCTGTATCAGTGGCAATGGTGGTCGCGCCGCGTAAGGAAACCGAACAGGTTGCTTTCTTCAAGGCAAGCGCATCATTGATGCCGTCGCCCACAAAACAAACTTTCTGCCCCTGGGTTTCGAGCTGCGTTACCAGATTAGCCTTAGCTTCAGGTAAAACTTGGGCATAATAGTCATCAATCCCCAACGAGGCCGCCAGATGGCGAGTCGGTTCGGGGTGATCCCCAGAGATAATCCCCAGTTTGAAGCCCCGGGCCTTCAATTGTTGAATAACGGTCTGGGCTTCAGGCCGAAGGGTGGCTTGCAATTCAAGCCCCCCCATCAAGGTCTCCTCACAAGCCACTAGAACTAAGGTATGCCCAACTTGATGACAGCGGGTCTGCGCGGCTTCTATTTCAGGGGGCAGAACAAGCCCTTCTTGGGCCAGAAAGCGTTGACTCCCGACCCGAATCGTTTGCCCCTTGAAGCTAACCTTGATCCCAAAGCCCAGTTGATAACTAGCCTCGTCCACCGGCGGCAATTCCAGGGCCTGTTCCTGGGCGGCCTGTAAAATGGCTTGGGCAAGGGGGTGGGTTTGCTTCCGTTCAGCGATGGCGGCGAATTGTAAGACCTCTTGCGGCGTAAAGCCCTGGCACGCATGAATTTGGCTGAGCTGGGGCTGCTCCAGGGTCAGGGTTCCGGTTTTATCAAAGACAAGGGTATCAACTTGGGCAAGTAATTCTAAGGACCGCCCATCTTTGATTAAGATCCCTTTCTGCGAAGCGAGGTGCAAATGGCCTAACATACTGAGCGGGTTGAGGAATAACATCCGGTAGCCAGGATAAACAAACATAACCCCTAGGGCTTGGTCTAAGCCGACGGTAGCCCAAGTAACCGCTGAAACCACCAGCACCGGGAAGCTGACTTGATCAATAAAAACCATGGCCCGGGATTGTAAGGTTGCCTTAAAATCGCTGGTCTGGTTTAAGATTTGGCCAATTTGGGCCGCCACCGTTTGAGTCCCAGTTTGGGTGGTTTCAACCTGCAACTGGCCCGCTAAAACTACCGTCGCATTGAAGACTGGATCACCAGTGGTCTTTTCAATTGGTTGGGCTTCGCCCGTCAACATGTGTTGGTCAACCGCCGCCGTACCTTGCAAAACGCGGCCATCCACGGGGATCATCTCCCCCGCTTGCACCACCAAAATACTTCCGCTTTGCACCTGCTCAAAGGGAATTTGAACCTCAACCCCATCCACCAACGAATGCACAAACCGGGGTTGTTCGCCAAATAAATTCACCAAACTGCGCTGGGAATGGTCTTCGGTTTTGGTCACAAGGTACATTACAATGCAAAAGAACCAGCTTCCAAAAGCCAATTCAAAATATAAGCCCCCAGCCAACGCACCTGCTAACAGAATAACACTTTGTACTTCAAAGTCTACTTTGTGTTGGTGAAAGAGAGCATGGTAGGCCAGGGGTAAATTTCGTAACCAAACGTAGGCCGCCGGAAGGGTGCTAAAGAGATACAATCCTGGGGTGGCGGTTAGGGCCGCGACCCCCGCCCCAGCCAAGCCACCCGTCGTAAGCAAGACATTGTTATAGCGTTTTTTCTCAAGGTCGCTTAACTCAGGGGCCGTGCCGCCGCTGAGGGTTTTTTGATGGGCCTGGCGGGAATTGGCGAAGAAGGGATCAAGGTAGCGCCTCTTAAATTTTTCAAAAGAAGCGGGTTTGGGAAGCGCGAAAGCTTTAGCCAACTTTGGGAGAGGCGAGCGCCGGGCGAGACCGTAAACCACTGCCCCCCCCAGGGCAATTTCAAGCAACATAGAATCTACCTTCGTTTGGGGCTTGCTCCGTAAAGGTAAGCCGCTGATAGCTAAAGGTTGGTTTCAAGTGGTAATGGGGCGACACTGCAACAAGTATAACTTGTTCTGGGCGTAAACGGCCTCAATATCCACGGGCCACCCCGTTTCTCCTTCCAACTGTAACGCAAGTTGGGCAACTTCGCGCATTTGTGCCTCCGTCAGGACCGCTTTTGCCCGTATGGGGCGCGGCGTTGGAACCTGCTTCACCCCAGTCGCTGCCCGAATGGTCATAACCGCTTTCGACCCTATGCTGATCTGGATGATAGCATAATCCGAAGGTCGGACAATATAAGTATCCGGGGTGGTACTCCCATCAACTAAGCTTTGCCCTAACCCCCAATTAGCATTGATCACGACCTCAGCTTGGTGATTTATCGGGTTTTGGCTAAAGGCCACCATCGCAATATCGGCTGCAAGCATAAGTTGGACTAAGACCCCGAGCTGGAGCTGATTTTGGGCCGTTTGGTGGTAAGCGTAGACTGGTTCGCCGAAAGCCGAACCCCAACATGCTAAGATAGAAGTATAAAGCAACTCTACCCCAACGATGTTAAGATAGCTTTCGTAGAGGCCAGCAAAAGAAGCGGTTTGGCTATCTTCCCCTACCGCCGAAGAGCGGACAACCACCGTCGGTTGCGCGGTTTGGGTCCTTACGGCCAATTGCTGATAAGCTTGCGCGACCTGCGCCTCCCACCCTGCGGGTAAGTGCGCGGGGCCATCGTCCGCCACCCACTGCTCAAAGGCGGCAACGGGGAGGCAAAACCCAGGGGGAATAGGGTAATGCGGAAACAAGTGATTCAATTGGGCCGCTTTCCCCCCAAGCATGGAAGGATCAGCACCTTGGCCCAACCAAATGATTTGGTCTTCTTTAAGCCTTTCCAATGGAGGGACCTTTCTTTCCAAACCTGCGGCCCAAGCTGGTCATGCCGCCAAAATTCTAATTTCGCCCGTCGTACCATTGAGTTCTACAAGCAGCCCATCGTGTAACACGGTTGTTACCATTGTGACCCCTACGACTGCTGGGATCCCCATTTCACGGGCGACAATCGCGGGGTGACTGAGCATCCCACCACTCTCCGTAATAATCCCAGCGACATGAGCAAAGAAAGGGGTCCATTGTGGGGTTGTCATCGCAGTCACAAGAATGTCCCCAGGGTTTAATTTGACCATCTCTAACATGGAATTGAGAACTTTTACAGGGCCAGTGATCATCCCAGGCGAGGCCGCGCACCCCACGAGCAGCTTGGGGTTTTCGGTGGGGCCGCCAGTTGTCATATACGGGGCATACAGAATATCGACGACAGGGTTGGGGGGAGGCGGGTCATCAGGCATGGCTCCAATAAATGGTGGAGGGGTAAGGTGCTTGAAGGAAGCCAGTTCAGCTTTACGGTGCTTGATAAGGGTTTCCTGCGAAGTAGGGTTTTCGGCCAGCTTGCGAATTTCGGCCAAGTGAAGGTAGAAAACGTCTTCCCGCTGGGTGAGACAGCCCAGAGTTTGGAGTTCGCGCCCGATGGCCAACCCCATTTGGCGGAGCTGATAGTTGGGAGCCAACTCCATCCAATAAGTGTGTTCGTCGAGCATATAGGTCGCTTTCTGGGCATTCGTCAACAAAGTCTCGAATTGCTCAATGATGGGTTGGGGATAAGCAGCTAATTCGGCCCGCACTGCGGCCAGGGCCTGCTCCCCCTGCTGGTGATTTTGGGCAAGTTCAACCTCAAAATCGCGGGCGGCGTGGGCCAGATGGGCCTTTAGGTTGAGGATTACAGGGGTTGGGTCTTCAAGCCATGAAGGTTCTCGTAAAATAAGGATAAACTCACTCTGCTTGCCATGTTGGGCAAGGTAGGCTTGTAAACCGGCAAGGATCTCTTGCCCTGCGGGGGTGTGGGGCAGCTGCTCCAGCACCTCGGCGGGGGAAGCAGTTAGGAACAGTTCATGGCTTGGGGGATGGCGGAGGATTTGGCGGCTCAAATGCCACAACAGCCGATTGCCCCTGACGGCATGGGTTTCGTGGTTGTGGAGCAGATGGTGGGGGGGAATAGCTTCATGCAACCCTAAGTCTTGATAGAACTGTTCAAATTCATGCAGGATAAGGATATCGGTAATTGCTTGGAAGCCATGAAGCTCATACATCTGATTATAGCAGTTAAGTGCTTCAGCGAGGGAGGCCAAAAGTTTAGGTAAGGGCTGATCTAGCTCACAAGCTTCCATTACCGTCAAATGAGCTTTGAACTTAGCTTTCCAAGCTTCTTCCCAAGCCTCGAAGGAGGCCTCTTTGGGCAAGCCTTGGGTCACATGCTGCTTGATGCGCGGCTCGATTTTCGCCGTTTTCAAGGTCTCGAACTCGGTTGGGGTGAGCGCTGGGGTGTTGAAAAGACTCTCATAGTAATAGCCATTGAAAAAGCGTACCTTATATTGCCCGATTTTAAAATACTTGTAGGCCTCACAAAAGCCTTTTGCAACGGCTTCTGTGACAAAATCCTGTTCGATTGGCGCGAATGGTTTGGGCACATAGCCACCGTAGAAAGCCCACAACTGCTGTGCGTCCGCTGGGTCTTGCCAGTGAAGGGGGAAATCCGTCGCTTCGGGAGTGGCCTCGGTTGAATTGGTCATTATGGTTCCTCCAAAGTTCTTAGATTCAGCGCAAGGAAAGGGGAAGGCGATAAAGGGAGTTGAAGGTCGGGGCCTTTTGGCTGGCCTATCCTGAACCTTGGCCGCCAGAAACTAGCGGTTGGGCTTTTTCACCTTCCAGAAGGTGGCCTTCAATTTGCGACAAGGGTTTCCAAGCAGGTTGCATGGCGACCCACAATGCGCCGATCAAGCCAAATTTGTTGATGATGACGATGTGGATCAACCCAAAGTTGAGGAAGAAAACACTGGCCATCCCCACGACCATTGGGGTCAAAGCAACTTTGAACATAAGGTTAATATTGTCATAGAAACTTTGGGCGATGCTAAACAAGGCTGGGAGTTGGGTTAAAGACCCATCCATGAGGACAATTTGGGCCGTATCCGTCGCCACCGTTGAGGCTCCGCGCAAAGAGACCGAAACTTGGGCCTTCCGCAAAGCAATGGAATCGTTAATCCCATCACCAATGTAACAGATAGATTTGCCTTCGCGTTGTAATTGCTCAATCAATTCCGCTTTCTGCTGCGGTAAAGTTTCGGCAAAATAGTGTTCAATCCCCAAATTCTGAGCTAATTGGCGGGTAGGGGTTTCGTTATCGCCAGAAATGATATACATGAACTTAATTTGGGGCAATTGCCGCAACTGCTGAATCACCTGGCGGGCTTCGGGGCGTAAGGCCGCTGCCAGTTCAAGTCCCCCCCACAAGCGTTTGGTCAACGGCCACAAGGATCAAACTATGTGCTTGCTGGCTACATTGCTCAACTTGCTGCCGAACCTCGGCTGAAATGGGCAGCCCTTCCGATTCCATAAAGCGAAAGCTCCCCACGCGAATGATTTGTTGCTCAATCATCACCTGCAAACCATAGCCCACTTTGTAGGTTGCATGCTCAAGTTCTAATAAACTTAATCCCTGTTTGAGGGCCGCCTTCATGATGGCCCGGGCAAGCGGGTGGGTTTGTTTGAACTCAGCGGAGGCCGCATAGCTCAACACCGTTTGGGGCGTGGAGTTTGGCGCAAAGAGGTGAATGTGCATCACTTCAGGTTCGTCTTGGGTCAGAGTTCCCGTTTTATCAAAGACAATCGTATCTACGCTGTGCAAGAGGTCAAGGGAACGGCCATCCTTAAACAAAATCCCTTGTTTAGAAGCAGCCTTAAAATAGTTTAAGGCACTTAATGGCGCGATGACATTCATTTTAGCTTTGAAATGGGCCGAAATGACGGCTAATGACCCATCAACTCCGACGATGGGGAGACTGAGGGCCCCCAAAATGAGTGTTGGTAACACAGTACGGTCGGACAAGTCTTGCGAACGCATTTGCACGGTTGACTTAAAATCTGTTGTCCCATTCAGGATTTGACCGATTCGTGCCACAATCGTGTCCTTCCCGGCCCGCTCGACGCGCAACCTTAGATGCCCCGCCAGAACGACGGTTGAGGCAAAAACGATTTGCCCTTCTTCTCTTTCGACGGGTTGGGCTTCACCTGTTAGCAAGTGTTGGTCAACTGTGGCCATTCCCTTCACCACCGTGCCGTCAGCAGGAATCATCTCACCTGCATGAACTGCGACTAGATCTCCGACCTGCAAAGCTTCAAAGGGGCGCTGAACTTCGATCTCTTCTCCTTCAGGGACTACCCAAACAAAATCGGGATGGACCTTAAAGACATCAATTAGGTCTTTTTGGGTGTTGTCGGTGGCAAGCAGAGTCGCTTTCTCGGAGAGAGCATAGATCAGCAGGGAGAAATTCCCGACCCAGAAATTCCCTGTAGCAATCAAACCCCCTTTAACGAAGAGATACAAGGTATCGGTATTTATCTTGCCCCGCAGCAAATTCTTCAAACCTCTGAGGCACACAGGCATACTCAGAAACGTGAGGGATAGCCCACTGAGGAGATAAAGGGGATAAGAAGTGATGATTCCTAACGTTGAGAGAGCAAACGAAGCTGTTGAGACTAAAAAGAATTGTTGGGTTTGAACCTTGTGTTTGGCGACCAAGGCCGAAGAAGTAATTTCGCCCGTTTTGAGCCAAGCTACAGCCTTGCTTAACAAATTTGGGGAAGGTTTTTCCTCCTTGACTGCGGGAAGAGGCTTGGACTTGGGCGGCTTTAGCCGCGCCATTGATGGCTTAATGGAGCGACTTTTTAGCTTGGTAAACGAGTTAGCTTCAGGAGGAACTAAGGTTTTAAGCAATTTTTGAGGAGGAAAACGCCGAGCTAGACCGTAAACCAACGCGCCACCTAGGGCCATTTCAAGAAACATGGGGTTTTACCTCTTTTGCATAACGGTCAGGACAAGCGGTAGATTATGACTATATTTTAGCTTGTAGATGGCTCTTTTGTCAAGGTAAATTGGGCCGGCGGCCCGCCAGGGTCGCCAGGATGGCAACCAACGGAGGCTAGGCCGCTTGCCTGGCCCGCCCGCAACGTACCGCGCTCCGGTCTGTTTCGCAGGCTAGAAGCCCGCGCTACGGTTCTAAGCTAAAGGTCAAGCATCTTCCAAACCCTCGAAGACCACCACGCCCATGGCCCCTGGGCCGATATGGGTTGTAATGGTGGCCCCAAACTGGACTACATTGACCCTTTCACGCGGAAAGATCGGCTCGACCTTCTCCATTAGCTTCTCAATATCTTCAGGCGTGGTTGCATAGAGCATCGTTACTTCTTGCACGTGGGGGAAGTCTTCAATGAAGGTGTAAAGACCTTCAATGGCTTTGGCTCTGGTCCGCGTCCGCTCGTAGGGTACAATATCTCCATCGTCGAGGAGTAAGAGGGGCTTAATCCGCTGCATCGAACCCAGTGCTGAAGAAGCAAGGGCCAGCTTCCCACTGCGCTCCAGGTATTCTAAGGTATCTACGAAGAAGACCGCATGGGTATGGCGCAGCATCGCGTTAATCAGGTGTTGGACTTCGGCGGGGGTAACCCCTTCTTGTTTAGCTAGACGGGCCGCGGCTAAGACGACCATCCCAAGCCCCATTGAGGCCGACT
>Ga0316611_1000446_pt1 | contig 14215 bp, 13 predicted proteins | sample MIS2016202_MG_FD_207675 | JGI IMG/M metagenome (GOLD analysis project Ga0316611, IMG submission 207675) | Microbial mat bacterial communities from Middle Island sinkhole, Lake Huron, Michigan, United States - MIS.2016.202 | ecosystem: Environmental > Aquatic > Freshwater > Lake > Sediment... | reverse complement strand
GATTTGGACAATATTCGGCATGATGTGAAAACGAAAAAACGCATTTCGGAACTGATCCGTAACATGAAGAATGCCGATTCACCCGCCGACTTGAAAAATGTACGGAAAATCGAAGGATATTCAGATTATTACCGTATAAGGATCGGTGATTACAGGCTGGGTTTCAAAATCACGGGAAACCAGGTTGAACTGATTCGGTTTCTTCACAGAAAAGATATTTACAGAATGTTTCCATGAAATCAGAGTCAGCCGAATCAAATGCCAGCCTTAAAGCTCTGTATCAGATGACGGAGGATACTTTTGTATCAACTCGATGAAGCCATGGCGAACCGGAGTACTCGACTGTTTTTACGGTACGTAGCTCGTTTTTCGAGATGCGTCAATCAATTCGACAGCATCTTGAACTGCTTGCTGACTACTTTGTGATTCAGGATGACGAAGTATGCGTCCGACGGTATCGTTATCAGTGGATGGATCCGACGCAGCAAGTTTTGAAGAAGCGATGGGATAACGCAAAACATTTTTCCGATTTTGCCAAATTTTCCCCATCATATTCATATAGGCAGCGAAACTCAGGTCGTTCCGGGTCGGATATTGAGCATTATCGAACTGATTGATTTGCTTGAGAAAGAACTTTTATGAATCTGCTTATGCCGAATCAATGAGGAAATTCCTACTCTGTAAATACCATTTTTATCCTATTGAGTGTTTTCCGATTATATGAGATAAGCAGAATCAAAAAGAGATGTACATAAGGGAAATCACAGCGCATCAAAAATATAAGGAGAGAATATGAAAGTTGTTATTCTGGCTGGCGGATTAGGAACACGTCTCAGCGAAGAGACTGAAATCAAGCCGAAACCAATGGTTGAAATCGGAGGGAAACCGATCCTTTGGCATATTATGAATATATACTCTCATTACGGATTTAGCGACTTTATCATCTGTCTCGGTTATAAAGGCTATGTGATAAAGGAATACTTTGCCAACTATTTTCTGCATCACTGCGATGTAACTTTTGACTTTACGGATAGCAGTAATCGGATTATACACAATCGCCGAGCCGAACCATGGAGAGTAACACTTGTGGATACAGGTCTTAACACGATGACGGGCGGCAGAATCAGACGAGTCATGGAATATGTAGGAAATGAAACTTTTATGATGACTTATGGGGATGGTGTGGGCGATGTCCGTCTTGACAGACTTCTTGAATTTCATAAACAACATGGTAAATTTGCTACGGTTACATCTGTCCAGCCTTCCGGGCGTTTCGGAGCTCTGGACATAGATGAATCTGACAATGTGTCTTCTTTCCAAGAAAAGCCCAGGGGTGATGGTTCATGGATCAACGGCGGTTTTTTTGTTCTTGAGCCGGAAGCATTTAACTACATTGACGGAGATGAAACTGTCTGGGAAAGGAAGCCTCTTGAGGAACTTGCAAAATCCGGTCAGTTAGCTGCTTTCAAACATGGGGGCTTCTGGAAACCGATGGATACCTTGCGGGATAAGAAAGAATTGGAATCTTTATGGGATACGGGAACTGCACCTTGGAAAGTGTGGAATAAAGGAGCAATCGGCGGCGATGTTTAATTCTATTTATAAAGACAGACGTATATTAATTACCGGTCATACCGGATTTAAAGGATCATGGCTGGCACTCTGGCTCACGGAAATGGGATCCGAAGTTGTCGGATATTCGCTGGAACCTCCTACCTCTCCGAGTCATTTTGAGGTGCTGAATATTCCTATGACGTCAATTATCGGGGATATTCGGGACTTTGAAAAAATATGCGAAATCTTTCGACAGTATCAGCCGGAAATTGTATTTCACATGGCAGCACAGCCATTGGTCAGACATTCTTACAAAGAACCGAAAGAGACTTTTGAAATCAATGTCATGGGAACCATTAATGTTTTTGAGGCATGTAGGAAAACATCTTCGGTCAAAGCAGTTGTCAATATTACAAGTGATAAATGTTATGAAAACAAAGAATGGATATGGGGCTATCGTGAAAATGATCCGATGGGCGGATATGATCCCTATAGCGCATCAAAAGGATGCTCCGAATTAGTAACGACAGCGTATCGGAATTCATTTTTTTATCCTGATCAGTATGGTAAAACTCATCAGATACTTTTGGCAAGTGCCAGATCAGGCAATGTTATCGGCGGAGGGGACTGGGCAGAAGACCGTCTGATTCCTGATATTATGCGAGCGGTAAGTCGAAAGGAAAAAGTATTTATCCGAAATCCCATTGCAACCCGTCCATGGCAGCATGTTTTGGAACCTTTAAGCGGATATTTACATCTCGGACAAAAATTGTCAGAAGGAAAAATGTCTTTTGCACAGGCATGGAATTTCGGACCCGCTGATGAATCTGCGATAACAGTCGAAAATGTAGTTAATCATATAAAACGATTTTGGAATACGATTGATTATGAAATTCAGAATAATCCGGATAATCCTCATGAAGCAGAACTTCTTAAATTGGATTGTTCAAAAGCTCATATTCAATTAGGATGGAAAAGTGTATGGAATAGTCTGACAACATTCAAACGAACAACAGAATGGTATAAAAAATATTATGAACAGGGAACTGTTTCAAGTCTGAACGATCTGAACAGATATATCCGGGATGCACAGGAGAAACAAACCGAATGGGCAATGAAATGAAAACCATACTTATTACAGGTGCGACAGGATTTTTGGGCAGTCATCTGACACATCGTCTTTGGCAGTCATATCGTGTTGTTATTCTTAAAAGAAGTTTTTCTGATACATGGCGAATCAATGATATTTTGAAAAATATCCGGGTTTATAATATTGATTGTGTTGAATTGAAAAGAGTTTTTGAAGAAAATCAGATTGATACTGTTATGCACACTGCAACGAATTACGGAAGGCAGGGAGAAAATGTAAGCGATATAGTCAGGACAAATCTGTTATTCCCTTTACAACTATTTGAATTGGCAATATCTTTCAATGTACATACTTTCTTCAATACAGATACAATAGGTTATAAATATTTGAATGATTATACGCTTTCCAAGAAACAATTTCTTGAATGGCTGAAACAATATTATAATAAAATCAGGGTTATCAACATGAAATTAGAGCATATCTATGGTCCCAAAGATGATGAAAATAAATTTATTACTTTCCTTATTCGCAGAATGATGAGGAATGAAACCATAGACCTGACAGCCGGTGAACAAAAAAGGGATTTTATTTATATTGATGATGTAATACATGCTTTTGTCAAGGTGCTTGAAACAGAATCCTTACATAATGAATATGAAGTGGGAAGCGGAGATTCAATCTCAATAAAAAAATTTGTCCGGCTTATCCACCGATTAACAGAAAGCAGCAGCACCTTGAATTTCGGAGCTTTATCATACAGAGAAAATGAAATCATGGAATCCCATGCGGATATTTCCAAACTGACTGAAATCGGCTGGCAACCCTTTGTTTCATCAGAGGATGGAATAATGCGTATCATAAAGAATGAAAAGGAACATTATGCAAGCCATCAGACAAATTGTTGAGCGAAAAAAAGTTCATTCAATTTTTATTCCTGAAGAATTCGGGGAAAAGGTTGAAGTGATCATCCTGCCTGTCCGACAAAAAGAAGACTATCCGAACTGGCAGTTAATGGCAATGATTCAGGAAGATACAGGATTTGTGTCTGAAATTCTGGCGGATAAAGAAGAGGATGTTTGGAATGAGCTATAACTATTCAGGAAAAATTTTTAAAATCCGGTTTCCTTTTACAGATTTGAGCAGCGAAAAAGCAAGACCTGCTTTAGCCCTGTCTGAACCCGATCATTTCGGAGATATTCAGTTTGTGTTTATCACAACGCAGAAATCCCGATCATTCGGTCAGACATTGGATATACCGGATAATATTCTTCCATTTTCGTCGCTTGTCCATACAGATAAGTTGTTTTTACTGAATAACAGATTGATTATCAAAGAATTGGCTCATGTAAGTACTGATTTTTTTGAATCTGTGCTGAAGAAAATCATATTCAACCATGTTATCTGCTACTATAACAATATTCATCGTCCTTCACAGGATCAGAACTTTATACAGGGAATATCCCGTATTCCTTACGGAGGAAGAATTTATGATGAAAAGGAAATTCTGAATCTGATAGATGCGTCTTTGGAATTCTGGCTGACTTACGGACGATACTCAGAAAAATTTGAAAAAAAATTGGCAGAATATCTGGGAGTCCGATATGCACTGCTGGTAAACTCCGGTTCCTCTGCTAATTTATTGGCATTTATGGCACTGACATCACCCCTTTTGCAAGACCGCCAAATTAAGTGCGGTGATGAAGTGATTACTGTGGCTGCGGGATTTCCTACAACAATTGCGCCTGTTATTCAATATGGCGCAGTTCCGGTGTTTGCGGATATTGAACTTGAAACATTCAATATTGACGTCAGTAAATTGGAAGATGCGTTTTCTTCCCGGACAAAGGCGGTAATGCTGGCTCATACGCTCGGAAATCCGTTTGATATTCAAACAATAAAAGCCTTTTGTGATAAATACGGATTGTGGCTCATTGAGGATAATTGCGATGCCCTCGGATCAACCTATGACGGAAGATTTACAGGAACATGGGGCGATATAGGTACGAGCAGCTTTTATCCACCGCATCATATAACAATGGGAGAAGGGGGATCTGTTTACACAAACAATCAACTTCTTAAAAACATTATTCTTTCCCTTCGGGATTGGGGGAGGGATTGCCGGTGCGACAGCGGAAAGGATGATACCTGCAAAAAACGTTTTTCAGGTCAGTTCGGAACCTTGCCGTTCGGCTATGATCACAAGTATGTGTACAGCCATTTCGGATATAATATGAAAGTTACTGATCTTCAGGCGGCTGTCGGATGTGCACAAATGGAAAAACTGCCTGAATTTGTTCGGAAGAGAAAAGAAAACTTCAATTTTCTTTACGAAGGATTACAAGAACTGGATAAATATTTTATTTTGCCAGAGTCAACGAGAAAGAGTGATCCGAGTTGGTTCGGTTTTCTGATTACGTTGAAGGATAATGTCCCGTTTCAGCGAAATGAACTTGCAACCTATTTGGAATCTCACAATATTCAGACGAGAAATCTTTTTGCAGGAAATATCACACGCCATCCGTGTTTTGACAATTTGCAGGAAGGAAAAGATTACAGGCTTGTCGGAACATTGAAAAATACAGATAAAATCATGAATGACAGCTTATGGGTAGGTGTTTATCCCGGTATGAGTCAGGAAAAGCTGGGATATATGGTTAAAACAATCAGAGAATTTGTCGAGGGGAAAAAATGAAATATCTGATAACAATTTGTATTCCTACATACAATAGAGCTTCTAAAGTAATTAGGTTGCTGAATTTAATTGATGAGTTTTCTTGTCAATTAAAGCTTAAAGTTCTTGTAAGTAATAATGCTTCGCAAGATAACACTATGGATATATTAAACTCTTTTATTCCAAAAAACTTTTCTATAAAAATATTTCATCAAGAAATAAATATAGGATTTGATGGAAATATAAGATTTTTATATCAAAAAGCCGAGACGGAATATGTATGGTTTTTTTCAGATGATGATTTGATGTTCCCTGATGCTATCAAAACAGTTTTGAATATTTTGACCAAAACTAAGCCGGATGTTCTTTTATTTTCATTTGCACAACCAAAAGAATCAAAAGAGTTGACTTTTAATCTTCATGGAGAATTCGTTCAGATTTTTGATCCACAAGAAATCATCAGATATGTTTCAAAGTGTCCCAAGATAAGTATTTTTGTTATGAAAAAAGTTGAATTTGATAAAGACGAGATAAACAAATTAGACACTTTTATTGATTCTGCTTTTTACTTTGAAGTATTATCATACTTTGTATTAAATAAATCAAGCAAACCGATGCTTGTAATCATATCAAAGCAACTAGCACATAGTGATGATGAATTTAGGGTGTTGAATTACAACTCTAGGGTGCTTTTTTATAGATATTTGATATACGACAATCCATTCATATTAAAATATTTTCCATGTTTTTATAAGCAAATGGAGGAAGCGTCATATTACAATTCTTTGCAATTTTGGTATTCTTTTTCAAAAAAAACATTGTTTTATGGGAATGATAATTTTTTTTCAAAAAAAATGTCCACAAATTGGACTCCACCTTTTGATTTGATTTTGTTGTGTAAAAGCCCCGGATATCTAATTCGATATCTGCTTTCATACATTGGTTTTTTTAAAATTATTTTTAAAATTAAAGATTTTTTTAAAATATGAAAGATTTTTTTGTAATTCTAATCGGCAGGGTTTTTCAGGTTCTGGCTTCAATCTTTTCGGTAAAGCTCCTGACAAATATGCTGGATGTTGCTGAGATTGGCAGATATTATCTTCTTTCATCTCTTCTTTCATGGGTTTCTCTTGTTTTTATTAACCCTGTTTCAACATTTATGGGAAGACATTTTATTGAATGGAAAGAGCTGAATACACTTAAGTCCAGATATAAAATCTATTCAAAATATACATTGTTTGTGGCTTTTATATCAGTTTTATTTTTTGCTGTTTGGAATAATTTTTTTGGTTTTGGTGTATCAGTTTCTACACTTTTTCTTGTTTTGATTCTTTTTTTCAATATTGCTGTCGGCGAAATTTGCGCTTTGAGTATTACCGGTCTTAATATTTTTAACAAAAGATATCTTTATGTTTTTTTGACAAATCTTGTTTCATGGGGCGGTATGGGATTGGCTTTTTTGTTTGTTGTTAAATTTTCAAAAAATGCAGAAAATTGGATTATCGGCTTCACAATCGCAAAAATATTGGGAGGAATGATTGCCTTTTTAATATTTTTTAAATTTTTCGGCAAATCAGAAAAAGACAATACATCAAATATGTCTTCTTTTATTGCAGAGATTTTTAAATTTTCATGGCCGCTGGCAATCGGTGTAGGATTATATTGGATTCAAACACAGGGTTATCGCTTTGTTTTTTCAAATATAGCAGGTAAAGAAACGCTTGGTCTTTTTGGGGCGGGTTATGCTGTCGGTTCCGGTCTTTTAACTGCTTATGAACAGGTTTTTAATCAGTATTATCAACCGATATTTTATAAAGAGATTACAACTGATAACAAAGAGTTGCGTATGGCTGCGGTGAGAAGATATGCGGAAAGATTCATCCCTACAGTTATAGTTGTATCATCGGGAATTATTGCATTTTCTTCTGTTCTCATAGTTCTTTTTACTGCCCCGAAATTTGCCGGAGCTTTTGTTGCTGTTATATGGTCTGTTATTATAGAAACTATCAGGATAATACACACCGCTTATTATCAGGCAGCAATTGCTGAGAAGAATAGCTCAATTTTGCTTCTCTCCGGTTTTTCCGGTGCATTGGGTGCAATAGGTTTTATGTTTCTGCTTTCCCGTTTCGGGCTTAACGGAGCAGGGATTGCACTCACTCTTTCGTGGGCTATAATGCTTTGCGTTCAGATGTTCTTGATGAGAAATAAAATGAAAAATATTCTTCCTTTAAAAAAAATATTAAAAACATTATTATTTTCGATTCCGATATTGAGCTTTTTCTTTGTTTTGAAAGCACTTTTTTTATCAAAAAGCTATATTTTATGTAGCTCATCATCAATAATTATTGTTAGTTACGGAGCTTCGCTTGTGATAAACTGCTCAAAAGAGTGGTTGTTTACCCCAAAAGTTCAGGAGAGAAATTTATGAAACAATATCTTAAAATAATGCACCGACGCTTTTGTTTCTTATTCTTTGATCCATTGGAAATTTTTCAAAGATGGTGCAGTATTCCGTATTATCTGAAAAACAGAAAAGAGTATAACCGGTCAAATACGAATTCTCATTTTGATTTTACATGGAAAGAAGCTTTCCCGGTATCTCATGACAGATTTGATAAAGCCGGTTCTGCCAAAGGGCATTATTTTTGGCAGGATTTATGGGCTGCCCAATATCTTTATGACAACAATATTCGGCAGCATACGGATGTAGGCTCAAGACTTGACGGATTTGTGGCGCATATTCTGCCGTTCTGCAAAGCAGCTTATGTTGATATTCGTCCTCTTGACGTTAAAATCAGAAATCTTGAATTCAGACAAGGTTCTGTTTTGCAGATGCCTTTTGAAAATAACTCTGTAAATTCTTTAAGCAGTCTGCATGTTATTGAACATATCGGACTGGGACGTTATGGGGATCCGATTGATCCTGACGGGCATATCAAAGCAGCTAAAGAACTGACCCGTGTGTTGGCAAAAGATGGACATTTGCTGATTGGTGTTCCTGTGGGCAGGGAAAGACTTTGTTTTGATGCACATCGGATATTTGATCCTCAGACTATTACAGATATTTTCAATGAATTGAAACTGGCAGAATTTCATCTGATAGATGATATCGGCGCAAAAATTATCAGAAACGCTTCTTTTGATGAGGCAAGGATTTGTCATTACGGATGCGGATTGTTTGTTTTCAGGAAATAAGGATATGCAATATAAAACAAAAATATCACAGCGTTTGAAAAAGATTCCTTTGCTGGCTAAACTCAATGCTATTGTGAAGCCTTATCTTCAGGAATACTGGGCGGCGAATTCGCTGGCATGGTATCGGCGCAGGGCGGCAGCGCGATGCATTATTCCTCTGAAGGGCGATGATCTTCAGAAAGCATTGCGGAAACGTCTGATGACAAGAGCTTTGGAGCGATTTCCCAAGCCGATGGAAAAGCTTCATATCTTTATAGCTTATTGTGTCAACAATTGGGAATCTGTGCTGCCGAGATCGCTTTATCCTTTTGGAAAAGTAACTGCATTTGATTGGCGGGAACACGGATTCGGCGATGATACCTCGCCGGATTGGCTTGAAAAGCGGGGTAAAATGAATGCTGCAATGCTGAATGCCTTTTATCAGGCAAATCATAAGCAGCCTGTGGATGCGGTTATCGGTTATCTTTCCGGTTTTACCATGGCTCCGCAGACACTTGAAAAAATGACAGACGCAGGAGCAGCGATTTTCAACTTCTGCTTTGATGATAAGCTGAATTTTCCGGGCAAGCTTATAGGCGGACGTTACCCGACACCTGCCGCGCTTGCGTCCGTAGTAGATTTGAATCTTACAAACGCACCGGATTCTGTTGTCAAATATGCAGTGCATGGCGGACTGGCAATGTTCTGGCCCGAAGCAGCTCATCCTGACATTCATAAGCCTTATGACGTGCCTTTCAAGTATGATGTCAGTTTTATCGGAGCTTGTTATGGCTGGCGTCCGGCATTTATTGACAGGCTTCGCAAATACGGAATCCGCGTGGAGTGTTTTGGCAAGGGCTGGTCAAACGGTTCATTATCTGATGAAGAAATGGTGAAATTATATTCCCAAAGCCGGATCAATCTCGGATTTGCAGGCGTAGGGTATTCACGCAGACTGATGTGTCTCAAAGGTCGTGATTTTGAAGTTCCCATGAGCGGCGGATTGTATCTGACACAGGATAACCCCGAACTGAGGCTTGTTTTTGATCTGGGTAGAGAAATTGTTACTTATCAAGATGAAGCAGATTGCGCCCATATTATTTCGGAACTGCTCAGAGATCATAAGCGGGCAGAAGCTATCCGAAACGCGGGACGTGCGCGGTGTCTGAAAGATCACACCTATAAAGCGCGCTGGGAGCAGGTGTTCAGACTTGCAGGAATAATTGAGAACTGAGGAGAAAAAAATGGAAGATTATCGTACACGCATTTATGAAAAGTATGCCACCGAATTTCAGGACGCTACTACAGTTTTTGATTCCGCGGCAGCATCCCGATGGGGCAAAGCTTATGATTACTATTTCAGAGGCTGGATGCCTGAACAGAAATCAGCAGCAATTGCAGACTTAGCCTGCGGCGGCGGAAAACTCTTATATTTCTTCAAACAACGCGGATATACAAAACTTTGCGGCGTGGATATAAGCCCCGAACAGGTTCAGCTTGCAAGACATATTACATCGGAAGTGTATCATGAAAATATTCTGGATTTTCTGAAAGCGCACCCCGATTCGTTTGACCTGATTACAGGGCTGGATATTATCGAACATTTCCATAAGGATGAAGTTCTGAGATTTCTGGATTTATGCTTCGGAGCGTTAAAAGAGGGAGGACGGTTGATTATTCAGACCTCAAATGCTGAAAGTCCTTTGGGAGCAACGGACAGATACGGAGACTTGACACATGAACTGAGTTTTACGCCCAGAATTCTTACAAAACTTCTTCAAATGTGCAGGCTCAGAGATACAGAAGCCCGTGAACAAGGTCCTGTCCCCAGAGGTTACAGTCTTAAATCTTCTGTTCGTTATGCTATATGGCAGGGTATTCGTGCCGGATTGAAACTTTGGAATATTGCAGAAACAGGCGGAACAGGCAGCGGCGTATTTACCCGGATTTTTCTGATTAGCGGGGGAAAAGTATGAAAAACTCATTAAGAATTCTTTATGTGGGTCCGATGTGGGAAGGCGGAACATGCTTGCAACGCATGAAAGTTCTCAGAGAATTTGGGCATAATATCGTTGAGATTGACACTCAGCCTGAGCAGGTACGCCTTGCTGAAAAGAGTTTGTTTTACCGAATCAGAGGAAAACTCTTCAGATCGGGGTTGAATATGTTCGGGCTGCCCGATCTTGCAGGAGTAAATTCACAGATTGCCGAGATCACAAAAAAATCTCAGGGTTGGAATATTCTTTGGATTGATAAAGTTCTGACCATTGAAGCGCAAACGCTGAATCAGGTTAAAGCAGCCTGTCCGAAATGTATCATTGTCGGATATTCGCCGGATGATATGTTTGCCAGACACAATCAATCACGGCAGTTTTTACAATCTTTACCTATATATGACATTTATTTCACTACCAAATCTTACGGGGTTGCAGAACTGAAATCGCTCGGCTGTAAGAGAGCGGAATTTATCGGAAACGCTTATGATCCGAATACGCATAAACCTGTTCCTGTCAGTGATGAAGAACGAAAAAAACTCGGAGGAGGAGCGGGCTTTATCGGACAGTGGGAACCTGAACGCGCCGCTTCAATGCTGAAAATGGCAAAAGCGGGAATTCCTGTAAGGATTTGGGGATATACTTGGGAAAAATTCAAAGAGCGGCACCACAATCTGATTCTTGAAAACCGACCGCTTTGGGGACAGGATTATGCAAAGGCAATCTGCGCGTTTGACATCAATCTCACTTTTCTGAGAAAAATCAACAGAGATTTGCAGACAAGCAGAAGTATTGAAATTCCGGCTTGCGGCGCATTCATGCTTGCGGAGCGGACTGATGAACATCTTGCTTTATTTGAAGAAGGCAAAGAAGCCGGGTTTTTCGGTTCAGATGAGGAACTGGTTGACAAAGTCAGATACTATCTGGCTCATCCTGAAGAACGCAAATGCATTGCCGCAGCCGGGAGAGAAAGATGCCTGAAAAGCGGATACAGTTATCAGGATCGGCTGAAACAGATGCTTAACGCTATTGAATCTTTAATGTAATAACACGGAGGCGTATCATGCAGCGTTGGTATTATCTTTTGCTATCAAATGTTATCTGTCTCGGTATAGTTCTGATTATACCGAGCGAGTCTCTGATTCTGCGTACTTTCGGTGCTGTTATCCCAGCCGTAGTGGGCATTTGGGTATATATTTTTCTCAAATATGGAAAATATCCGCCCTTACAAGTGGAAGTGCTTATGTCAGTCGGAGTTACGGTTCAATTTTTACTTCCGTCATTGTATTTATGCAGCATAACAGCGCCTCCTGAATATTTGGCATCATCTCTTCAATATTTGGCTTATTATCCTGATGTGGCTTATGCAGTTTTATTGGGGCAGAGTCTGTTTTTTATCGGCTATCAGCTTTTTGACGGAAAAATAGAAAGAAGGTATGAAGATTCTGAAATCACAAGCCCATTGATGTTTATTCAGATATTCTTTCCTTTTATTGCGGCAGTCTGGCTGTCCAGAATCATTATTCTGGCGACCGGCAGTTATTATACCATCGGAGCGCAGTCGGATTTTATGTATAAAAATCCATGGCATTCCATAATAGCTCAGATCAGTTATACAGGCTTTGTAATTATCGGAGGAATATGGATATTGGCGTGGAAATCCATGAAAAAAGGTATGGGCAAATTATGGCTGCAATCAGCATTGATAATAAGCATTGTCGAATTGGCTTGGTATCTTCCTTCCGGAGGCAGAGAACCGGTTCTGGCTGCGGGCGTTGCCATCATATTTTCTTATATATTTGTTGAGAAGAAGATTCCTTATAAATGGATAGCTATAGGAGCCTGTATTTCAACAATTATAGTTACGGGAATGGATTTTTACCGTTATTCCATAGGCGGTATTGCTTCAAAAGTAGATACGGTAAGATTGGATGAAATAAGAGAGGCGGTTTCCGTGTCTCAGCATGGCTTTCTTGAAGAATGGATCAGCGGTGAATGGCTCATAAGAGCAATAAGCAGGCTTGCAGACGCCCGGTCGGTCGCGGTTATTTTGGAGGGGGTGCCGAAAAAAGTTCAATATCTTAAAGGTGATACCTATCTCAAGATTCCTTTTATTTTTGTGCCGCGTTTTCTGTATCCTGATAAACCCGCGGCAATTTTAGCAATCAATGAATGGTTTTTACAAAATGAAGGCGGATCGTCTCCGACAACCCTTATCGGCGAAGCTTATCTGAATTTCGGATGGCTGGGTATTTTTTTTGTTATGCCTATTATGGGCATAATTTCTATCATCTATGATAAAACATTTGAAAAACATCTTAATGATACGGTATGGTCTGCTGTTTATGTGGGCTTTGCCGTTACAATTGTTCGGCTACATGTACAGCCTGTGGCAATATGGCTGGGTGTATTTATGAAAGCAGTAATACTCGCCATAATTCTGAGACTTTGGCAGCGAATCATCGTATTAAAGCGTACTGCTCCGCATATTAAAGGTTAGGATTAAACATGAAAATTCTGATATTTCATACCGGTTCGTTGGGCGATACGCTGATTTCCATACCGGCTTTCCGGATAATCAGGGAATATTTCAGAAATGCCCATATTACCTTGTTGTCAGACAGACATAAAGGCAAAAATTATGTTCAGGCAAAGGAAGTTTTGGAAGGTTCGGGCTTGGTGGATGATTATCTTTTTTATACCTTGGATTCATCTCCGGTTGGCAAAATCCTTAAGCCTTTGGAAATGCTGAAACTTCTTTTCAGAATTCGGAAACAGGGATTTCATACTCTGATATATCTTCAGAGATCGTTCAGAAAGAATAATGCCATCAGGCGGGATGTTGCTTTTTTCAAATCGGCAGGCATAAAAAGGCTGATCGGATATAAAGGGTTTGATCTGTTTCCAGCGAAATTTGCCGGACATCCGCTTCCAATGCTTCCTCATCAGTCAGATCAGATGCTGAGGCGTCTTGCGCTTTCGGGGATTCCTGTCCCTCCTCCCGGGCATGGAAAAACGGATTTGAACATTGATATTGCTGAAAAAGAATTTGTCAGACAGTGGATTACAGGACTTCCTTCTGATGGTAAAAGACAGTGGATTGCGGTGGGACCCGGTTCCAAAATGCCATCCAAAGTATGGCCCCCTGAAAGATATGCGGAAGTTGTTGCTCATCTGATTGAAAAGTATGATATTTGGCCCGTGATTTTCGGGGGACCCGAAGATAAGAAAGCCGGAGAAAGATTGATCAGAGAATGGGGACGGGGATATATAGCGGCTGGCAGATTGAATATCCGGCAGGGGATAGCTGCGATGAAGAATTGTGTGATGTATCTCGGAAATGATACCGGAACACTGCACATGGCTGTTACAGCAGGAATTCCCTGCATTGGCATTTATTCATCGCGGGATTATCCGGGAAACTGGTATCCTTACGGAAATGGACACATTGTGTTTCGCAAACCCGTTGAATGCGAAGGCTGTATGCTTGAAAACTGTGTCGAACAAAAAATGCGGTGTATTCTGTCTATCGGTGCTGAAGAAGTTTATGAAGCTGCTGATAAGTTTCTTCTGAGTCTTTGAATTTTATGAATTGAAATGTTACTATAGACCTTCTCAAATGAATTGATACTGTTTTCACCTATTCTTTATCATCCGTCTTTAAATCTTCTGTCCAAAAATCATCTTCGATTTTTCTCACTTTCAAAATAATTTCTGTGCATGTCTTTG
>Ga0316611_1000442_pt1 | contig 14283 bp, 14 predicted proteins | sample MIS2016202_MG_FD_207675 | JGI IMG/M metagenome (GOLD analysis project Ga0316611, IMG submission 207675) | Microbial mat bacterial communities from Middle Island sinkhole, Lake Huron, Michigan, United States - MIS.2016.202 | ecosystem: Environmental > Aquatic > Freshwater > Lake > Sediment... | reverse complement strand
TATATTCACAGGCGACTTGCTTTCGGATGTTTTTAAAAGATTTTTAACCACGAAAGGCACCAAATACACGAAACTTTGAGAGCATGGAAACTAAAATCTTCTGTGCATTTTTTTCGTGTGTTTCGTGCGTTTCGTAGTTCATTCTTCTCTTTTCTCTTCCCTTGTCGCTTGCCACTTGTCCCTTCCTCCCTTGGCACTGGCTTCGCCAGATTAGGATTAAATCCCTTTGGGGTTGAAGAAATAGTCTGCCTCAGCCGGATACTGCCTAACTCATTTTAAATCACACTTGGGTCAGCCTTTGATTGTCCCGGAAAGGAGCCCCCTCATGAATATGCGCATGAAAAATAAAAAGCCGATCACGAGCGGGAGTGACGCCATGAGGTAGGCAGCCATGATTTCTCCCCACTGTTTGACATATTCGCCGTCTAGGTGCGCGAGCGCGACAGGGAGCGTCAAAAGCGCGGGATCGCGGATGATGATCCAAGGCAGGATTAGCTCATTCCAAAAATGGAGGAACTGCATGAGGATAACCGTGCTAATAACTGGGCCGCTCATGGGTAGGAAAATATGTCGTATCTGATCCCAGTGTCCCGCCCCGTCTATCTCAGCGGCTTCGAATGCGTCGCGTGGCATCTCCTCTATGAAATGGCATAGAATAATAACGGCTCCAGCCTGCGCACTCACGCTCGTGCAAAGGATGACGGTGCCAAGCTGGTTCATGAGGTTCATCTGTTGGATGAGGTGGAAAAGGTTCATGACCGATGCCGTGGTGCCTGGCATGAACATCGTGGCCACGATCAGGGCATATATCAGCCCGCGCCCCGGAAAACGGTAGCGTGCCAGTGCGTAACTGGCTGCCAATATGATGGCAAGGCTCAGTATCGTCCCCACGACCGATACGAAAACGGTATTCAAAATGCTGCTGAAAATCAGGCGAAAACCATTCTCCCAATTTTTCCAGCACCATTCGTTGGGCGGATCAAAAAACCATGGGTTAGCAGCAAGCTGGCGATTTGTTTTAAAGCTGATGGCCACCATCATGAAAAGGGGGTAGAAACTCATCAGAAGCAGGAATCCTAGAACCAAGTATTTAAGGCTCCTTTGAAGCACTTGCACGGTTTTATCCCACACGATTTTTTTCCTAGGTTTAAGTCCCTTACCGCTCAAATCCTGCTCATTATGCGCAACATTTTTTTCGCAGTTTAAATTCTTTGCATTTTTCTTTTTCTCTTCCCTTGCCACTTGTCCCTTCATCCCTTGGCACAGGCTTCGCCTGTTTAGGTCATGACAGGTGTCATCCAGCTCATTTTTGGAGTGCTTTGGGCGGGCCAAGAATTTCGCTCAGTAAAACGGCTTGGCGCAACCGTGTTTTGTCGCGTAGGAGTTCCGCTAGGTTGGAAGAAGATGTCGTGCAAGTGGAGGCGGATTTTTTGGGAGCAATTTTCCACGAAAAAGTGGGCGGCTTTATTGAGGGAGACCCCAGTTGGTTGGGCGGCATTGGAGCAGCCATAATAGCTGGGCGGGAGTAAGCCTGATGCGGTGTTTTCGCTGTCTCTGGAAGCACTGGGACTTGAAGAATGACTGGGGGTGGCACTGCTTCTGGCAGAGGTGCATGTGGCACTTGTGTTGGCGGGGCGCCGAGCGCGTCCATGAAATCGCGGAGCAGTTCTTCAGTATCTTTTTCTTTTTTGGCGGCTTCCTGCGGTGTTGGATTATAGTCGGGGATTTGCTCTTCGTGTTGCGGCACTGTTGCAGGGTCGCGGGTTGGGTGTTTTTTCATCCTCTCACGCAGCGTGGCCCATAGCTGAGCCAACGCCGCGATAATGAAGACTAGCAACCCGACCAACTCATCCAACGGAAGGTTATCCATGCCGTGTAATCCGAAATACTGTTATTCGTCTGCGCTCGGAGCGTTTTTTTCGTTGCCTGCTATCGAGGAGCGCATCTGTGTGTCAGCTTGTATGTTCTGTATGCGCTGGTAATCCATGATTCCCATGCGCCCGTTGCGAAAGGCATCAGCCATCGCCTGCGGAATCTGTGCTTCGGCTTCCACCACTTTTGCTCGCATCTCTTGGACGCGGGCTTTCATTTCTTGTTCAACAGCGACGGCTGCGGCTCTACGCACTTCTGCTTTGGCTTGAGCCACATGCTTGTCGGCCTCGGCCTGTTCAGCCTGTAGTTTGGCACCGATATTTTCGCCGATATCAACATCAGCGATGTCTATCGAAAGAATTTCGAAGGCCGTGCCAGAATCAAGACCTTTGGCCAACACAGTCTTAGAAATGCGGTCTGGGTTTTCGAGCACTGCTTTGTAGCTGTCGGATGAGCCGATGGTTGTCACGATGCCTTCGCCGACGCGGGCGATGATTGTCTCTTCGGTCGCGCCGCCTACGAAACGGTCTAGATTCGTGCGCACAGTCACGCGAGCTTTGACTTTCACCGTGATGCCGTCCTTGGCTATGCCGTCAATAGTTGTTCGTTCTGAGCTGGAAGCTGGGCAGTCAATAACTTTCGGATTCACACTGGTCTGGACAGCTTCGATGACGCTTTTGTTTGTTCCTTTTACCGCGAGGTCTATGGCGCAGGCGCGGTCAAATTCTAAGAAGATGCCCGCCTTTTTCGCTGCGATGAGCGCGGCGATCACTTGATAAATATTACCGCCGGCTAGGTAGTGTGCCTCTAGCGGGTCACTGCCTATTTGGATGCCCGCTTTTACTGCCATGATGCGGTTATCTACAATCATGCCGACGGGGACTTTTCTGAGGCGCATGCCGATCATGCTGAGGATGCTGACAGGTGCTTTGGCCACGATGGCGCGGATCCAAATGCCGAAAAAGTTCAGCATGATTATGACTATGACGAGTGCGATTACCGATATGATGGCAAAGCCTATCAAAGCTAGGGAGCCTGCGGTGTTGGATGCATCCTCTGCTTGCAGAAGCAGTGGCAGTATTGTTGTATTCATATAGTTTTCCCTTCTTTCTTGTTTATTCTGTGGCGCGGACAATTATCCGCATTCCATCTTTTTTCAAAACTCTAATCTTTTGTCCGGCATCAATCAAGCTTCCTTCTGCAACGACATCGCACCGTTTCCCGCCGATACGCGCCGTGCCGCTTGGTCGGAGCGGCGTAATGGCTTCGCCCTCCATGCCTTCCATGCCGTCTGGGGCGGCGGTGGCGCAGCCGTCGCTTTCACTTTCAAGCAGGAGTTTTCTACCAGGCCCAATGCGTGGAAAATATTTCATCCAAAAAAGCACAAGCAAAACCCCGCTTGCCATAGTGCCCGTGAGCGTCCAGAGCCCACCCACCATCCCGAGTTGTACGAACGATACAAGTATGGCCGACAGCAGACAAAAAATGCCGCACACGCCCAAGATCATGCCTGGCAAAAACATTTCCAGAACAACCATTATAAAACCCGCAATCAAGAGCCCGATCATCCATCCCATAAAATATTCCCAGTAAAGTTTAAACTTTTTCCACTGTGATTTTTGTGCCTTCTACAGAGATAATTTTAACGCCCTCGCCTTTTTCGATAAACTCGTTGTCCGTCATCACATCCTCCAGCCTCTCGCCAAAAATGGCTCTGCCGCTGGGGCGCAGCGGGGAGTCCGCCACGCCGATTTCGCCCGTGCGCGAGAGCGTGGCTGGTATCCCGTCACGGACAGCCTCCTGCAGGACTAGGCTTTGGAAAAGTTTACTTTCAGGAAGGATGCGTGCCATAAGGCCAATGACTACTACACTCCCAGCCACGGCCAGCGAAAGGTTCATTATCGGGAGCTGCAACTGCGGCATAGACGGGATCGCTGGATCAGATGGATAATGATCCACCATCGCCATCAGCAGCGAGACGATGACTAGCGCGAACCCCGACAGACCCAAGACGATGGTGCCAGGGAAAAAGAGGAGTTCTAGCAGGACTAGGCCGACGCCCAGCACGAAAAGCATAGCGGCCTCGTGCCCCGAAAAGCCCGCGATGTAATGGCCGAAAAAGAAAAATAGCAGGCAAACACCGCCAAAAATTCCAGGCAACCCGAAGCCGGGCGTTTTGAACTCCACATATATTCCCACAATACCAGCGAGCATCAGTATTGGGGAAATTTTGACTATCCATCTAGCCAGCCGTTCGAAGCCCGTCTCTTCAATTTTGACTATTTCAGCCTGTGCAAGCCCAGCGCGAGCAAGCATCTCATCCATGGAAGCCACCGTCCCGGCGGAAAGGAGCGGCTTCGGTGGTTTGCCGTAGGAAGTTTCGGCTTCTTTGGATGTGAGTGTCAGGATTTTTCCTTTCGGCATTATTTCGATGCCGTTCAGATTCAGCCCTTGGTCTTTGTCAATCATGGCTTCAAAAACAGCCGTGTTGTGCCCCTGTTCTTCTGCCGCAGCCCGCACCAGTCCGCGCACGGCGGAAGTCATTTTTTCCTCTGTAGATTTTGGCATTTCCTGCCCAGTCATCAGGATGGGTGTGGCCGCCCCGATCACCGAGCCAGGCGTCATGTAAATGTATTTGGTCGCGGCGGCGATGAACGCCCCGGCGGAAAACGCCTTGCTCTCGACTAGCGTATAAGTCTGCCCCTTTTTTTCAAATTTTCGGACGATGTTGATGATGTCCGTGGCCGTGTCGAGGCGTCCGCCGTCGGTGTTCATGTGCAGCACGAGCGCGTCGGCGTTGCGCCGCGATGCCTCTTTAACCCCGCGCCTGATTATGTAAGCCAAGGCAGGCTCGATGTCGCCATCCACGGGGACAATGACAACGCACTTTTTCGTCGCTGCTGTTTGAGCTGCTTCCGCATCTGAAAGCACCGCGAAAAAAAACAGCGCGGACACCAGCGCGAGCGCAATCACGCGGACTGCGGCTGACGCAGAGAAATTGTGTTCAGGTCGAAGCATAATAGCGTTTCGGGACACCTTGGTCCGGGTAGAGCGAGCGGTATGTGATAGCACGAAGCCCGATGATAGCGGCTATGCCGAGTATATCTTTGACGGTGGCTCCGCGCGAAATGTCGGCGGCAGGCTTAGAAATACCCATGAGCAGATGCCCGTAAGCCTCGCACCCAGTGAGCCGTTGGACAAGTTTAGCCGCAATGTTGCCCGAATTCAAATCTGGGAAAACCAAAACATTGGCTTTGCCCGCCACAGGGCTATCTGGTGCTTTGGATTTACCCACAACCGCATCAAGTGCGGCGTCCACCTGTAACTCGCCGTCAATTTCAATATCTATAAGGCGGTCTTGAGCCATTTTTTTGGCGAGAGCCGTGGCCGCCACGATTTTTTCTGTCTGCTTCGTCTGGATGCTGCCCCTCGTCGAGTATGAGAGCATGGCCACGAACGGCTTATTGCCCGTGGACTGCCGATAAGCCAGTGCCGTCTCGACCGCGATAGATGCAAGCTGTTCGAAAGTCGGCTCTGGAATGATGCCAGTGTCCGCCATAAAAAAGAGGCCGTTATCCCCGTATGTAGTCTGGTGAAGTTGCATCACCATGCAGCTCGAAATAGTGGAAAAACCTTCCAACGGCTTGACCACGCTAAAGAGTGGGCGGAGTATCTGTGCCGACGAAGTTTGTGCGCCCGTCACCAGTCCGTCGGCCTGCCCGTATTGGAGCATCATGGCGGCGAAATAGTTCGGGTTTACAAGCATCTTGCGTGCATCTTCGCGATCCATCTCTTTGAATTTTGGCAGTCGCAACAAAAGATCAATGAAACCGCTCAAGTCATCTGCTGTTTCGGGGTTGATTACTTTGATGCGGGATGCGTTGATGCCCCATTGGGCAGCCACGGCCTGCACCTCGTCCTTGTTGCCCAGCAAAATGGCAGGCCCAAGCTTGTGCCGAATATATTCGGACGCCGCCTCAATTATGCGCGGGTCTTTCCCTTCCGGGAAAACGATCCGCTTGGGATGCCGCGCCAATTTTTCAAAAACAGTATCAATGAACATAGTCTCTTTCTCCTTCAGTAGCGTTTCATCACTGGATCCATCTCCACCGCCCAAGTGTCAATACCGCCTTCCAAACTAAAAACTTTAGAGTAGCCTTGGTAGTGCAGATATTGCAGGGCACGCATGGATCTAGTCCCGTGGTGGCAGTATAGCACGACCGTTTCGTGGTCGCCGAGGGTCTCCGGTGCTTTTTCCGGAAACTGGCTCATCGGGATAAGTTCTGCTCCATTTATATGGCATAAATCGTATTCTCCCGGCTCCCTGACATCAATCAGGCGCATCGGCTTGCCCGCATCCATAGCGGCTTTCAATTCCTTGGCCGTGATCCTGCTCACGGCTTAAAAGTAGGGGATGCAGGGCTGTAAAGGCAACCCTAATCCGCTCATGATTTTTTAACGCGTGGCAAATGAAAAAGAAAAGTTGAAAATTGACAAAAACAAATACGCAGAGAACATCTTGCAGTATGAATATTAAATCTTACATCTCCACCCCCCCCATGTACATAAAATAGCACTGTTTTCCCGTAAGGCTGTGCTGTGCGGGTTTTGCGTAGCCGCATTTTCTGCTCTACAAGCCACTGCGCCAGCTCAAGAGACGGTGACGACGCTGGCCGAGCTTCCAAAAATCTTCCCTTCGTAATTCGTGATTCCTTGTTCATTATTCGATATTCGACTCTTCCTGTTAGCTGTTAACTTCTTCACCTCCGTGTAAACACAAGAAAAACAACTTTTTCGCCTTGAAGAGATTGCGTTAAAAGCGAAAGTCATCAGGCTAATCACAATATGGACGGACAAGAAAAAAAACTGCTCATCATCGGCTGCGGCTATGTTGGAAAAGCACTCGGAAGCCACTTTTTCAAAAAAGGTTGGAGCGTGACCGGATGGGCTCGCGCCCAAGAATCCGTCTCAGGTCTGGCATCACTGGGCATAGAACCGCACATAGGCGATGTGGCCGACGAACGCGATTGGCGCGGTATCTCGCCCGACTTTGATCAAGTGGTTTATTGCGCGGCCACGGGCGGGGGAGGGGCGGCATCTTATGGGCGGGTTTACCTCAAAGGCCTCTCTCTCGCAGACGCTTTTTTCCCGAAAAATGTCCCGCTCCTGTACACATCGTCCACATCGGTTTACGCGCAGGATGGCGGGGAATGGGTCACGGAAGATTCACCTTCCGAACCCGCGTCAGAAACGGGGCGCATCCTAGTAGAGACAGAAAAAGTGGTTCTAGCTCGCAATGGGACGGTGGCTCGGCTCGGAGCCATCTATGGGCCAGGGCGCTCCGCTCTGCTAAACCAGTTTTTCGCAGGCTCGCCGCCGTCCGGCAATCCAGACGGCTGGGTCAACCAGATATACCGCGACGACATCATTGGAGCCATTGAGTTTCTCATGGAGAGAGCGCAGACGGGTATCGTAAATGTTTGCGACAGCGAACCCGTAAGGCGCATAGAACTCTGCAAATGGTTTTCCGAAAGGCTGAAAATGCCCATGCCGATGGCTGGCGGAGTTCCCGCGCCAGGCGGGCGCGACCGAGGCAACAAACGCGTGGCCAATACGCGTCTAGTGGGCTTGGGCTGGAACCCGCGCTTCCCATCTTTCCGTGAAGGATATGAGGCCGTTTTGAAATGCGGGTTCTGAACCAAGATTGCGCATCTGCGGTCGCCACTGCCGACAGTCCTAACATCCTGTCCCTCTCAAAATTTGAAAAAATCCTGCTTACTGGGATCGTTTGATGCACCAGCACGCATGGGCGGACTTTTTTTAGGTTTGATCTTTTGTTTTGGTGCAGGGAATGGGCGCGACCATACATCAATTATGTCTTGCAGGTCTTTTAAAATTTCCCGCTGGCTCGTCAAGTCAGCCTCCATGTTTTTGCGGATTTTATTTTTGAATGAATCACTATCCTTATTTTGGGAAAAATTCCATGCCACATTACGCTTGGCTTGCCAGACGCTCTGCTGAATGGTTTTCAAAGACCGTTGCAGTTCATCAATCACTGAGAGCATCTGCCCGAGCGATGTTTTGCCGCTAGTCGTATCTGTTCGCATATCCAGCATTGCCATAATCGTCTCAAGCCGGCTCAGGTTCTTGGAAGCATAGGCTTCTTGGACATCGTGCCAGAGTGCTGTTACTGTCGCGTCACCATCGGCTCGTGTGTCTGGGTGAAGGCGGCGAACCAAAGTGCGGTAGATTTCCTTAATCCGTGCGTCTTCGCTGGTGATTTTGCTGTGTGAACTTCCACCTTTAGAAGGAGCTTCATTAGGTTCACTCCCCAATAAATCATTTTCAAATTGGGCAAACATCATTTCGTATAGATGCTTTGGCATGGTGCGTGGGTCTAGCCCCATGACTAATTTTATAAAATCCTCGAACATCGCCTTTCGCTGTTCAGGTGTGGTTCCACGCCCGATATGTTCGAACGGGTTGAAATCATCGCAATCATCCTCTTCGTAATCACCATCATCTTCACATTCACGATCTGAGGCAGAGTTATTATCGGAATCATTTTTCTCATCTGGATTTTGGCGTTGTCTCATCACTTCCGCATAGGCTTGGCGTGGGTCGTAATGCTCGCCGTAGGCCATCTCGTATTCAACCTCATCAATCAACATCTCTTTTTCTTGGATCAGTTGTTCATTATTGCGATATTCCGTAAGCATGACGCCAAAAGTTGCAGAGATCCACTGCGAGTATGCTGGGCGTTCTTCTTTTTCAAACTTCCGCAATTCTTCCCGTGCTTTATCCAACTTCGCTACGGCCTTCGAGTATTCTGTAGCGGCCTTTTTTCGTAAGGGTGCATCATCCAGCGGCACGATGCTGCGATGCTGGTGCAACTTGGAATATTTTTCAAACTTCGGGCTTTTCGCTTTATTGCGAGCAATCTTTCGTTTCATGGAATGGGATTCAATTAGTCCGATGTATTGCAAAAGCAAGTCATAAACGAGATGACCCCAGATAAAAACACAAAGATTTTTCTAAGAAAAAGAGTTTTCATCCGTTTTACTTATAGAAACTTATTTTTTGCGCAAAAAATGAAAGGCTGATCATGAACGATGTGGAGAGCGATAGATGGATAACTGCGGCGGTGAGGAAGTACTCCGAGCCGTTAACGCTTTATGCTTTGCATATGACGGGCGACATCCATCTCGCACGAGATGTTGTGCAAGAGGCGTTCATAAAACTGTGTTCACAAAACGAAAAGAAAGTCGGGGAACGGACTAGGGAATGGCTCTATACGGTCTGCCGTCACAGGGCACTGGATTATATTAGAAAGGGAAAACGGATGACTTCATTGGATTCAAGACATGATGAGGTGGAGGGTGACGGAAATGTAGAGAACCACGGCGTAGAAAATGAAAACCGGATTTTGCAGGCCGTTAATAATTTGCCGAATAACCAGAAAGAAGTGATACGGCTTAAATTTTTGCATGGCCAATCTTACAAGGAAATAAGCCGTGTCACGGGCTTATCCGAAAGCAATGTGGGATTTCTTATCCATACAGGAATACAAACGCTGCGGGCGCAATGGAAAACGCTTGCCGCACAATAAAGGAGACAAAACTATGATAGCTAATGATCTTCAAATTAAACTGACAGCCTACGCACTCGGCGAACTGGACGAAAAAGAACGGGCATCAACCGAAACTCTATTGGGCGAGAATGAAGAAGCTCGCAAGTTCGTTGCGGAAGTGCGTTCGATAGGTGCAGAACTGACAACGGCACTCCAATCCGAAGAGTCCCCCGGCCTCTCGCCCGCTCAGGAGCAGGAGATTTTCCGCCGCGCAAGAGCCAGGCAGGAAAAGAAAGGTTGGCTGGCGGCTCTTCCTGCTTGGAACTGGGGGTGGGGCGTGGGGGTGGCCGCAGCTCTAGTTTTACTCGGCTCTATGCTCGCATTTCCGCTGATGCGCGGTGGTGTGGTGCCTCAGCAAACCGAATCAATAGCGACATCTTCAGAGGTGTCAGAAAATTCTGTTGCCGATGAAAAAGTATTGGCTGCAAATGAATGTAAAACGGAGATCATCAAAGAGATTAAAAGTGATGCGGTTTGCGCATCAACACCTGTGTGTGCTGACCAATACCTGAGTGGATATGCCAGCCATCGGGGCGACCAGTCAAAACAGATCACTCTCGCGAAGAAAGAGAAAATGGCAATGCGTATGCGCGCTGAAGGCGGGGCGATGCTAGATGAATCCGTGTGTCGCCGAGGTGAGGATGTTAGTCACTTTGTTGCCGGAGCGAAAAGACAAAGAGCGCTAAATACGCCTGCTGATAGTGGCGTAATGTGTTTGGGATTTATGGCTTGCAGTCCAGCAGTGCCCAACAGCCGAGAGAGTTATCAATCCATCCAAGAAAATCCCTTTTGCGCCGTCAAAGATGAACCGCTCTCTACATTTTCTATAGATGTGGATACAGCATCGTATTCGAATGTGCGGCGCTACTTGGAATGTGGGAGCAAGCCGCCTGCTGATGCTGTGCGCATTGAAGAGCTTATAAACTATTTCTCTTATCAATACGACAAAACCGAAGGCGATGAACCGTTTTCTGTAAATATGGAGGTTGCCCCTGCACCTTGGAATCCAGAGCATTATCTGGCACGCATCGGACTTAAAGGGCGGGAGGTGAGCGTGCAAAACCGGCCTGCGGCCAATCTAGTGTTTCTTGTTGATGTCTCAGGTTCAATGGATCACCCCAACAAATTGCCGCTGGTCAAAGAGTCATTATTAAAACTTTTAGAAAGCCTGAAAAAAGAGGATCGCGTAGCGATTGTAGTTTATGCAGGTGCCAGCGGCATGGTCTTACCGTCCACTGAAGTGACGCACAGTAACAAAGCTAAAATTGCAGAAGCCATCCAAAACCTCACACCGGGCGGCTCAACCAACGGCGAGGCGGGAATACAGTTGGCTTACGATATCGCCAAAGCCAATTTAATCGAAAGCGGCGTCAATCGCGTGATCTTGGCTACGGACGGAGATTTTAATGTGGGTGTTAGTGATGACGGCGGGCTGGTGCGCCTCGTGGAAGAAAAGGCTAAAAGCAAAATATTTCTGACCGTTCTCGGCTACGGCACAGGGAATCTAAACGACTCTATGATGGAGCAGATATCTGGGCGCGGCAACGGCAACTACGCATATATTGATTCGATGAAGGAGGCCAAAAAAGCACTAGGCTCACAAGTTATGGGAACGCTGGTAACGATCGCCAAAGATGTGAAAATACAGGTCGAATTCAACCCCGCGCATGTGGCTGGGCACAGGTTGATAGGCTACGAAAATCGGATATTGGCGGCACGCGATTTCAATAATGACAAAAAAGATGCCGGGGAAATCGGGAGTGGTCATGCGGTCACGGCACTCTACGAACTGGTTCCAGTTGGTAAAAAGCTGGATGTTGCCAGCGTAGATGAGTTGCGCTATCAGCAAGAAAAAAAGCCGACATCACCTTCCGCAACAGATAAAGTGGCGTGGAACGATGAACTCATGCTGGTGAAGCTGCGCCACAAAAAGCCAGATGGCGATGTGAGCAGCCTCACGACAAAAGCGGTAAAAACTAGCGAGATAAAAAAACAGTTGGGCGGCGACATGAGTTTCGTGTCGGGTGTGGCACAGTTTGGGATGTTGCTCCGCAATAGCGAATATAAGGGAAAAGCGACATGGGACAACACACTTGACCTAGTGGAAAATGGACTGAAAAACGATCCCGAAGGATGGAGAAAAGAATTCTTGGAACTCGTGCGTAAAGCAAAAAAGATAGATCAGTGATGCAGTTGAGCTATTCTGACAGGAGCGAAGCTCATCTTAAAATACCGGCATAGAGCGGCGGCGTCTCGCCGACGAAATCTGAAGATGCAGGCAAGGATGCCCGCACCACAAAACGAAACGGGGTCCGTCCGAAAGGTGCTTAAATTAGAGGCGAAACATTTCTATTGAGTGGTTTGCGTCTGTTCTTATTTAGGAATTTCAACTCCATGATTTTGCTGCTGAGGTGTTGCATGTTTTTCAACAGTAGTAGAAATAGGTGTCATTTTCGCCTGACCACTATTTACCTTTTTTTCATTCATCGCCATAAATGCTGCGATAATCAGCGGGCCAAATGCGAATGGAGCCATATAAGTAGAGATGAATCCTTTCCCTCGGGTCATGCACTCTATGATCCATGCTACTGCAACGATGGAGCCGATAATCTGAAGTGTAATGCGTAGAGTCTTGGAGTTCATAAATTCCGATGCTAAATGTCACGCATCAGACGACCGCGTTTCGCGGGTTGGCTGGATGCGATAGTTCGGCTTCCCTCGATGTTAATTTTCTGTTCAAGAATATTGCCATTCCAATAAACACAGTGCCATGAGTGATCCAAGTAGCAATCACATGATTTGCGCGAACAGAGAAATAAAAAATGTAGATGCTTCATTCTTGTTGGAAAAAACAGGCTCTTCGGGAAAAAGTGTGGGATTGGATGCTGATTAGTGGGCGCAAAGCACGCGAAAGTATGAGAGCATGGAAACTAAAACCTTCTTTGCATTTTTCTTTTTTTCTTCCCTTGCCCCTTGTCACTTATCCCTCCTCCTCTCTTACTGCGCCAATGTCGCCTCCAACAAATTCTCCGCTGCTGGACTCTATGTCAGCCTGCCACAAGAGACGCGCCTGGCCTCTCTGGACTACTCTGAGGAACTAGACGGCCAAGGCAAGCGCGAAGCCGACAACCTCCGCGAAAGCGGCAAAATAATCGGGAAAATATCAGAAGGCGCAGCCAAAGGTGTGAAAGGCATGTAGCGCAGTGCTTCCAAGTTAGAAGTTAGAAGTCAGAGGGTTATCTGCGTGGAAATTTCCAAGTGGATATCCACGCAAACAAAACAAACGGCATGATGAAATACCAAAACACGATGCCTATTTTGAAAAAAACGGAAAAGGGCAGGATGGCTGCGGCTAAGATGATGATGCCGAGAAGACATTTTAGGAAAGCAATCACACAGGAAACATAGCGCATGGACAACGAGTTGCAAATTAAGATAACGACCGTTGTCGAGCGTGGGTGTGATTAAAAGTGGGTGAGGTTCGCAGAAGAAATGCAGAAGTCAAATTGTAGAATGCAGAATGGAATAGCACTCACCACATAGGCGCAGAGAAGATGTGAAAGTATCGAATATCGAACAAGGAATAACGAATGCCGAAGGACGAAAAGAACGGAGGGCGGGCTTCCAGCCCGCCACTGTAGTTGGAGACATTCTCCCTCTTTATCCCGCATTATCGAGAAGAAAGAGATTCACCTCACCCACTTTTAATCACACCCTTGGCATCTACCGCCAAGCATGGCGGAGATTGATTGCTCGGTCGGAGTCAACTTTTCAGCAAATTCTTGGAAGCTGTTCGCCGCTGAGCCAGTCGAGCGTGCGTTCGATGCCAGTGACCGTCTCCATGCGGACTTCGCCCGCATTTTCTTCGGTTACTTCGCCGATCACGCAGGCAGAGCGGGTCGTTTCGTTCCCACGCAAAATGTCCAAAGCACGGGAAGTCTCCGTTGCGGGGAGGATGCAGATGAACCGCCCTTCGCAGGCGGCGTAGAGAGGGTTAAGTCCGAGCAGTTCGCAAACCGCTTCCACTTCTGGGTGGACTGGGATCGCTTTTTCCCCAAAAACAATACCCTTTTTGCTGGCGGAAGCGATTTCGAGCAAAGCCGTCGCCAAACCGCCCCGCGTGAGATCACGCAGGCAATGGATATTGACTCCCGCTCGGATCAATGAGAGGACGGGATTCGCCAGCGGGGCACAGTCGCTTCGGATGGTCATCTCAAACTCCAGCCCTTGGCGGACGGACAAAACAGCGATGCTGTGCCGTCCGACATCTCCGCTCAAAATAACTTGGTCGCCAGGCCAGATGCGCTTGGGTGAAGGTGTCTGTGCCAATTCGATTTTTCCCACGCCAGAGGACGCCAGATAAAGGCCGTCGCCTTTGCCTTTGTCCACAACCTTGGTGTCGCCCGTGACCACTTCTACGCCGCAGAGCCTGGCGGATTCGCCTATGGAAACCGCGATGCGCTGGACTATTTCCATGGGGAGACCCTCCTCCAAAATCCAACACATCGCCAAGTGGAGCGGTTGCGCACCGCACATTGCGAGGTCGTTGGTTGTGCCGAAGACCGCCAAAGAACCAATATCGCCGCCTGGGAAAAAAAGCGGACTGATGACATGGCCGTCTGCGGAGAAAGCGAGGCGGTCGCCCGCGCCAGAAATGTCGGCACCGTCTCCTTCGGCACGCTCGGCCGTCTGACCCATGGCGGGCAGGATGATCTGTTCGACCAGCTCTCGCGTCAACCGTCCACCACCTCCGTGCGCGAGCGTGACCCGATCTGTGGATC
>Ga0316611_1000440_pt1 | contig 14307 bp, 14 predicted proteins | sample MIS2016202_MG_FD_207675 | JGI IMG/M metagenome (GOLD analysis project Ga0316611, IMG submission 207675) | Microbial mat bacterial communities from Middle Island sinkhole, Lake Huron, Michigan, United States - MIS.2016.202 | ecosystem: Environmental > Aquatic > Freshwater > Lake > Sediment... | reverse complement strand
AACTGCGGGCGATCTCTCCGGTCTCCCCCCAGACCGTCTCCTTGCCGTCGCCAGACGAAAAATACGGCTCTTTTTTCGGTCGCTCCCAGCGTTCAAATCCTTATGGAAGGATTTGGGTAACATCCTTCAAGCAGCGAGAGGCGTTGGACTAGAAAAGGTGATTCATACCTCAACCAGTGAAGTTTATGGGACGGCTCAATTTGTTCCGATTACCGAAGAACACCCTCTCCAAGGACAATCCCCTTATTCTGCCACAAAAATAGCCGCCGATCAGTTGGCCTATTCTTTTTATGCCTCATTCGGACTGCCAGTGACTATCGTTCGCCCGTTTAATACCTACGGCCCACGCCAATCAACTCGAGCTGTGATTCCGACCATTATTTCCCAGATTGCAAGCGGGGAAAGGCGGATCAAACTAGGGGCCCTTTCGCCAACCAGAGATTTCAACTTTGTGAAGGATACGGTCTATGGTTTTGTGAAAGCATTACGAAGCGATCACGGGAAGGGAGAAGTTATTAACCTAGTAGAACGATTCCAAAATATCATTGCAATATATTTTGATGTTCATACTGTCCTCATCTAAAAGGACAGCCTATGCCATTTCAATCCACCAAAGCTCAATTAGTGATCACCTCCGAAGAACGCGAAGAACTCAAAGGAATAAGCCGATCGAGAATAGCGCCTCGCCAGTCCACCGAAAGGGCAAGCATTCTGTTGCGTTATGTCTCTGGCGAAAACATCTCAGGCATTGCCCGCGCAATGAGGACCACTCGTCCCAGAGTGGATCGCTGCATCGACAGGGCACTGCAGATAGGCATTTTGGCCTCATTGCAGGACCTGCCCGGGCGTGGTCGTCGAAGGATCATTACCGATGAAGCCCGAGCTTGGTTGACGGAGCTCGCTTGCCGCAAGCCGAAGGATCTCGGCTATCCGCACGAGCTTTGGACCACGGACTTGTTGGGCAAACATATCCGCTCAACCTGCCTGAAGGAGGGGCATCCCTCTGTTGGGAAGATCGGACGAGGAACTGTCTCAAAGATACTTTCAGGTCAAGAGGTTCGCCCTCACAAGATCCAGTATTACCTCGAACGCCGGGATCCCGAATTCGATCGGAAAAAGGCCGAGGTGCTCTGCGTCTACCGAGAGGTCGAAATGATGCGTTCGAAAGGCGAAACAAACGAAATAGTCGCCGTTCTCAGCTATGACGAGAAACCGGGCATTCAAGCCATCGGAACAACCGCGCCAGACTTGCCGCCGGTCCCCGGTCCTCACCCCTGCTTGAGCAGGGATCACGAGTATGTCCGCCACGGAACCGTTAGCCTGATGGCGGCGATTGATCTGATGGATGGACGCATCCACGGGCAGGTTGTAGAGCGCCACCGCAGCCGCGAGTTTGTCGAGTTTCTCAAGAGTCTTGATGCCGCCTACCCAAAGAACAAAAAAATCCGGATGGTCTTGGATAACCATTCCGCTCACATCTCCAAAGAAACTCGCGCTTATCTCGCCTCAGAGCCGAACCGATTTGAATTTGTGTTCACGCCCAAGCACGGATCATGGCTAAATCTGGAGGAAACCTTCTTTTCCAAGTTGGCCCGATCCATGCTCCGAGGCATCCGTGTCTCCGGAAAAGATGAACTCAAAAAGCGAATCCTCCAATATCTGGCACTTGAAAATCAAAACCCTGTGGTTTTCCGCTGGAAATATGGACTCGATGAACCGACCGAACCCCAGTCCATATCATTGTAACGATAATATGGAATCGTTACACTAGATGCAATCGCCGAAACTCCGAGGCTCTCAAAAGAGGAGTTAGAAAAACGGGTGAATTTGAAATTCTCATCGCCACCTCTACTGGTGACGCTCCATTCTGAAACATTGCGGACGGACGGTGCTAAGAGCGATGCGGAAGAATTACTTAGTGCATTGGAAGAAGAAACGAGACCGATCATATTTACGGCTCCGAACATTGATCCGGGAGGTGAAGCCATACGGACGGAGATAGAAAAATTTATTAGCAATCATCCGAAATCGGTTTTGGTGGAAAATCTGGGATCCCTTGCTTATTATTCGCTTATGGAATTGGCTATTTGTATGTAGGCAACTCTTCGAGCGGAATTTTGGAGGCCGCATCGTTTCATTTGCCTGTTGTTAATGTGGGAAACAGGCAGGAGGGGCGCTTGCGTCCAGAGAATGTCGTAGATGTCCCGTTTGATCGAAAGAAAATCAGATGGGCGATCAATAAAGCTTGCAGTTCTATTTTCCGTGAGAGTTTAAAAAAATGCGAAAATCCTTTTGGAGATGGGAAAGCAGGCAAAAGAATAAGTGAAACCTTGATAAAGGTATCATTAACGCAACAATTTATCTGTAAACAGTTTGTGAATAAATCTAAATCAAACCAAAAAATAAAATGAATGAACAAGCGCAGGGAATGAAAGAAAAACTCGACGGCCAATTTTTTGTGATGATCCCCTAAAGTTTGTGGCAACCGTGAAACTCAAAGCGAATCGTCATATTTCATGCAATCCGCAACCGTAAATGACTAAAATCAAAAGAAAAATAAGTCTTCCTCCAGCGGGCACGGAGACTTTTTTCCTCTGGGGGGCGAGACAATCTGGGAAAAGCACTCTCCTCAAGGATATCTACCCTGATGCCAAGTGGGTGGATCTTTTAAAAGCCGATGCCTATCGGCGCTATGCGACCCGCCCCGAATCGCTCCGAGAGGAATTGGAGTTGAGCGGGGAGAAATTTGTTGTTGTTGACGAAATACAAAAGGTGCCAGCATTGTTGGATGAGATTCATTGGTTGCACGAAAATCGCGGGGTTCGTTTTGCCTTGTGCGGATCGAGTGCCAGAAAACTCAAAAGGGGACATGGCAATTTGTTGGGTGGCCGTGCAGTGCGCATGGAGCTGTTTGGGCTTTCAGCAGGCGAGCTGGGTGAGAGCTTTGATCTATGTCGGATGTTGAATCACGGGACATTGCCTCAAATCTATCTTTCGGCACAACCGAGACGCCTCCTCAATGCCTATGTTTCCGAATATTTGAAGGAGGAGGTCATGGCGGAAGGGTTAGTGAGGCATCTGCCACCGTTCTCAAATTTTTTGAATATTGCCGCTTTTTCGTCAGCCGAACAAATCAATTACACAAATGTGGCAAGGGAGTTGGGGGTATCGCGTGAAACCGTTCGGGGATATTTTGAAATTTTGTCGGATACGCTGATCGGGTTTTTCGTGCCATCGTATCGGAAGCGTCCGAAAAGAAGAATGAGCGTCTCAGAAAAGTTTTATTTTTTGGATGTTGGGACAGACAATTTTTTAGCAAAACGCGGCGAAATAGTTCTAGGTTCTGAACTGTTTGGAAAGGCGTTTGAAAATTGGGTTCTACACGAATTGAGATGCTACAACGCCTATTGTGAGGTCTATGCCGAATTTTCATTTTGGAGGTTGACCAGCGGGATCGAAGTGGATTTTATCGTGAACGATTTGGAATGTGCGATTGAATGTAAATCTTCTCCGTTGATCCACGATAAACATCTGAAAGGGTTGAGAGAATTAAAAAAAGATTATCCAGAAGTAAAAAAAAGAGTGGTGGTCAGCACGGAGATGCAATCGCGCAAAACGAACGATGGGATCGAGATTTTCAGTGTCGAAGATTTTATCAAAAAATTGTGGGGAGGAGAATTGTTTTGATCGGTGTTGTTCTTCATGGGGGCTTCATGGTAGCCTGCCAAAGGATTTAACAAATAATAGAAAAAACAAATAAAAGAACGATGAAATGTGTTGTGATAGGTGTCGGGCGAATGGGGAGAAGGCATCTCGAAGCCGTCCGCATGTGCGGGTGGAGCTTGGCGGGTGCTTGTGATGCAAATGAGGAATCTTTGCAGGCGGCTGTAGGCGAGGGGCTTGTTGAGCCAAGTGCTTGTTTTAAAAATGTGGATGAGCTTTTGTCAAAAATAAAACCGGATCTTGCTATCGTATCAACTCCTGCAGATTTTCACTGCGAGACGGTTTGCAAAGCCGCTGTTGCTGGTGTTAAATATATTTTGTGCGAGAAACCCATGGCGGTTTCATTGGAAGAGTGTGATAGAATGATCGCTACTTGCGAAAGCAACAATGCGGTGCTAGGGGTTAATTACGGAAGGAGATTCTTTAAAGAGTTTCAATGGATCAAAAAAGTCCTCCAATCGCCTCAGATGGGCGGCATGAGGAATATGAGCGTGATGGCGGGGAATATCGGAATGTGTATGACGGGAACTCATTTTATTGAGGTGTTTGCTTGGTTTACAAAATCGGCACGGTTTCAGGTGGTGGCGTTTCTTGAAGATGATCCAAATCCGAATCCGCGTGGAGCCCATTATCGGGATGCTGTGGGATTATTGCGTCTTGTTGCGGAGTCTGGAGAGGTGTTAATGATCAGCTTCGGATCGGATCAGGGTCATGGGATAAGCGTGAATTACGGTTGCCAGAATGGATGGATGGTGACAGATGAAATGAATCGGTGGGTTCGGCTTTGCTATCGGAGGCAGGAGGATCGAACTCGGTCTTCATCACGGTATGGGACACCGTCCGTGGTTAAAGTGGCGAATATGGAGCCGCTCGATGTGGTAAAAAGTTCAGTTAATGTTATGAAGGCTCTAGTAGGTGGGGGAGATTTTCCAAGCGGGAAAATTGGAAGGCGCATGGTGGCCATCTTGGTGGCTGCGCATCTTTCGAGTGAAAATGGTCATCGGGTGTTGGATGTGGATTCGATTGGATGGGCAAGGGAAAGAAAATTTGCGTGGGCGTAGCGAGATGAACCGCAGATAAAAAATGTAAATAATAGGAAGCTGAAATGGTTTCTGAAATTCTAATGAACGACCATCAAGCCTGAAGTCAAAAAACGGGAATTATTCGAAGAGCATGAAAATACTATTTATTATTCACGAATGTCATTCGCCTTACAATGTTTTTCCCTATGGAACGGGATATTTAGCGGCGATAGCAAAAAGAGCGGGCCATCAGGTAGTGATCTATGATCAGGCGACGAATCATACATCGAACGAAAAATTTTAAGAAATTCAAGAAACTCACCCAGCAATGGGTGGAATTGTCTCTCGCCTTATCCAAGGAAAATGTCCGCACTGCCAGCGAAAATAGTTTGACATGAGAACTCGGGACTCTTAAGATTTTCAGACTCCAATGAAAAGATTTCGCCTTTTGACTCAATCCCACGGAATTCCCCGAAGAGCCGTTTGCTGCCTTCTCACTCCGCTCCTTGGCATCGGCACCGATGGCTTAGGTAATACCTGACATCGAATATTTAGTAGCGTTTTTTCTAGTCGAATTTATGAAGCAATTAATAAAATGAGTGAAGCTAAAGTAAATATATTAATGCCGTTTTATAACGCTGAAATGTTTATAAAAGAATCTGTAGATAGCTTACTTGCCCAAACTGAAAAAAACTGGGAGTTGATAGCTATAGATGATGGGTCAACTGATGCTAGTCGCTCTATATTAAATGAGTATAATGATCCGAGAATAAAAATATTTTCCCATAAAATAAACAAGGGATTAAGCAGATCGTTCAACTATGGACTTAAAAATTGCAGCGCAGAGTATATAGCGCGAATGGACGCTGATGACCGAGCTCACCCGGATCGCTTTAAAAAGCAGATTTTGTTTATGGATAAAAACCCATCAATTATTGTCAGCGGTACTGCGGCTAACAAATTTGGAGATAAAAAAGGGTTGCTTTTACGAGTCGAGACTGACCCTGAAAAAATTCGGTGCAAACTTTTATTTTCATCGCAATTAGTTCACCCGAGCGTCATAATGAGAACCTCTGTTATGCATCGAGAAAGATTCTTTTATCGCGCCGATTACCAACCTGGAGATGACTATGAATTGTGGACAAGAATATCGAAAAAATTCTGTCTTGGAAACATGGAGGATGTTCTGTTAGATTACAGAATACATTCTGGACAGACCATGTCAACCCAGTGCCATCAGCGAGGAGAAAGTTTAAAAAAAATACACTCCAAACTTATTAAAGAAATTGGATTGGAACCCACATCTGAAAATCTTTTCCTTCATGAAATAATAGGCAATATCAATTATCGTAATGTGCAAAATTACCTCGTTCCAGCGGAAAAGTGGTTGTGCAATATATATGATGCAAATTTAATAGGCAATGCGTATCCGCAAAAGATGCTTAAAATAGTTTTGGGAGAAATGTTGTTTAGCATGTGTTATCGTTCCGCTAACATGGGAATAAAAGCATGGGTGCTTTGGAAAAAATCAAAATTATGTGTTGCTCCATACTCAAATCGTGCAGATTACGCAAAATGGCTGATTAAATGTGTGCTGGCCACTGCCGGAATACACAAAACAACTTGTAAATAGTCACGGTCGAAACCAAACAATGCTTAATTGATTGGGCCGTATGAATCTGAACCAGAGTTTAGTTCCTTGCCGCTGAAATCCTGCGCTTTTTGCCAATATTTTTAAGATTTGAGCTGCATATGAACACAGATTCTTTTATCCATGAAGGGCACGAAAAACACGAAAAATTGATTTCACGCCCTGCTTCTTCCCTTGCCACTTGTTGCTTGCCACTTTTCTCTTCTGCATTCTGCCCCTTGGCACTGGTTTTGCCAACTTAGGAATATCCCCTCCCGATGAAAATTATATTTGCAACTTCGACGACGGTCAGGGGAGGAGGGGAAGAGTATCTGCTGAGTATGGCTCGTCATGTGGCGTCTTCGGGGCATGATGTGACTTTGTTGTGCGGACAGAATAGCGGCACGGAATCTTTGATAGAAGATTGCGCAAAGGCGGGGGCGGTTTGGTGTCGGCATGATTTTGTTTTTAATGCGGGTGGGGTGATCAACAAGGTTAAAACCTATTTGATGGAACCTTGCATTTTGATCGTCAAATTAGCTCGATTGCGCCCCGATATTGTTCAGGTCAACCTCTGTTTTTTTTGGTCATGCGTGAGCTTGATGCTCGCTTGCGCTGTTTTGCGGATTCCTTTGCAAGCGGTTTTTCATAATGCCCAAGGGGACGATCTTCTGAATTTCAAAAAGAAAAAGCTCTATGATTATTTTTTGAGAAAAGGTCAAAAATGGGTGACGGTTTCTAACGCTAATGCACTCGCACTGGCTAGAACTTTTGGTGTTGCCGAAGGAGTCTTTGAAGTCATCCACAATGGGATTGATGTTGGGAAGTTTGACTTTGATCCGACGGAAAGAGAAAAAGCAAGAAAACAGTTGAGGAAAGAATTCGGATGGAATGAAGGTGCAAGGGTGGCGATCACCGTGGGAAGGCTGTATGCCGATAAAGGGTGGGTTGAATTGATGGAGGCTGCACCTGGAGTTCTGGAGGCGTTTCCAGATCTTCATTTTCTATGGGTTGGTGAAGGGGAGTTATACGAAATACTTCGGGCAGACATCGAAACTAGAAATCTGCAAAATAGAATCCGATTAGCGGGATATCGGAAAGATGTGGCCAGTTTGCTTGCGGGGAGTGATTTGATGGTCTGTCCGAGCAGGCGTGAATGCTTGCCTTTTGTTGTTCAAGAAGCGATGGCGGCTCGAATTCCAATCGTTGCTTGCGCGGTGGGAGGAATACCAGAATTGATTGAGAATGGTATTCATGGTCTGTTGGTAGAATCTGAAAATGCAACGGCATTAAAAGAGGGGATTATTAAAGTTCTCAAAGATGGCATTGGAAGTAAAGAGAGATCGGAAAAAGCCTTTAAAAGAGTAAGTGAATTGTTTCAAGAAGAACGAATGCATAGGGAGACGGAGAAGAGAATTGCAGATTTGAGACCGTAGATTGCAGATTGAGGAAGAAGAAAGAATTTTAACCACAGATCAAGAGGAAACTTTTTCTGCTCTTCGATTTTTTCAACCTTTCAACTTTTCAACCCTTAAACTTAAACTTTTAATAAGGAAAGCAGGAAGGTAAGGAAAAGAATTTGAACTACAGGTGAACACAGATGGACACGGATTTTAAGAGGAATGGTTTTTTACGCCCCGTGTATTCAAAACTTTTCATCTTTTAATCGCTTCAAGATCATTTCGAACAATTGATAAAAAACAGATGAAAAAAAGACTGGGTTGGGCGGAAGTTGTGTTGTTGGGAGTATCGTTGTTGGTCTCCCTAGGAATCGCAGAAACAGTCTCGCGAATGTGGGAGTCCCGCATAAATGCGCGGCTACCGAAACCGTTCACTCAAGCCGTGATTGACAGGATGATCTCGAAAGATGATCGGCTCGGTCACCGTTCCGATGTGGGGTTGGCGGGGCTTGATGCACGGGGGCACAGGAACGCGACTGCATTGGATAGTGCTGAAATTGTCGTGATCGGAGATTCGATGACTTGGGGATACAATGCGGAATTTGGAAAGGAATGGCCGCAGGTGCTAGGTCGCGCCGTGTCGAAGAGTGTCTATAACCTTTCTCTAGCAGGGTATGGACCCGTTCAATACGCGGAGTTGTTGAAAGAAGGTCTAAAGTTGAAGCCTCAATGGGTTTTGGTTGGATTATATGCCGGGAACGATTATTACGACGCCTATCGGACGGCGTGGCAGTTGGCGGCACATGAAGATAAAAGAGACGGAAGCCGTGTTGCAGAGTTGAATATAGATGGAGATACCATCCATGAGCAGATTGCAGATAAGTCCAACGAGGCAGTCACTTTTAGACCTAGGAACCCGAGTCTCTGGATCGGGCGTTTTGCATTGATTCGGCTGATCAAAAGTCAGCCTTGGTGTGCGACTTGGGAATTTATTCCAGACAGGATTGATACGGTTTTAACCTCGGGGTATCGTCTGCCGATGATGGATTTAGACAACTTGCGCGTCAAGGAGGGCGTCAGAATCACCCAAGCTGTGATGAAAATGATGCGTGATCAGACAGGTCGGGTCCAGGCAAGGTTTTTAGTCGTATTGATTCCAACAAAAGAAAAAGTTTTATGAAAAAAGATTCTGTTTGGAGAACGGGGCTATTCCTCCGAAACTGGAAGGGGTTTGGCGTGCAGAGGAAAGGCTAAACAGTGAAATGATTTCATATTTTCAACAGGAAAAGATTGAGTGGGTGGATACGAGGTTGGCTCTTGAAAAAGGGCTCGAAGAGAATCGGGGAGTTTTCAAGATTGATGTGGATGGCCATCCAACAGAGGAAGGGTATAGGCGGATGGTGAGTGCGATAGTTGAGTATATGAAGGCGAACTCGGAAAAAAACGAGATAAAATGACCTCGGAATTGCACAAGCAGGAAATGTTCGAAAACAGAAAAGCGTGGGAATCTAAACCCATGCTCTGGAGTGTTTACAGCCAGTTCTACCATCGTATTAACAGCCGGATTAACCGATCTATCAGCGGCGAGATTCTTGAAATAGGTTCCGGTATGGGAAACATCAAGACGGTTATCCCAGACTGTAGGCTCTCCGATATTTTTCATCATCCGTGGGTGGATCGGGTTGAGAATGCCTATCATTTGAGTTGCTCAAACGAGAGTGTTTCGCACTTGATCATGATGGATGTCTGGCATCACCTTGAGTTTCCGGGGGCGGCATTAAGGGAATTTCGAAGAGTGTTGGCTCCCGAGGGGAGGGTCATTCTGCTTGAGCCTGCCATGGGGTGTTTGGGCAGGCTGGTTTATGGTTTGTTTCATCACGAGCCCCTAGGTTTGTCGGTTCCTGTTCGATGGGAACCGCCCGAAAAAATGGATTTAGAGAAAGCTCCTTATTTTGCTTCGCAGGCTCGGGCGAGCCAAATTTTTGGAAAATCGATGGCATGGCAAACTTTGCTCGAATTTTGGAATATCGTTGAGGTTGCTTACTGGTCTGATTTGAGTTACTTGTTTTCAGGGGGGTTCCGGGAGCCGCAACTTTGTCCTGAGAAGGTCTTGCCGGTCGTGGAAGCTTTAGATGGATGGTTGAGCCGAATCCCCTCTCTTTTCGCTTCCCGAATGTTAGTGGTTTTGGAGAAAAAATAAAAATGACTAAAAACGCTTCGCTTTGTCGCTTGACGAAGGATCATCTGGATAAAATCGAGACGCATTATGATGCGAGTGCTGCGTTGAAGTGGCCCGGCAAACACTATCGTGAAATACTCGCCCACTACTACTGTCAAATAGTCCCTTCTTGGTCCAGCGTGCTTGAAGTGGGGTGTGGTTGTGGGGAGATGATCCTGCATTTTCCAAACGAGAAGGTGACGGGCGTGGACATTTCAGCGAAACAAATTGAACGGGCAAGAGCATGCGTGCCTCGAGGTTGTTTTTTAAAACAGAGCGGGGAAGAACTTTGTTTGCTGGAAGAAAAATTCGATGCGATTTTACTGGCGGATACGCTTAATTATGCGGGCGATGTTCAGCAACTACTCGAATCCTTGCAGAAAGTTTCTGGGGAGGAGACCCGTTTGGTTTTGAATATACAAAGCTCGCTGTGGCGTCCGGTTTTAGCTTTGGCAGAGAGGTTAGGATTTAAAACTCCAACTCCAGCCTACAACTGGCTAGATGCTCAAGATGTGGGAAACTTGCTCGAATTAGCTGGATGGGAGGTTGTTTCTGTTCAGCCGCGAGTGCTTTGTCCTATTAAAGCATTAGGTGTTGGTTGGCTGCTCAACAAATGGCTCGCTCCTTTGTTGCCATGGGCGTGTTTGACGGTATTCATGGTTGCACGACCCAAGAAAAAAACAGATCCAGATATGAAAAGAACGGTTTCGGTGGTCATTCCCGCACGGAATGAGGCCGGCAACATAGAATCAGCAGTGCTGCGAACGCCCGAGATGGGGGCTGGAACAGAATTGATTTTTATCGAGGGTCATTCGAAGGATGCAACTTGGGAAGAAATTCAAAAAATGCCAGCCAAGTATCCTGAGCGAAATATCAAAATCATGCGGCAGACGGGAAAAGGGAAAGGGAATGCGGTGAGGGAAGGCTTTGCGGCTGCCAGCGGAGATATTCTCATGATTTTGGATGCGGATTTAACCATGCCGCCAGAAGAGTTGCCTAAATACTATGATGCGATCACTCGGGGGTATGCCGATTTTGCGAATGGGGTCAGGTTGATCTATCCGATGGAAAGCCAAGCTATGCGGTTTCTTAACTTATGCGCCAACAAAACATTCGGCATTCTTTTTTCGTGGCTCATCAACCAATCGGTGAAGGACACGCTATGCGGAACCAAGGTGTTGAGTCGCATCAACTATGAAAAAATTGCCGCTAACCGGAGTTTCTTTGGAGACTTTGATCCGTTTGGGGATTTTGACTTGATCCTTGGGGCGGCTAAACTCAACCTCAAGATCGTGGATATTCCGATCAGATACAGAGATCGGACTTACGGTGAAACCAATATTCAGCGATGGCGACATGGGTTGCTCTTGTTGAGAATGGTTCTTTTTGCGGCAAAAAAACTGAAATTTATTTAGGAACGGCTCCTTTGTCCCTTACCGCTGAAATGCTGCGCATTTGAACAACATTGTTAAGAGACTGTAGCCACAGATTGACAAGATGAACACAGATTTTTTAACAGCAAAGAACCCAAAGGGTGCAGAGAAGGGGTTAAGTGAAGAATTAATTCCGCGCTTGCGTCTTCCGTTCTGCAATTTGCGATCTACCTTCTGCATTTCTTCCGCCATGCGTCTTGCTTTTCTCTTACCACTTTTTTTCTTTTCTCTTCAGCCTTGCCACTTGTCCCTTGTCGCTGGCTTCGACAGTTAGGATTCTAATGTGAGTAAAAGCCGTTTTGATTAAAAAAGAATTTCTAACACAATGAAAAACATTCATCTCTGCACGCTCTTTGAAAAAGACTACCACTACGGGGTGGGAGCGTTGGCCAATTCGTTGGTTCGATGCCGTTATCGCGGGACTTTGTGGGCAGGGTATCGAGGGGTTTTGCCTTTTTGGGCAAGTCCGATTGAGACGGGCGAAAGTCTCTCTCGTTTTCAAGTTAGCGAAGGTTTTCAGATTTGTTTTGTGCCCGTAGAAACGGCCTATCACTTTGGTAACTATAAGCCCAATTTCATGCTGAATCTGATTGAAAAACATTGTCCAGATGCCGAGGGGCTTATCTATTTCGATCCAGACATCGTGATTAAAATCCAATGGGAGTTTTTTGAACTTTGGCTTAGGCAGGGGTTGGCGGTTTGCGAAGATATTAATTCGCCCATGCCTAAGTTGCATCCTCGCAGGGGGGCGTGGCGGGAGATCATGGTGCCGTTGGGTTATCAATTCTCGAATCTGATGGAAAACTACGCCAATAGTGGTTTTGTCGGTTTTCCAAAAAAAGCGTTCTGGCTTCTTGAAATGTGGGCAGACATCATGAAAAAGATGGAAAAAACGATCGGCGGGCTCGATAGCGTGCAGGGCAACCAACGGACAGGATCTTATTTTTTTCACACGGATCAGGATGCGTTGAATGTTTTGCTGATGAATACCGATTTCCCTATTAGTTTCGCGGGCAGGGATGGCATGGATTTTATGCCTGGCAACATCATGTCTCACGCGATTGGCCCAGTTAAACCATGGAATGCAAAGTTGATACGACAGGCATTGGGAGGATGTCCGCCTTCAACCGCTGAAAAACAGTTTTGGATCAACGCCAATACGCCTATTCAAATGTATTCCAAATATTTATTGGAGCGAAAAAAATGGAGTCTCGCAGCGGCTTCAATGATCGGGAGATTTTACCGTCGATCCTGATAGATGAAAGTCTTTGTTTCAACGCCGCATTGGATAGTTAACGGGGTTTGTGTTTATGTTGCAAACCTAGTTCGTGGGCTGCGTTTGGCTGGGATGGAGGCTTCTGTTTTAAAAACGGGAATTCATTTAGAGGGGAGGAGGCCGGAGCTAAATATGCCATGCGACCTTCCTGTGATTTCTTTTATCCGAAAGGGGGCATGGGAATCTCGTTGGAGGGCGATGATCGCTTTTTTGGAGAGCCATGCTCCCTGTGTCTAAAAACATCCCCACGATCAGATCTTTATTCGTTTTTTTCTCGAATCTAATGCCAAGGCATGTTAACAGAGAAGCCTATGAAAGTATTTGTTTCAACACCGCACTGGATTTTAAACGGCGTTTGCGTCTATATCGCTAACTTGGTGCGCGGGTTAAGGGAGGAGGGGTGGGATGCGCATGTTTTAAAAACGGGCATCCATAGAAATAAACGGTCGCCAGAAGTGCCGTTTCCTTCCGATGTGCCAGTTATTCCATTTTTGAGAAATGGGTCGTGGTCATCACGGTGGAAGGATCTGAAGTGTTTTTTGGAGAGTCAGTCCCCGTGTGTTTATTTGCACAACGGAGACTGGATTTATGCAGGGGTTACATCAGTTCTTTCGGATGGCGTGATCGCTATAAATACAGTGCACAACAGGGACGAGGAACAGATGGAGCAGATCGAACGGTTGGGGGGTGTTTCAAATGCGATAATGGCAGTGAGCCACTATTTGGGTCGCTTGGCAATACATCGCGCACCATTTGTTGAAGATCGGGTGCATGTAATTCATCATGGTGTCAAGACTGGTAGGCTTTGTGGAAAATCCAGAGCGGAAGGGGAGCCTCTCAGGATGATTTATACGGGGCGTATGGTGCAAGAGCAAAAGCGGGTTTTAGATTTTCCAGCCATTCTGGAAGAATTAAAAAAAGGGGGGGTAAATGCCACGCTGACCTTGGTGGGGGATGGAGCGGAGCGCAAAAAATTGAGGGATGAGTTTTGTCGCCGTAATGTTTTGGAAATGGTAGAAGACAGGGGACAGTTATCTCACTGGGAAACTTTAGATGCCTATGGCGCACATGATTTGCTTTTGTTCCCTTCAGCATACGAGGGTTTAAGTCTGACCGTTTTAGAATCTATGGCGGCGGGGTGTTTGCCAGTGGCGGCAGAATCACAACCTGAGACCAACGAAATTATAAAGGATGGTGTCAATGGATGTTTTGTTCATGTTGGAGATGTAAAAGGCTTTGCTACAGCAGTAAAATTTTTGCAAGAACGCCCTGAGCGGAGGCGCGAGATGCAAGAGCGGGCAAGGGCGACAATCAAAAATCAGTTTTCAATGAATATGATGATTCAAAAACACATTGAACTTTTTGAATGGTGTGATCGGCGGCGGAGGGATGGAGTCTGGAAACGCCCCATGGGCGCGATTCGCCGCCCCCCCCAACTCTCGTTGCGGGCACGATTGGGGCCAGCGCGAGTCGTATTAGGTAAGTGGAAGAAGATCGCGATACAGACAATAAGACTTGGCAGGCAAAATGGTCAGCATTGACGGGCGACACCTATTTTTTTCAGGCACAGGGTTGGCGCTGGAGGTTTCCGAAAGACTGTTGGCA